>OJKJ01000045.1_pt1 | contig 101963 bp, 90 predicted proteins | sample 1596491 | NCBI WGS metagenome assembly OJKJ01 (sample SAMEA4350160, study PRJEB24818) | metagenome | biome: human; feature: gut; material: faeces | place: Denmark | collected 2013-09
CCCATTCCCCATGCATTTTACCACCCCCCAAATCATATATTGGAAGATAGAATATAGGATTTCGGAAGCGGGGAACCGGGAAGATGGGAAAGAAGCTGAGGCTTATGGCAGTAATAGCCGGTATGGATTTGCTGCTGGCGGCGGCGCTTTTGTGGACGCTGGGGATCTTAAAGCTGCCCGCTTTTGGCGGCGGCAATCCGGTCTTGGAGGGCTTTGTCTCCGCCGCAGGAGCCAATGACGCCCCGGGCCGGCCGAAGGACGGCCTGTCAACAGATACAGGCCAACCAACGGATACGGGCCAACCAACGGATACAGGCCTGCCGGCGGATGCGGGGCCGGGAGACGGCGTTGTGAGCGAAAAGCGCGGAAACGGGGTCAAGTGCGTGGCGCTGACCTTTGACGACGGGCCCAACAAGGAGTGTACCAAGGACCTGCTGGACGGACTGAAGGCCCGCGGAGTCAAAGCGACCTTTTTCCTGATGGGAGAGAGTATCCCCGGAAACGAGGACCTGGTGCGCCGCATGAAGGACGAGGGCCATCTGATCGGCAATCACAGCTACCGCCACATTCAGCTGACCAAGGCCGGGGAAAATGCAGTCTGCGACGCGGTGGACCAGACCAGCGTGATGATCGAGCAGATTACCGGGGAGCGGCCCCAGTACCTGCGCCCGCCGTACGGGGACTGGAATGATAATCTGGAGTGCAAGGTGGATATGACCACCGTTCTGTGGTCCGTTGACTCGCTGGACTGGAAGCTCCAGAACCGGCAGAAAATCGTGAAGCGCGTCTTGAAAGATGTGAAGGATGGGGATATTATATTGATGCACGATATTTTTCCCACATCCGTGGAGGCGGCGCTGGAAATCATTGACACCCTGACGCCGCAGGGATATACTTTTGTTACGGTTGACGAGGTACTGATCGATTGATCAAAAAGGCGGCTCACTGCGAAACAGAGCGTTGACTGCCGCCGGAGAGGACGACAGATGGAAAAACCTGGAAATTTTAAGCAAAACACACAGGATAAGGCGGAATTTCAAAATACATACTTTATGCATCTGCTGTTTATGGAGAAACCGCAGCAGCCGGACAACGGGGCCATCGGGCAGGCGCTGAACCAGCGCTTCGGCGATGTGGACCTGGTGTGTCCGGGGCCGGGACTGATCTCATTTGCGGTGAAGAAGTATCCGGTTACCTACAAGGACGGAGTGGTCCCGGCGCAGGTGGTGATGACGGAGGTCCGGGAATTTAAGCAGGACACCATCGACGATTTTGCCAGGAGCCAGCTCTGGGATGTGCAAAACGGCAGGGAGATTCTGGATTCCTGCCGCTATCAGGTGTCCATTTTTGATATGATGTCCGCGGGGTTGGAGTATAAAGAGCGCTGCGAGCTTTTGATGGACTGGCTGGAGGCGGCGATGGAGCTGTATCCGGACTGTACCGCGGTCTGGATTGCGCCGGCCGGCAAGCTGTTTACCGCGGAAATGGTCCGGGAGCACGGCGTTTCCCGGGAGGACCGGTTCGTGTACTTTGGCGTGAACGCCAGATTTTTCAACATTCAGGGGACGGACGATCAGATCGTGGACACCCTGGGCATGTACGCGGTGGGGCTGCCGGACGTGCAGTACCATTTCCACGGCCTGGATCCCAACCGGGTGGTGAACCACGCCTACAACGTGGCCTCCTATCTGTTTGACCGGAACGCGCCGGTCCGCAGCGGGGAGACCATCGACGGGCTTTTGAACGGGAATATGAGCCAGGAGGTCCAGTGGCGCTGCCAGTACGAGGATGCTCTGATCCAGCCGGTCCGGTGCGTGATGGATATCTGCCCGGGCGAGTACGCGGCCGGAAACCGGGAAGACGGGGAGTAAGGAGAGTATACAGGCGATGGTGGAAAATAAGCTTATAAACGGTTATGAGCCGGCGCTGATCCGGCTGTACGGAGCGCGTGATTCCGTGGAAATTACCGAGCAGATGGCGGTGGCCCTCTGCGGGGACCGCATTCTGGCCCTGGGGCGGGAGGCGCTGCAGCTGGCGCAGGATCCGGTGGCGGAACAGATGGAGAAACTTGTGGAGATCGTCAGCCCGTTAAAGGACGGAGTGGTGGCCGACTATGAGCTGGCCGCGAAAGTGTTCCGCTATTTTGTGAGGAAATGCTGTCGGCGCCATCTGTTTTTCAAGCCGCGGATTGCGGTCTGCGTGCCGCTCACATTGACCAAGGTGGAGCGGAAGGTGTACGAGGACGTGTTCTACCAGGTGGGCGCGAAAAAAGTTCTGGTGGTGGAATCGGCCATGGATCAGGCGATGGCGGGGCTGCCCGCTGAATACGGCGTGGTGGTGGGGATTTTTCCACAGCCGCGGAATGGACGGTGAGTGAAATGGATATGAATTTATTTGACTATATGCGGGAGAGCAAGATGGAATCGGAGTCGCCTCTGGCCTCCCGGCTGCGCCCCAAAACGCTGGACGAGGTGGTGGGACAGCAGCACATTGTGGGCAGGGACAAGCTTTTGTACCGGGCCATCAAGGCGGATAAGCTGGGCTCCATTATCTTTTACGGTCCTCCGGGCACGGGAAAAACCACGCTGGCTAAGGTGATCGCCAACACCACCAGCGCCGATTTCCGGCAGATCAACGCCACGGTGGCCGGCAAAAAGGACATGGAGGAAGTGGTGCATGCGGCCAAGGACAACATGGGCATGTATGGGAAGAAAACCATCCTGTTTGTGGACGAGATTCACCGCTTCAACAAGGGACAGCAGGACTATCTTCTGCCCTTTGTGGAGGACGGAACGCTGATCCTCATCGGCGCAACCACGGAAAATCCATATTTTGAGGTGAACGGGGCGCTGCTGTCCCGGTCGCGTATTTTTGAGCTGAAGCCCTTGGAGAAGGAGGATATCCGGGAGCTGATCCGTCGGGCCGTGTACGACCGGGACCGGGGGATGGGCACCTACGACGCGGTGATCGAGGACGACGCGGCGGAATTTCTGGCGGACACCGCCAACGGGGACGCCAGGGCGGCATTAAACGCTGTGGAGCTGGGTATTCTGACCACGGAGCGGGGGCCGGACGGCAAGATCTATATCGATCTGGCGGTGGCGCAGGAGTGTATCCAGAAGCGGGTGGTGCGCTATGACAAGAATGGGGACAACCACTACGATACGGTGTCGGCCTTTATCAAGAGTATGAGGGGGTCCGATCCGGACGCCGCGGTCTATTACCTGGCGCGGATGCTCTACGCCGGGGAGGATATCAAGTTTATCGCCCGGCGGATCATGATCTGCGCCTCCGAGGACGTGGGAAATGCGGACCCGCAGGCCCTGACCGTGGCGGTGAGCGCGGCCCAGGCGGTGGAGCGGATCGGCATGCCGGAGGCCCAGATCATCCTGTCCCAGGCGGTGACCTACGTGGCCACCGCGCCCAAGAGCAACGCGGCCTGCATGGCGGTGGGCGCGGCCGCGGAGGCGGTGGCGTCCTCGCGCACCATGCCGGTCCCCGTGCATTTGCAGGACAAGCACTATAAGGGGGCTCAGAAGCTGGGGCACGGTCTGGGATACAAGTACGCCCACGATTATCCCAAACACTATGTGAAGCAGCAGTACCTGCCCGACGGAATGGAGGGTTCCGTGTTCTACGAGCCTTCGGACAACGGGTACGAGCGGGAGATTCGCCGCCACATGGCCTGGCTTAAGGAGGAGGACACTTAAACCGCGGTAGGCGGGGAACGGTATTCGCAACAGGGGCGGGCAGACAGCAGGAGATGTGTTGAACCATGATGAGACGAGAGAGAAACCGGCTGATCGTGCTCTCACTGGACGCAGTGGGGAGCATCGATCTGCCGTATATGAGGACATTGCCCCATTTCCGGGCCTTTATGAAGCGGGCGGCGGGCTGTGAGCGGGTGGTCAGCGTGTATCCCAGCCTGACCTACCCGGCTCACACCAGCATCATGACCGGGCTGTACCCGGCAAAACACCGCATTGTGAACAACCACAAGATTCAGCCGGAGAAGCGCAAGCCGGACTGGTTCTGGCAGCGCCGTTACATCCACGGGACCACGTTGTACGACGAGGCCCGCAGGAGCGGGCTTAAGGTGGCAACCCTCCTTTGGCCGGTGACGGGCAAGGCCCGGATCCGCTACAACCTGCCGGAGGTGTGGGCAAACCAGCCCTGGGAGAACCAGATTTCGGTGAGTATTTCCAATGGAACGCCCTGGTATCAGGTCGACTTGTACCGGCGGTTCGGATACATGGTGGACGGAGTGAAGCAGCCGCAGCTGGACAATTTCGTGCAGGCCGGTATGCTGTATACATTAAGGCGCTACCAGCCGGACGTGCTCTTCGCCCATCTGACGGATGTGGATACCAACCGGCACACCTTCGGGGCCACGGTTCCGGGGATTCAGGACGCCCTTGGACGCCATGACCGGCGGCTGGGGGAGCTGTTCAGCCTGTTGGGCAGCATGGGCTGGGAGCAGAAAACCAATGTGGTGGTCCTGGGGGACCACTGCCAGAAGGACGTGTCCATGGCGGTTTACCCCAATTACTGGTTCCGGCGCAAGGGCTGGCTGACCACGGAAAAGGGCATGGTGAAGGAGTGGCGGGTGCTGGCCCGGGAGTGCGACGGGGCCTGCTACATTTATCTGAAAAACCGGCGGGACCGGGAGCTGGCGGAGGAGGTGCGCCGTTTGCTCTGCCGCTGGAAGGAGGATGAGCGCTCCGGCCTGGAACAGTTTTTCGAGCAGCCCCAGATCCGGAACATGGGGGCAAACGGGGATTGCGCCTTTATGCTGGAGGCAAGGGACGGGTATTTTTACCAGAACGAGTGCGACGTGCCGTTCCGTCAGGCGGGCTACGGCAGCGGCCTGCACGCGGCTACCCACGGGTATCTGCCCACTAAGGAGAACTACCAGACGATCTTTTTTGCAGCGGGCCCGGACTTTATCCCGGGGGCCAGAATCGGCAGCATGCGCCTGGTGGACGAGGGCCCGCTGCTGGCCAAAGTCCTGGGCGTCAGCCTTGGAGACACGGACGGAAGGGTGCCCGGCGGTCTGCTCAGGGAGGATTAAGGGGCCTTGCGGCTGCATTTTGCGGAAAATGTGAATAAAAGGGACGGAATAAGACAATTTTAACTTTACATTTCTAAATGGTGAAGTATATAATATAGCTATGTTGGATGGGCCGGCGGCGTTTCCTTGCCGCCGGTAGTCCGTTTTTCCAAATGGATTCTTATATCTGGAATAACCCCCATACCTAAGACATTTTAATAAAATAGTTTCGTACCACGCTGTGTTCCACCAAAGAGGGGACCGGCTTGTTATGCTATGATAAGGAGATATAATATGCGCGAGAAATTAGAGACACTGCCAGTGGCGGAATTGCGCGAGCTGGCGAAGGCCCAGGGCTTAAAAGGCGTGAGCAGCATGCGCAAGGCCGAGCTGATCGAGCTTCTGTGCCAGCAGGCGGAGAAGAATCCTCAGGTGAAGCCGGCGCAGGCGGAGCGTGCCGCCGAGGTATCCCCCGCGTCCGCCGGAGCAGACCGCGAAAACGCCCGGGCGTCCCGCGGAAATGATCGGGATACGGCCCAGGGGGCGCGCGGAGCAGACCGTGATTCCGTTCAGCCATCCCGCGGAGCAGACCGTGATATGGCTCAGGCGCCCCGGGATACGGCCCAGCAGTCCCGCGGAGCAGACCGCGATACGGCCCAGGCGTCCCGCGGAGCAGACCGTGATTCCGCCCAGCCCTACCGCGACGCCTCTCAGCAGTCCCGCGGCAATGAGCGCGACACCTACCGCGTCCGCGGAAATGACCGTGACAACACCCAGCCTGCGTCCCAGGACCGGGAGGCACAGCCAGCCCCGCGTGCACAGGAGGCACAGTCCGCCCCGCGTGCACAGGAGCCCCAGCGCCAGCCCCGGGGGCCGGTGGTATACGACAGCCGCCAGGGCCGCACGGACAGCCGCATGGCGGATCCCAGGCGGAATAACCGCCCCTATGACAAGAACGGCCAGAACAGCGGGAACCGGTATTACAACAACAGCCAGAGCGCGCCCCAGCAGGCAGCGCCCTCCTACGGCGCGCCCTCAGGTGAGGAGCGCCAGCAGCGCACCGATATGAGGAGCGACGCCTTAGGTTTAAACAATCAGGACCTGGCGGAGCTGGACAGCGGCATCGAGGCCAACGGTATCCTGGAGGTAATGCCCGACGGATTTGGCTTTATCCGGTGCGAGAACTTCCTGCCGGGCGAGAACGACGTGTATGTGGCGCCGTCCCAGATCCGCCGTTTCAACCTGAAAACCGGCGACATTATCAGCGGAAACCGCCGGGTGAAGTCGGCCACGGAGAAATTCGCGGCCCTGCTCTACATCCGCACCGTGAACGGGTATCCGCTGAGCGCCACGGAGACCCGCCCGAATTTTGAGGACCTGACCCCCATTTTCCCCAACAAGCGGCTGCATATGGAACGCCCGGGCGAGCGCGTTTCCGTGGCCATGCGGGTGCTGGACCTTCTGTCCCCCATCGGAAAGGGACAGCGCGGCATGATCGTTTCCCCGCCCAAAGCCGGAAAGACAACTCTGCTCAAGCAGGTGGCCAAGGCGGTGACCACCAACCACCCGGACATGCATCTGATGATCCTTCTGATCGACGAGCGGCCTGAGGAAGTGACGGATATCAAGGAGGCCATTGTGGGCCCCAACGTGGAAGTGATCTATTCCACCTTTGACGAGGAAGCCAGCAACCACAAGCGCGTTTCCGAGATGGTGATCGAGCGCGCCAAGCGCCTGGTGGAACACGGCCGGGACGTGATGATCCTGCTGGACAGCATCACCCGCTTGACCAGAGCCTACAACCTGACCGTGACGCCCAGCGGCCGCACGCTCTCCGGCGGTCTTGACCCGGCGGCCCTGTATATGCCCAAGCGTTTCTTCGGCGCGGCCCGCAACATGCGGGAGGGCGGAAGCCTGACCATCCTGGCCACGGCCCTGGTGGACACCGGAAGCCGTATGGACGACGTGGTTTACGAGGAGTTCAAGGGTACGGGTAACATGGAGCTCATGCTGGACCGGAAGCTGTCCGAGAAGCGGATTTTCCCGGCTATCGACATCCTGCGCTCCGGCACCAGAAGAGACGATCTGCTGTTGAGCAGAGAGGAAGCGGAGTGCGTGGACATCATTCACCGCGCCACCAACTCCTTAAAACCCGAGGACGCGGTGGAGAAGGTTCTGGACCTGTTCGCCAGAACCCGGAACAACCGGGAATTCGTGGAGATGGCGAAGAAGATCCGGTTTTTCTAAATAAATCGGGCAGCGGCCCAACGCATTAAAAATAAAGGCGTACATTGCCGGGACTGAAAAAGTCCGGCGGTGTACGCCTTTTTGTGAACCGCCATTTCAGCCGCGTTCCGTAAAGACCGGATCGGCAAAATGTGTGCGGTAATACTCGTCCATAATGTCTAAAAAGTTCTGCATGGCGGTGGGCAGGTGGGTTTCATCGTAATAGGCGGTGACCACCTTCCACTGGTAATCCACTTCTGGTTCCAGATAATAGCAATCCAGATAATCAAAAGATCCAAATATTTCCAGATAATGCTCCGGGATAAAGGTGTAGCCGATCCCGTTGGCCACCATGCGTTTGATGGTTTCCTGGTTCCGGCTGGTCATGACGATATTGGGGGTGATCCGCGCTTTTTTGAAAATCGTTTCATTGATGGTGCGGATCCGCTGGCCCGGATGGCCGATGATAAAGGGCGCGTTGTTCAGCTGGGTGATATCCATGTAAGGAAACCGGTCGCCGGGGGTCTTTCGGTAAGCGCCCTCCGCGATCTCGTTGTCCCTGGAGGTCAAAAGCACCATGCGGCTCTTCAGAAACAGGTGAGAAGGGAAATCGTTGAACTTGAAGGGAAGCGGCATCACGCTGATATCAACGGCGCCGTCCATCAGAAGCTGCTCCAGCTCAGTTGAGGAGGACTCCACCAGCTGAAGCTCGATCTGGGGAAAGCGCTCTCTGTATACGGGGATGATCTCCGTGGCGATCAGCGTGCCCAGCAGATAGGGAACTCCCACCACCAGACGGCCGGACTGGGCTGTGGAGAGACCGGAGAAATTCTGATCCAGCTCTCCGATCACCTTCATGATCCGCTGTCCCGCGTCGATAAACACCTCGCCCTCTGGGGTCAGCTTAAGGCGGTTTTTGACGCGGGTGAACAGGGTGACGCCAAGTTCATTTTCCACGCGCTTTAACACCTGGCTCAGCGATGGCTGGGCGATGAATAACTTTTGAGAGGCTTTCGTAATGCTCCCCTCCTCCATGATGGTCAAAATATACTCAATTTCGCGGATATTCAGATTCATTTCCGGCCCTTTCTGCGAATATGGTTTGTTTTTTTGGTGTTGCAGTAATAGTTTAGGTTATTGACGGTAAAATGTCAAGTTTTGGGGACATCATAGGAAATTTGAATATAAAACATCTTGTTTACATATTGGATTTGCGACAATGTACTAATTATAATGTAAATATAAACTAAACTAAGGAGAGGGATATGAAAACAATTTCCGAGCGAATTGCGGATTTTACCCTGGAACTGACCTTCGAACAGATTCCGGCCAATGTGATCGGATATGGAAAGCTGCTCCTGATGGACACGTTCGGGGTGGCAATGGCCAATCTGGAAGCGGAACACGCCCAGGCCATACGCCGGGTGGTGACGGAGAACGGAAGCCGGCCGGTGTGCACCCTGTGGGGAAGCGCGGATCAGGTCCAGGTCGCGGAGGCGGTGTTGTACAACGCAGGATTAATCCACGGTTCCGATTACGACGACACCCACGTGGGCGGGATCGTGCATCCCAGCGCGGCGGTAGTGAGTACGGCAATCTGCGTGGGGGAAGCGGTGGGAGCTACCGGCCAGGAAATTTACGAGGCCATTATCGTCGGCTGGGAGGTGATTGTCAGGCTGGCGCTGTCGGCCAAAGGCCGGTTCCACGACGTGGGATATCATGGAACGGGGATTGTATCGTCCTTTGCGGCGGCCTGTGTGGCCGGAAAGCTATACAAGGTATCCCGGGACATTCTGGTCAATGCGCTGGGAATCTGCGGCAGCCAGGCGGCCGGCCTGCAGGAGTTCCTCAGGGACGGCAGCTGGGTGAAGAAACTGCACCCGGGTTGGGCGGCCCACAGCGCGGTGTACGCCCTCCAGCTGGCCATGGCGGGATTTACCGGCGCGAAGGAGGTATTTGAGGGAGAATTCGGACTGTTTAAGACCCACTGCGGTTTTACGTGCGGGACGGAGGAATTTGAAAATCTGGGAACCGTGTGGCACACCCCGGAGATCACCTTTAAAATGTACCCGGTCTGCCACATGACCCATTCCTTTATCGACTGCGTGCTGGAGGCCAGGGAAAAATACGAGGTCGAGCCGGAGGAGGTGGAGGAAATCGAGTGCCGGATCGAGGAGCGCTGTTATCACATCGTTTGCGAACCCGAGGCGGCCAAGAAAAATCCCCAGACCGACTACATGATGCGTTTCAGCCTGCCCTATGTGGTGTCGGTGGCGCTGTCCAAAGGCAAAGTCAGTCCCTGGGAGATCGATATGCGCCTTGCCAGAGACAGCCGCATCGGCGGGCTGATGAACCGGGTCAGGTGCGTGGCCGACGACGGCAAGCGCAATCCGGGATATTTCCCCGGCTGGCTGAAAATCCGTCTGCGGAACGGAAGGGAATTCGTCTTTGACCAGCGGTGGGAGAAGGGAACGCCCCAGAATCCAGTGGATTTGGACGCAGTGATGGAGAAATTTTCCAATAATCTGGAACATTTCTACACGGAGGCGCAGATCAAACAGCTGGCGGAGCTTTTACAGAGCTTCGAAAAAATGGACGGCGCACAGCCGCTGCTTAAGGCGCTGGAAATCGAAAAAGCCGGTATATAGCAAAATCAATCAGGAGGAGACGGTTTTTATGGGACAGACATTGGTAGAGAAATTATTGAGTGAAAAGATGGGGAGGCCGGTCAGCGCGGGGGAAACGGTAGTGGTGGATGTGGACTTCGCGGCTCTCCACGACGGCTCCGGCCCCCTGCTGGTTCGCCTGATGAACGAGAGGGGATATCAGGACGACCCGGTGTTCGACTCGGATCGGATTCTGTTTGCAAATGAGTTCGGCCCGGTTCCCACCAGGGAGGTGGCCAATGAGCACGCGCTGACACGGCGCTATGCGTGCAGCCACAACTGCCATTGGGAGGAGGGCGGAACGGGACATGTTCACGCCCACGTGTACGAGGATTACTTAAAATGCGGTTCGGTCTGTATCGTGGGGGATTCCCACACAACGGTCCACGGGGCCTTCGGGGCCTTTGCCACGGGCTGCGGTTCCACCGACATGGTGGCGGTGACCCGCTACGGAAAGACCTGGATCAAGGTGCCGGAGACCTTCCGGATCAATGTGAACGGGACTCTGCCCAAAGGCGTGTACGCCAAGGACATTATGCTGAAGCTGGCCGGGATCATCCAGTCGGACCAGGCGATCTACAAGGCGCTGGAATTCAGGGGCGACACCATCCACGCGCTGGATATGGCGGGACGTCTCACCATCACCAGCATGGGCGTGGACGTGGGAGCCAAAGCGGCGATTATGGAGACGGATGAGCACACCAGAGAATTTCTGAAGAAGTTTGGCCGGGAGCAGGACTACCGGGAAATACGGGGGGACGAGGAAGCCAATTATGAGCGGGTGATCGACATTGACGCTGCGGCTCTGGAGCCCATGGTGGCCAAACCCCATTATGTGCACAACGTGGATTTGGCGAAGAACTGTGCGGATCAGAAGGTGGACATGGTGTTTATCGGAAGCTGTACCAACGGCCGCACCGAGGACCTGCACGTGGCTGCGGACATTCTGCGGGGGAAAAAGGTTGCCAAGGGCCTGCGCCTTCTGGTGATCCCCAACTCCGCCGCGGTGTACAAGGAATGTATGCAGGACGGCACGCTGCTTGCGCTGGCGGAGGCCGGGGCGATGATCGAAGCCCCCAACTGCGGTCCCTGCATGGGCGTCCACCAGGGAATCCCGGCGGACAACGAGGTGGTGGTGGCCACCCAGAACCGCAATTTCAAGGGGAGAATGGGAAACCCCACGGCCAGCATCTACCTGTCCAGCCCGGCCACGGCGGCGGCCACGGCGCTGCGCGGCTTTATCACAGATCCGAGAGAGGTCATGTAAGCAGAGGAGGAGAAAACGATTATGATCAGGGACGAGATAAAAGGAAAAGCCTGGAAATTCGGCAGCAATGTGAGCACCGACTCCATTGCGCCGGGGCGGTTGATTTCCCTGCGGGCCAATCCGAAGGAGTACGCCAAGCATGTGCTGGAGGACGCCAGGCCGGAGTTTGCCCGGGAAGTGAAGGAGGACGATTTCATCGTGGCGGACCGGAATTTCGGCTGCGGTTCCAGCCGTGAGATCGCTCCGCTTATCATCAAGGAAGCCGGGGTGGGGGCGGTGCTCTCCAAGAGCTTCGGGCGCATTTTCTACCGCAACGCCATCAACAACGGGATGCTGTTGATCGAATGCGACACCGACCGCATCGCGGACGGGGACGAGCTGGTGGTGGATGTGGCGGGACGCGTGATCCACAAGAAAAACGACCCGGATTTTGCCATGGAGTTCCGGCTTTCGGACAAGGAGATCAAGATTGTCAGCGAGGGCGGACTGCTCAACTACATCGAGAAATACAATTCCCTGGATATCTGACGGGACGGAGGGGGAAAGCGTATGACAGAACTCAGGCAGCTGGCCGGCTTTGCGGTAAAATTCCGGTTGGAACAGGCGCCGGAGGAGGTGGTAAAGGCTGCAAAATACTGCGTGCTGGACAGCATCGGCTCAGCCCTGGGGGCGGTCCGGTACGAGGAGATACCGGAATTGTGCCGTGAGCTGAGACAGTGGTGCGCAGCTCCCGCCAGGCGGACAGCCAGCGTGTGGGGCCAGGGATTTTCCCTGGACGTGTTTCAGGCCCTTCTGCTAAACGGGATGATGGGGCACGCGCTGGAGCTGGACGACGTTCACACCGGCTCCAAATCCCATGTGGGAGCCGTGGTAGTGGAGACGGCCTGGACATTGGCCGAAGCCCTGGGAGAGTCGGGCGGGCGCTTATTGGAAGCGGTGATCACCGGCTACGAGGTCATGGCCCGGGTGGGAATGGCCATGGACGTGGTCAGCAACCGGAAACGGGGATGGCACGGCACAGGGATTATCGGCACCTTCGGGGCCGCGGCCGCCGCCGGACATCTTTTGGGGCTGAACGAGGATCAGATGGTGTCCGCCCTGGGAATGGCGGGGACTCAGTCCTCGGGCCTGTGGGCCTTTCTGGAGGAGGGCGCAACCTGTAAAAAGCTGCACCCGGCCCGGGCGGCGGTGAACGGCCTGACGGCCGCCGTGCTGGCAAAGGGCGGCATGACCGGGCCGGAGCGGATTCTGGACGCCCGGGACGGGGGGCTGTACCGGGCGGTAGCGGATTCATTTGACATGAAAATCCTGGTGAACGGGCTGGGAACCGGCTATGAAATCCTGAAGATTGACAAAAAGCCCTATCCCTGCTGCCGCACCACCCACCACGCCATCGACGGAGCGTTAATGCTGCGGGACAGGGCGGATCTGGAACAGGTGGAGCGCATTCTGGTGGAGACCTACGAGGTGGGCGTCCTGCAGTGCGGCTCCCAGGGTTATCCGTCCAGCGCCGTGGAGGCCAAATTCAGCATTCCCTATACCGTGGCGGCCGCCCTGGTGCGGGGAAATGTATCCCTTGCGGAATTCGCGCCGGAGGTCATCGGCGATCCGCTGATCCAGAGCCTGGCAGATCGCGTTCAGGTAACCGCCGATCCGCTGTTTACCAGCCGTTACCCGGACCGCTGGGGCTGCCGCGTTCGCCTGATTGATAAGGACGGAAGCGAGCTTGCGGTCCAGGTGGACGATATGTCCGGGAGCGTGGCAAAGCCGCTGACGGAGGAACAGGAGAAGCGGAAGTTTGAGGGGTTGGCCGGGGAAGGGATCGGGGCGGAGAGGAGTAGGAAACTGGAAGCAGCCATCCTGAAAATAGAAACAGAAGAGTGTATACCGAGAATTTAAGACGCTTGCGTATGGGATTATTTTCCAGATTTTTTGTCTGGAGGAATATTCTATAATAATAGGTACAAATTGAGAGCTAAATTTGTGGCGAAAGGCAGCTGCAGATCAACAATGCCACCCAAAACGTATAGGAGAAGGTATATGAAAAAGAAAGTTGTATTGATTGCAATGGCGTGTTTCCTCGTGGGGAATCTGTTTGGATGCGGGAGCACGAATACGAATACGGTATCGTCGTCAGCGGAACCAACAACAGCGGCAGAGACTGCAAAAGTATCAGAAACCGAATCAGTCGGGATGGCTTCCCCGGGAGGGAAGGATGAGATCATGATGGGGACGGCTACAACCGGAGGTTTTACATATCTTTGGGGCGCTGCGTGTGCTGAAATATTAAACAAATATGTTGATGGAGTTAATGTAACCGCACAGATTACCACAGGCGGTAGTGAAAATATGGTGCGGATTGTCAATAATGAGATGCCGATGGGAATTGCGGGGAGTAATGTAGTAGCCCAATTCTATGATGGAGATGCGGACGAGGGCATCACGGAAAATAAGAATTTAAGGACGCTTTGGGTATCCAAGGCCACTACATTCAGTGTAATTGTCCCACGGAATTCGTCCTATCAGACGTTAGAGGATCTGAAGGGAAAGAAAGTATCGATTGGAAACCAGGGAGGATCAGCGGCTGAGTCTATTTACGCGTGTCTGGAAGTGTTCGGAATGGCGGATAACTACTTTGACTTGCAGTATTTGACTATGAACGAAAGTAAGGATGCAATGGTGACCGGTACCATTGATGGATTTATCACGAATACTTCAGATCCGCATACGGCAATGACCGAGTTGTTCATGACCGGAAATTTCAGATTTTTAGATATGCCCCAAGATAAAGTGGACCTGATTACATCCAGCATTCCCTATATGAAACCCAGTGTAAGGGCAGCCGGGACCTATGAGAAGCAAGATAAAGACGTAATAGGCTGGGGGAGCCCATACGCTCTGGTAGTCCGCGAAGATTTTCCAGAGGAAACCGCATATCAGATTGCAAAGGCTTTGGACGAGCATTACGACGAGTGGATTGGTATTGCCTCAAACGTGGAAGGATCTACGTTAGATGCGGTTATAACGAACGCCTATGCGCCACTGCATCCAGGTGTGGAGCGTTATGCAAAGGAAAAGGGACTTATCAAATAATGGGGTGGCAACAGATGCAAGGAGGACATTTTGATAGAAAAAATATCAGATCGAGTGGCAGGATTGTTAGCAGCGGCTCTCACTATCTTCCAAATTTATACAGCCCTCTACATGCCTCTGCCAGGAATGGCGCAGAGGGCTGTGCACCTGGGACTGGGACTTGCGATTGTATATCTTTACTATCCCAAGAAACGACCTGAAAAACTGGTGATGAAGAATCTTTCCTATATATTTGGAATTTTCTGTGCACTTCTGGCGTTAACGGCCTGTTTGAATGTGGCGCTGAACTGGGGGGTTATGGCGAAGCCCATGCGTCTGGCAATTCCATGGAAATCTGACAAGATATTTGGAGTATTGCTGGCAATCCTGGTTTTGTTGGGGACGAAAAAGGTTACGGGATGGGCGATGCCACTGATTGCAACGGTATTCCTGTGCTATGCGTATTTTGGGAGCTATATGCCGGGTATGTTTAAGCATGCGGGCGTGAAATTTGGCAATCTGATCAGTATGACGTATATGTGCACAGAAGGTATTTTCAGCAGTATTCTGGGCGTATCTACGGATCAAGTTTTTATATTCTTATTGTTTGGACAGTTGTTGGAAACCCTGGGAGGAAGTGAATTTTTCCTGGAATGGGCGAACTCAGGGTTTGGAAAACTGCGAGGCGGTCCGGCGAAGGTGTCGATTTTTGGAAGCGCTCTGTTTGGATCAATCAGTGGAAGTGCGGTTGCAAATGTAGTTGGCACCGGAACCATTACAATTCCCCTTATGAAAAAAGTGGGTTATGATTCCGCGTATGCCGGAGCGGTCGAATCAGTAGCCTCCACAGGGGGCCTGATCATGCCTCCGGTCATGGGTGCCGCGGCGTTTATTATGGCGGATATTGTAGGGATAACCTACTGGCAGGTGTGTCTTGCAGCATTGATTCCGGCAATTCTCTATTATCTGGCGTTGTTTGTTACGGTCGATCTGCGGGCCAGGGCGTTGAATTTGAGGGGAATACCCAAGGATCAGCTGCCTGATGGCAAAAAGCTGTTAAAGGAATACGGCTATATCTACCTTCCCCCATTACTTGTCCTGATTTTTGTTCTGGGCGTTTTGCAATATCCTGCGTACAGGGCGTGTATTTATTGCTGCATTTTACTGCTGGCTCTGGCTTGTACAAAGAAAAAACTGCGGGGTGTTTTGAAGAAGGAATGGTACCATATTCTGGTTAAAACAGCCAAAAGTTCCATGACGGTTATTATGGCCTGCGCCTGTGCCGGATTAATTTTGATGTCACTCCAGACCTCAGGGCTGATTTTGAAGTTATCCAATATTCTGATTGCAATGGCGGATGGCAGATTGTGGCTGTTAATGATATTGGTTATGATTGGGTCTTTGATTATGGGAATGGGACTACCCGCTTCGGCCTGTTATATTATCCTGGCGATTTTGGCGGCACCGTCATTGGTTGCACTGGGAGTTCCCACAATCGGCGCTCATCTGTTTGTGCTCTATTTTGGAGCCATGTCCGCGATCACTCCGCCAGTTGCAATGGCTGCGTTTGCAGCGGCTCCGATTGCAGAGGAGGGGGCAGGCAAAATTGGCATGACAGCATTTAAGATGGCGCTGCCGGCATTTCTGATTGCATTCTGTTTCGGATTCCAACCGGAACTGCTTATGATCGGCAGTTGGTATAGCATTGTGTTTGTGTTTGTGAACTGCGTGTTAGGGGTAGCGGGCATGTCCATCGGAATTCAGGGATATATCAATCACAAGGTGAATATACCGGAGCGTATTTTATGGGTGGTTGGCGGAATCCTTTTGATCTTACCGCAGATAGCGCTGACAATAGCAGGTTACGTGCTGGTGGTTATCCTTTATATCAGTGCAAGGAAAAGGGTAGTTACAATATAAAACGAAAAGGAGAAGAGTATGAGAAAAAGTAAAGTTTTTACAGGTGTATTGATTGCAGCGACCATGATCATGGTAGCGGGATGTGCAGGAACAAGCGGAACCCCAAAAGAAGAATCGAAAGCTGCTGAGGTTCAAACTTCCGGAAAGGAAGAAACAGAAAAAACAGAGGGGACCGAAGCTGAAAGCAAGTCTGAGGGCGCTTTTGAGGGAAACGATCTGATTCCAGTCGTGGATGGAGTCGCGGAGATCACCTGTGGGGCAACAACGACAGGTGGATGGACCTACATGTATACGTCCTCCGCTGCTCAGGTTGTCAGTTCCAATAATGATAATATCAACATTACTCCGGCAATTACAACGGGTGGAGGTGAGAATCTGATCAGCGTGGCAACCGGTGAGATGCCGATGGGCGTTGCCTCGGCTGCGTATATCTACAATTATTATAATGGCAATGAGAGCGAAGGAATTGCACCAAATCCCCAGCTGCGTACACTTTATGGATCACCAAACAGTTTTCTCAGCGTAATCGTCAGAGCGGATTCCAGCTACCAGACGATTGAGGATCTGCAGGGTGCAAGGGTGTCGATTTGTAACAAAGGGAATTCCGGACAGCTGCTGATTTCTGAGCTGTTAACAGTGATGGGAAGAGAAGATTACTATGATCTGCAATATCTCACGCCGTCAGAGAGTTATGAGGCGCTTAATACCTCTACGATCGACTCACTGTGGATCTGCGCCTGCGACCCTCATTCGTCCGTGACTGAGATTTTTAATATGCCGGGCGGCGCCCGTTTTATTGAATTCAGTGATGAGCAGAAGAAACTGTTCCTGGAATCCTGTAGCTATTTGAGTGATGTTACCAGACCGGCAGGTACATATAAAGGTCAGGATGTGGACTATAACACGGTGGGAAGCCCCTATGCTCTGGTGGTTACGGAGGACTTCCCTGAGGAGCTGGCCTATCAGATTGCAAAGACTTTGGACGAAAAATATGATGAATGGACCGGAGTTTTCGCAGGGGTGAAAGGCGCGACTGCCCAGAATACGATTGATACGGCGATTGCACCGCTTCATCCGGGAACGGAGCGCTATTTCAAAGAAAAAGGATATATTCAGTAGTACGTGCTAGAGAGAAAAACGGCCGCTGCATGATTTGCGGCGGCCATTTTGGTGAGAGGGAGTGGAGGAATGAGCTTACAGAAGATAACAGATAAATTAATAACGCTGATTGCAGTGGGCATGTGTGTATTCCAGCTTTATACGGCTTTTTATATGCCGTTTCCTGGGATGCAGCAAAGGAGCATTCACCTGGCATGCGGCCTGGCTCTGGCATTTCTTGTGTATCCAAAGAAAAGGCCTGAGAATCCAAGCCTTAGAAATATGTCGTATTTATTTGGTATTGCCTTAGCTGTGCTGACATTTATCACATGCCTGAATGTTACCTTTAACTGGCTGGAGATGAATGAACCTATGCGTTTGATACAGCCCACCCAAAGCGATAAGGTTTTAGGGTTTCTCTTAATACTTCTGGTTTTGCTGGGAACGGTCCGGGTGGTGGGGTGGGCAATGCCTATTATTGGACTGGTATTTCTGGGGTATGCCTATTTTGGCTCTAAAATCCCGTTTGCACTGCTGCGGCATGCCGGAGTGAAGTTATCAAAATTAATTTCCATGGGATATATGACCACAGAAGGAATCTTCAGCAGCGTATTGGGTGTGTCGACCACGCAAGTGTTTATTTTTTTGATGTTCGGACAACTCTTAGAGTCTCTGGGGGGAAGCGATTTCTTTCTTGACTGGGCAAACTCGGGATTTGGAAAATTCAGGGGTGGGCCAGCTAAGGTAGCAATTTTCGGCAGCGCCCTGTTTGGCTCTATCAGCGGCAGCGCTGTGGCGAATGTGGTCGGAACCGGAACCATTACCATCCCATTGATGAAACGAGTCGGTTATAAAGGAGATTTTGCTGGGGCGGTGGAATCCGTTGCCTCCACAGGAGGACTAATTATGCCGCCCGTGATGGGGGCTGCCGCGTTTATTATGGCTGACACGCTGGGGGTTTCATACTGGGAGGTCTGCAAGGCGGCAGTAATACCAGCGGTGATGTATTACCTGGCTCTGTATACTTCCGTTGATCTCAAAGCGAAACAGTCCAACCTGAAAGGACTTCCGGCTGCAGAGGTTCCAGACGGTATGGCCCTGCTAAAAAGTCAGGGATGGATGTACATTCCGCCCCTTGTCATTCTGGTGTTTTTCCTGGGCGTATTCCGGTACCCCGCTTATAAGGCGTGTTTGTATTGCTGCATTCTTCTCGTTGTGCTTGCTTCATTTAAACGGGAAAAACGTGGAGTATTGAAGCGGGAGTGGCTGAATATTTTGGTAAAAACCGCAAAAAGTTCGGTGACGGTTGTGATGGCCTGTTCCTGTGCCGGTGTTATTCTGCTTGGACTTCAGTCCTCTGGTCTGATTTTAAAGCTGTCTAATATTTTGATTTCGCTGGCAAACAACAATCTTGGCATCCTGCTGTTTTTAGTGATGTTAGGTTCTCTGATCATGGGGATGGGCCTTCCGGCTTCTGCGTGCTACGCTATTTTGTGTATTTTGGCAGCTCCGGCGATTGTAAAGCTGGGAGTACCGCCGCTGGCTGCACATTTGTTCGTTCTCTATTTTGGATCGATGTCCGCTATTACGCCTCCGGTTGCAATGGCTGCGTTTGCAGCGGCGCCGATTGCGGGGGAGTCGGCGGTTAAGATTGGAATAACAGCATTTAAGATGGCGATGCCGTCATTTCTGATCGCGTTCTGCCTGGCGATTCAACCTGAATTGGTGATGATCGGTTCAGCGGTGAACATTGTGCTTGTTGTAGTTATATGTTTAGCGGGTGTTCTGAGTATGTCTGTAGGCTTGCAGGGATATCTGTTTCAAAATGAATCCATTATTCGCCGCATTGCCTGGGTAGCTGGGGGAGTTCTGCTGATTTTACCTCAGAAACCGCTGACCATTATGGGGATTGTTATTGCGCTTGCGCTTGTGATTACAGAAAAAAATTTTTGGAAATACGTGAAAGTGAAGCGGAGGACGTAGTAATACGGAAAATTTAGTTCGGAGGAAATAACATGATATCATTATACAGCGAAGGCATTTTTCTTCTTCATGGAAGCGAAATTGTTTCGGAATCCCAGGCGGTACAGGAGATGTGTATGGATCGCGAAAAGGCGCGCCACGAAACCATCACCTACAACATCCTCAAATCCCACAACACATCCGGCGACATGAACCGTCTCAGGCTCAAATTCGACTCCATGACCTCCCACGACATCACCTTCGTGGGGGTGATCCAGACGGCCAGGGCTTCGGGGATGGAGCGGTTTCCGTTGCCCTACGTGCTCACCAACTGCCACAATTCCCTGTGCGCGGTGGGCGGAACCATCAACGAGGACGACCACCTGTTCGGACTGTCGGCCTGCAAGAAGTACGGCGGAATATTTGTGCCGCCCCATATCGCGGTCATGCACCAGTACATGCGGGAGATGATGGCTGGGTGCGGCAGTATGATTCTTGGCTCCGACAGCCACACCCGCTACGGGGCGCTGGGAACCCTGGGCGTGGGGGAGGGAGGCGGCGAGCTGGTCAAACAACTGCTGTGCGACACCTACGATATTGCCTACCCTGAGGTGATTGCGGTGTACCTGGAGGGAAAACCCCAGCCCTATGTGGGCCCCCAGGACATTGCGCTGGCAATCATCGGCGCCGTGTTCCAAAACGGATACGTGAAGAACAAGGTGATGGAGTTTGTGGGGCCGGGCGTGGCGGAAATGACCACGGACTACCGCAACGGCATCGATGTGATGACCACGGAGACCACCTGCCTCACCTCGGTCTGGAAAACGGACGGGGACACTAAAAATTACCTGGAGAGCCACGGGCGCGGCGACGCGTACCGGGAGTTAAAGCCGGGAGCCGTGGCCTACTACGACGGCTGCGTGCGCGTGAATTTAAGCGAAATCCGGCCCATGATCGCGCTTCCCTTCCATCCCAGCAATGTATACACGATTGACGAGTTAAATGAAAACCCGTACGATATCCTCCGGCAGGTGGAGGAGAAGGCCGCCCAGGTGGCGGACGGGCGCGCGGAATTTACGCTGTGCGATAAAGTGGTTGACGGGAAAATACAGGTGCAGCAGGGGATCATCGCGGGCTGCGCGGGTGGCAACTACACCAATGTGATGGAGGCGGCCCACGCCCTGCGGGGAAGGAACTGCGGCAGCGGTGATTTTTCGCTGGCGGTGTACCCTTCCTCCCAGCCGGTGCTGGCCGATCTGATCACCAAGGGCGCAGTCACGGAGCTGATCGGCGCGGGAGCCGTGATCCGCACCGCGTTCTGCGGTCCCTGCTTCGGCGCGGGGGACACGCCGGCCCACAACGGGTTCAGCATCCGGCACACCACCCGCAATTTCCCCAACCGGGAAGGCTCCAAGCCGGGGAAGGGCCAGATGGCGGCGGTTGCGCTGATGGATGCGCGCTCCATTGCGGCCACCGCCGCAAACGGCGGCGTGCTCACCTCCGCGCAGGCTTTGGACTGCTGGGGCGATGTGCCGGACCATGAGTTTGACCGGACCGTGTACAAAAACCGCGTGTACTTTGGATGGGGGAGGCCAAATGCAGAGGAGAAGCTGGTCTGCGGCCCCAACATTAAGGATTGGCCGGAGATGGGCGGACTGACGGAGCACATTCTGCTGAAGGTGTGCGCCAGGATCATGGACCCGGTGACCACCACCGACGAGCTGATCCCGTCTGGGGAGACCTCCTCTTTCCGCTCCAACCCCCTGGGCCTGGCGGAATTTACCCTTTCGCGCAGGGAACCGGCCTATGTGGGCAGGGCCAAGGAGGTGGACGCCTTTGAGAAAGGCCGCAGAGCGGGTGGAAATCCTGAGGAATTGGCGGAAGAGCTGTCCCAGGTATTCGGCCGGATCCGCCGCCTGCCGGAATTTGCCGCGGTGAACGCTACGGAGACGGAAATCGGAAGCGTGATCTACGCGGTGAGGCCCGGGGACGGCTCCGCGCGGGAGCAGGCCGCCAGCTGCCAGCGGGTGCTGGGCGGTCTGGCCAATATCTGCCGGGAGTACGCTACCAAGCGCTATCGCTCCAATGTGATCAACTGGGGCATGCTGCCCTTCCAGATGGAGGAGGAGCCGGGGTTTGACACGGGCGATTATATCTTTGTCCCCGGAATCCGGGATGCGCTGGCCGGAGACCTGAGCCGGATCCGGGCATACGTTTACAGGCTGGGGAGGGATACGTTCGATGAGATCACCCTTTCCATCGCAGAGCTGACACTGGAGGAACGGCAGATTATCCGGGCGGGAAGTCTGATCAACTACAATCGTAAGAAACATTAAGAGAATGTAAAAAATGCCGGATTTCTTAGTAGTTTTAAGAAATTCGGCATATATATTTTGTGAAATTTTCCCGGCAGACCTTAAAAAATGTAAAAAATGTTTAATAAAATACAAAATGCTACTTGCGCAATAGCGGAAATGATGGTATTATTTTAATGTAATCTAAAACGGAATATGCATTTTGCCAAGAGAATGAGAGCGGCAACGTAATTGAGGTCCTGATGTTGGATTGGGGTCATACGGGCTATGCTCTTTTTTTGTATCGTTTTTTGCCCCGCGGGGGAGAGGCGGAAGGCGGACGTATATTCGAAAACTTACAGGCGCAGAGCGGCGGTTCTGACGGCTGGAGAAAATAAAAAGATGGAGGAAACTGTTAATGAAAAAAAGGATCGCGTTGTTACTCAGTGTGGCCATGCTGGTTGGAATGACGGCCGGCTGCGGCGGAGGCAGCAAGGATAGCGGCGGAGGCACCACCACCCCCGCGGCGGAGGCGGGCCAGACGGCCGGCGGCACGGCGGAGGGCGGAAGCGGCCCGGCAGTGCCCGCGCACAAGGAAACTCTGGTGATCGGCACGGATGCGGACATCAACACCCTGGATCTCCAGAAGCAGCAGGATCAGATCAACAACATTATTTTGAAGAATACCCACCAGACGCTGGTATTCTTCACCAACGGCGCCGATGGCGAGGAGCGTTTCGTTCCGTGTCTGGCAACCGACTGGGAGTTCAAGGATGACACCCATATTGTGATGCACCTGCGGGACGACGTTTATTTTAACGACGGCAACAAGACTCCTATGACCGCAGAGGACGTTAAGTTCACGCTGGATATGGCCATGGAGAACATGGTGGCCTCCAACCTGGCGGGCTATGTCGCCTGTAACGTTGTGGACGATCACACCATTGAGATCGAAATTGAGAGCTACAACAACGAGTTCGTACAGACCCTTGCGTCCGTACCGCTTTCCATCCAGTCCAAGAAAGCTTACGACGACGGCGTGACAGATCCCTTCTATATCGGCACAGGCCCCTACAAGTTCGACGAGTGGGTTGAGGGCGAGTATTGCCGTATCGTGAAGGTGGCGGATTACTGGGGCAATGATATCCCCGCAGGCGAGAACCTGGCTCCCGGCGTGTCCGATGCCATTGAGTTCCGTCCTTACATAGAGGCTTCCTCCCGCGTAATCGCGCTGCAGTCCGGCGAAATTGACGTCTGCGTGAACCCGCCCATCAACGAGCTGCAGTACCTGGAAGAGGATAAGAACATCACCGTGTTCGAGCAGCCCGGCACCCGTTTATTCTACTTTGCATTTAATGTTGAGAAAGCACCCTGGGATAACCAGAAGCTGAGACAGGCCGTGGCCTGCGCGATTGACCGCGACGCGGTTTTGGAAGCGGCTGTTTACGGCAAGGGCACTCTGCAGAAAACCATTCTGAACCGTGGCCTGTGGGGCTTCTACGATGATATGGAAGGCTTCAACTACGATGTGGACCGCGCGAAAGCTCTGATGGCCGAGGCCGGATATCCGGACGGCGGAATCAAGACCACTTTAAGCTATGCTTCCGGTACTCCCTATGAGCAGATCGCTACCGTGATCCAGGCGAACCTGGCCGCAATCGGAGTCGAGGCAACGCTTGAGCCCATGGAGACCGCAACCCTTAAGTCCGCCTGTGTTGACGGAAGCCAGGAGCTGTTCCTGTGGAGATGGAACGAGGACTCCAAGGTTGACTTCGTATACCGCGACCTGTTCTACACGGATTCCGGTTCCAACTACCACCACTATTCCGATACCAAGGTAGACGGCCTGGTTGACACGGTTGCAACTGAAAAAGATCCGGAGAAACGCCTTGCCGCAGCTCAGGAGCTTCAGGAGTACCTGGTTGATGCGTGCCCGCAGGTTCCGCTGTATATCGCAAACCTGGTAATCGCGTACAACAAGAATTTACAGGGCCAGTACCTCTTCGGAGGCGGCAACCACGACTGGCGCCACGCTTATATCGCAGAGTAATTGAGATTAAGATTGAGATTGAGATAGTCTGAGCAACTTGCGGGTCCTTCCGGCCCGCAAGTTTCTTGGGGGGACACACCAAAGGAAAAGGAGTGTGCAATGAATGATTAAATACATCTTCAAACGGCTGATAATGTTGATTCCGGTAATTCTGGTAACCTCTTTCCTGATTTACTGGGCTATGAGCCTGACGGGCGGTGATCCGGCCCTGATGCTGGCCGGCGACAAAGCGACGCCGGAGCAGGTCGAGCAGATCCGTGAGGAGCTGGGACTGAACGATCCCTTCCCTGTCCGCTATGCCAACTATATGAAGGGCATGCTGACCGGGGATATGGGCAAGTCCTATGTTACGAAAAAGGACGTTTTCCAGACATTTATGGAAAAGCTTCCCAACACCCTGGCGCTTGGCGGCGCCGCAGTGCTGATTGCCGTGGTGGTGTCCCTTCCCCTGGGTATTTATACGGCGATCCATCAGAATACATGGAAGGATACGGCGGGAATGGTGTTCGCCCTGTTCGGCACGTCGATGCCCAACTTCTGGCTGGGCCTGATGCTGATTATCATATTCGCCCTGAAGCTGGGGCTTTTGCCATCGGGCGGTAAAAGCGGGTTCTCCAGCATTATCCTGCCCGCTGTGACCGTGGGCTTCGGCCTGGCCGCGCTGATTACCCGTACCACGCGTTCTTCCATGCTGGATGTGCTGCGCCAGGATTATATGACCACGGCGCGGGCAAAGGGCTGTCCGGAGAAGCGGGTGATCTACACACATGGGCTGAAAAATGCGTTGATTCCCATTATCACGGCAATCGGCCTGCAGATGTCCCTGGTGATCACCGGTTCTGTTCTGGCTGAGACGGTGTTCTCGTGGCCGGGAATCGGGCGTCTGGTTTATGACTCCATTTCCAAGCGCGATACGCCTATGGTTACGGGAGCCATCATCATGTGTTCGATCCTGATGTGCATCATTAACCTGGCCGTGGATCTGGTCTATGCGTTCTTTGATCCGCGTATCAAGGCACAATACAGTAAAAAGGGGTGATACGATGGCGGAAGCGGTGGCAAAAAAGAAAAAAATAAAGAGCCGTACTATGTTTCAGGAAGCCTGGAGACATTTGATTCGGAACCGTGGATCGGTCATCGGTATGATTTTCCTGATCGTCCTGGTAGTGGCGGCACTTATAAGTCCGATTGTGTTTGATTATGAAAAAGATGTAATTGGCCAGAACATGTCCGAGCGTCTGCTGGCGCCCGGCCTCGCGCACTGGTTCGGCACAGATGAATTCGGGCGCGATCTGTTCGCCCGCGTCATTTACGGAGCGCGCTACTCCCTGATCATCGGCGTGGGTTCCGTGTTCCTGGGACTGATTGTGGGAACCCTGCTGGGCTCTCTGGCCGGATTTTACGGCGGCCTTACAGATTCCATCATCATGCGCGGCGTTGATATTTTCTATTCCATTCCGAATATTATGACGGCTGTGGTGATCGTGTCCCTGTTGGGTACCAGCACGGTGAACCTGATGATCGCTCTGGCATTTTCCTGCGCAAGCAGCTTTGCGCGAATTGTCCGGGCCGCGGTTATGACCATCCGCGACCAGGAATATGTGGAGTCCTCCTATGCGATGGGACTTCCCACCTGGAAGATTATATTAAAGCATATTCTTCCCAACTGTCTGTCTCCGATCATTGTACAGATCACGCTGCAGATCGGTACGACAATCATCTCCGCATCCTCTCTGAGCTTCCTTGGAATCGGCGTTCCGGCTCCGGCTCCGGAATGGGGAGCGCTGCTGTCCGCAGGGCGCAGCCATATCAGAGATGCCAGCTACATGTGTATTATCCCAGGATTTGCGATTATGCTGACGGTGCTGGCGCTTAACTTGCTCGGTGACGGCCTGCGCGACGCGCTGGATCCGAAGATGAAGAAATAGGAGAGGTGAGACCTATGGCAGAAGATTTGGTATTGAAAATAAAGGATCTGGTTGTTCACTATGAGACGGAGGATGCGGATGTCCATGCGGTCAACGGCATTGACATTGAGATTCGGAAAAAGCACACTCTGGGCCTGGTAGGGGAGACCGGCGCGGGCAAGACCACCACGGCCATGTCCATCCTGAATCTGGTTCCCAACCCTCCGGGGGTGATTAAGAGCGGTGAGATTTATCTGGAGGGCGAGGACGTTTTGCAGATGTCCGCGGAGAAACTGGAACATATGCGCGGCAATGATGTGGCCATGATTTTCCAGGACCCCATGACGGCGCTGAACCCGGTTATGACGGTGGGAGATCAGATTGCCGAGAGTATTGAGCTCCATCAGAATCTGAATAAAAAGGATGCCCTTGAGAAAGCCAAGGATATGCTGAAGCTGGTTGGAATCGCGGAATCCCGCGCGGCGGAATACCCCCACCAGTTTTCCGGCGGCATGAAGCAGCGCGTGGTGATCGCCATTGCGCTGGCCTGCAACCCCAAGCTTCTCATTGCGGATGAGCCTACCACCGCCCTGGACGTTACCATTCAGGCGCAGGTGCTGGAACTCATGAAGCAGCTGATCCAGGAGCGGGAGATGTCCATGCTTCTGATTACCCATGACCTGGGCGTTGTGGCGGAGGTCTGTGACGATGTGGCCGTGGTCTACGCGGGGCGGATTGTGGAAAAGGGAACCGCGGACGACGTGTTTAACTACATGCACCACCCTTATACGGAGGGGCTGTTTGACTCCCTGCCCAACTTAAAGGAGAGGGGCGAGATGCTGGAGCCGATCCAGGGGCTGATGCCCGATCCGTCGGATCTGCCGCCGGGCTGTTCCTTTGCTCCCAGATGTCCATATGCGACGGAGCGCTGTTCCCAGTCGGTTCCGGAGCTGAAAGCAGTCAGAGGCAGCGATACGCATTTTGTCGCCTGTCATGCTTACGAGAATCCGGATTTTAGCTTGAGGAGGAACAGGGATGGCAAATAAAGTAATTCTTGAGGTTGAGAATCTGACAAAATATTTCAATACGCCCGGCGGTCTGCTGCACGCAGTGGACGGGGTGAACTTTAAGGTGGAGGAGGGCAGGACCCTGGGCATTGTGGGCGAATCCGGCTGCGGAAAATCCACCACCGGGCGCACCATCTTAAAGCTTTTGGAACCCACGTCCGGAAAGATCATTTTTGACGGACAGGATATCACGGGCTACAGCCGCAAGCAGATGCGCAGCCTGCGCCGGGAGATGCAGATGGTGTTCCAGGATCCGTTCTCATCCCTGGACCCCAGACAGACCGTTTCCCAGCTGATCAGCGAGCCGATCATTGAGCACAAGCTGTTAAAGACCAAGAGCGAGATTGAAAAACGGACCCTGCAGCTGATGGAGACTGTGGGCCTTGCGGAGCGGTACATCAACGTGTACCCCCATGAGCTGGACGGAGGACGCCGCCAGAGAATCGGCATCGCCCGCGCCCTGGCGGTGGAGCCGAAGCTGATCGTGTGCGACGAGCCTGTTTCCGCCCTGGACGTTTCCATCCAGGCGCAGATTTTGAATCTGCTGCGGCAGCTGCAGCAGGACATGGGGCTGACCTATATTTTCATCACCCACGACCTCTCGGTTGTTAAATATTTTTCGGACGATATCGCGGTGATGTATCTTGGACAGATGGTGGAGAAGGCTCCTTCGGATCTTCTGTTCAAGAATCCGATCCACCCCTACACCAAGGCGCTGCTCTCGGCGATTCCGCTGCCCGTGGTGGGCAAGGATAAGCCCAAACGCCAGCTGATCAAGGGTGAGATCACGTCCCCGGTCAATCTGCCGGATGAGTGCCGGTTTGGAAAGCGCTGCGACTATGTCCAGGAGTGCTGCAAGAAGGGCAATCCGCAGCTTCGGGAGATCGAACCGAACCATTTTGTCGCCTGCAGCTGTGTCTAGGGCCGTTGGGACAGAAATGGAGATGTAAAACAGATGGATGTATTATCGGTTTGGGATCAGTTTGAGGTCCCCTATATCTGGACGCAGATGGAATATCTGCTCCGGATATTGATCGCGGCCTTTCTGGGCCTTTTGATTGGAAATGAACGTAAAAACCGGAATAAGTCTGCAGGGATACGCACCCACGCCATTGTGGCGCTGGGTGCTGCTCTGATGATGGTGGTTTCCAAGTACGGTTTTTTTGACGGATATGAGGCGGACGCCTCCCGTATCGCCGCACAGGTGGTCAGCGGAGTGGGATTTCTGGGCGCGGGCGTGATCTTTGTGCGCAACAACCTGGTGAACGGCCTGACCACGGCGGCCGGAATGTGGGCCACCGCTGGCGTGGGTCTGGCCATGGGTTCCGGGATGTATGTCATCGGAATCAGCTCAGCGCTGTTGATCATCGTCATGCAGTTTGTGATGCATAAAATTACCTATTTTGCAAAAACGGCGTCCAACGGCCTGATTAACATGACGGTCATGAACAAGGCGGGCGCGGTGGCGACCATCGAGCAGTTTTTGACCGGCGAGCACATTGAGATCGCAGGCCTACAGATTAAAAAGACTAAAAAAGACGAGATTAAGCTGGAGTTCGACGTGGTCTTTCCGCCGGGACTGAACCAGTCGGCGTTTATGGCGAAGCTGGCGGAGCGGGACGATGTGTTGACGGTGAGTAAGTAGGAGAAAACTGTGAAAAAACAGTTGCAATCCTGTCCTTCTTGTGCTATACTGTTTAAGCTGTCTGGATTGACGGCAGTTTTGGCTTTCGCGTGAGTCAACCTTACGGGAACGGAAGCGCTTAACTTGAACAGTGCTGATATTTGTGCGTTCCACGTCCACAGGGGCGGTGGTTATGTACAGAGGCAGATTGGCATACAGGCCGCGGTCGGAAACCGCAAATAAAATCAGAGAGGTGAACAAAATGAAGGAAGGAATCCATCCGAATTATTACCAGGCAAAGGTTGTTTGCAACTGTGGAAATGAGTTTGTAACAGGCTCCACCAAGAAGGACATTCACGTTGAAGTTTGTTCCAAGTGCCACTCTTTCTACACCGGCCAGCAGAAGGCTGCCGCTGCCCGTGGACGTATTGATAAGTTCAATCGTAAGTATGGCATTCAATAAGTGAGAGAGATAAGGGGTTGAGCTTGAAGAGTGGCTCAGCCCTTTTCGTATTTTTCGGAAAAAGATGGAAAGGTTAATAATCGATGAAATACTCAGGAATCGGCGGACAGGCGGTAATCGAGGGCATTATGATGCAGAACGGCCCGGATTACGCGATCGCGGTCCGCAAACCGGACGGGGAAATTGAGGTGAAAAAGGATCATTACGTGAGTATGACCAGGAAGGCAAAGATCCTGGGACTGCCCTTTATCCGCGGTATTTTCAGTTTCGCGGACTCCATGATCCTGGGCATGCGCGCCCTGACCTGGTCCTGCAGCTTTTTCGAGGACGACGAGGAGGAAACCCCGTCCAAATTCGAGGCATGGCTGGACAAGGTGCTTGGGGAAAAGCTGGAGAGCGTGCTCATGACGGTGGTGATGATATTTTCCTTTATCATGGCCATCGGGATTTTTATGGTGCTGCCCCTGTTTATCGCCGGGCTGTGCCGCAGGTTTATCACGTCGGACACGGTGATGGCGGTGCTGGAGGGCGTGATCCGTATCGTCATCTTTATCGCATATATCAAATTGGTGAGCCGCATGGAGGACATCAAGCGCACCTTTATGTACCACGGCTCGGAACACAAGTGTATCAACTGCCTGGAGCACGGCCTGGAACTGACGGTGGCCAACGTGCGCGCCAGCTCCAAGGAGCACAAGCGCTGCGGAACCAGCTTTATTCTGATCGTGATGATTATCAGCATCCTGTTTTTTATGGTGGTGCGGCCGGAAACGCTGTGGATGCGCATCGTCAGCCGGATTGTGCTGATCCCGGCCATCGCCGGGGTGTCCTATGAGCTGCTGCGCTTCGCGGGGCGCCACGACTCCAAGCTGGTGAATATTTTGAGCCGTCCCGGCATGTGGATGCAGGGGCTGACCACCAAGGAGCCGGACGACAGTATGATCGAGGTGGCCATCGCGGCGGTGGAGACCGTGTTTGACTGGAGAAATTATCTGAATGAGGAATTTCCGGGATGGGAGAGCAGAAATGACGTTGCAGCAGCTTCTGGATCAGGGAACGGAACAACTTAGAAGCGCCGGTGTGCCGGACGCCGGGCTGGACGCCAGGTATCTGCTTTTGGATACATTCGGGCTGGGCCTGGCCTCCTTTCTGGCGGACCGTGGACGGACCGTGGACGGGCTGCCGGGCGGAGCGGAGAAAGCGCAGGCGTATGAAGCGCTGATCGCGCGCCGGGCCGGGCGTATCCCATTACAGCAGCTTTTGGGCGTTCAGGAGTTCATGGGACTGGAATTTTTTGTAAATGAACATGTGCTGATCCCCAGACAGGATACGGAAACGCTGGTGGAGCTTGTGTTGGAGGAGCGGAAGCAGCGGGACCTGGACGTGCTGGACGTGTGCACCGGGTCCGGCTGTATCGCCGTCAGCCTGGCGAGGCTGGGGGGATACAGGAGCGTGACGGCGCTGGACGTGTCCGCGGAGGCCCTTAAGGTGGCGGAGAAGAACGCGGCCGCGCTGTTGGGGGAGTACGACGGGGATTTCCGGCTGGTGCAAAGCGATATGTTTGCGGGGCTGGAGACGAAGGAAACGGAGGCGCAGCCGGGGCAAGAGCCTGGGAAAGCGGAGATTTTGCCGGGGCAGGAGCCTGGGAAAGCGGAGGTTTTGCCGGGGCAAGAGCCTGGGAAAGCGGAGATTTTGCCGGAACAGGCGGCAGGGAAAGCTGCCGCTTCGCGGGATCTGACATGTCCCTCCCTTACCCCCCAGTTTGACATCCTGGTATCCAACCCGCCCTACATTCCCAGCCAGGTGATCGAAGGGCTGGAGCCGGAGGTGCGGGATCACGAGCCGCGGTTGGCTTTGGACGGCAGCCCGGACGGGCTGAAATTTTACCGGATTCTGGCGTCTGAGGGAAAGCGGTTTTTGAGACCGGGCGGCGCCGTCTATTTTGAGATCGGCTGGGATCAGGCCCAGGCGGTGAGCGCCCTTCTGGAGCGGGAGGGATTTACGCAGATTCGCACGGTAAAGGACATGGCCGGGATGGACCGGGTGGTCGGGGCTGTTTTGGGCGCGGCGGCGGACAACGGGCACCAGGCCCCTGGGCGGAGCCGGGAAACGGTCCGCACCATCCAGGCGCGCCCCATGGAACAAGGAATTTGAATTTGATTGAGGGAATCGGGAGAGAGTTATGTTTGATAAATTGGATGATATTTTGATTCATTATGAAGAGCTGATGCGGATGCTTGGGGATCCGGACGTGACCCAGGACACCAAGCGGTTTACCAAGCTGATGAAGGAGCAGGCCGACCTGGCTCCCATTGTGGAGGCATACAAGCAGTACAAGCAGGCCAAGCAGGATGTGGAGGACTCCCTGGCGATGCTGGAGGAGGAGAGCGACGAGGAGATGCGCGAGATGGCCAAGGAAGAGCTGGCCGACGCGAAAAAGCGCATCGAGGACCTGGAACACGAGCTTAAAATCCTGCTGCTGCCCAAGGACCCCAACGACGACAAGAACATTATCCTGGAGATTCGTGCGGGCGCGGGCGGCGACGAGGCGGCCCTGTTTGCGGCCGAGTTGTACCGCATGTACACCAACTACGCGGACAGCCATCGCTGGAAGGTTGAGATCATCAGCCTGAATGAGAACGGCATCGGCGGCTTCAAGGAAGTGGTGGCCATGGTGACCGGCAAGGGCGCTTACTCCAAGCTGAAATACGAGAGCGGCGTGCACCGGGTACAGCGTGTGCCGGAGACCGAGTCCGGCGGCCGTATCCACACCTCCACGGCTACGGTGGCGGTGATGCCCGAGGCGGAGGAAGTGGACGTTCAGATCGACATGAACGACTGCCGCATTGACGTGATGCGCGCCTCCGGAAACGGCGGACAGTGCGTTAACACCACGGACTCCGCGGTGCGCCTGACCCATATGCCCACCGGTATTGTGATCTACAGCCAGACGGAGAAATCCCAGCTCCAGAACAAGGAGAAGGCCTTCCGCCTGCTGCGCTCCAAGCTCTATGACATCGAGCTGGAAAAACGCCAGAGTTCCGAGGCCGAGGAGCGCAGGAGCCAGATCGGCACCGGCGACCGCTCGGAGAAGATCCGTACCTACAACTTCCCCCAGGGCCGCGTGACGGACCACCGGATCAAGCTGACGCTGTACAAGATCGATTCCATCATGAACGGGGATATCCAGGAGCTGCTGGACAACCTGATTGCAGCGGACCAGGCGGCGAAGCTGAGTAAGTTAAACGAGCAGGTATAAAACGTTAAAACCATATTGAAATGAGGAAGCGCCCGGGATCAGTGGCAAAACTGACCCCGGGCGCTTCTTTTATCTGTATGCTGTTCCACACCCCAAAACCATAGCGTCGTAACCGCGTTTGACCTTGGTGTAATTCTGATCCCGGTCCAGCACAATGCCGCGGCCCACGCCGTCCACGATCCGGCCGGCGCCGATGTGGTCGAGTTCCTTTTCCAGTTCCATCAGGAGCTGAGGCGCGCTTCCTGGTTCCGTGCTGCGCCCGTCGAAAATGATGTGCAGGTTGACTTCGGGAAGCCCCTTTGCCATGCGGCACAGCGCCTTGGCGTAGTCGATGGAACCGTGGGAAGATTTATCCGTCAGGTAGGACAGGATGTGCAGAGCCTTGCCGTGGTCCCTGGTATGACGGATCGCTTCTAGGAAAACCGGGTTCTGCTCAAAGCTGCCGTCCGCCATCGCTTTGTCCAGGCGGATGTCGTCCTGGGGCACAATGCGGCCCGCGCCCAGGTTTAAGTGTCCCGCCTCGGAGTTTCCGGCTTTGTCCTGTCCCAGGCCCACGAAGCTGCCGGAGGCATGAAGCCTGGCGCAGGGATATGTTTCCAGCAGAAAATCCCAGTAGGGGGTGTCCGCCAGGAAAATGGGATTTCCCTCGCCTTTTTCGCCCAATCCCCAGCCGTCCAGAATGATCAGCAGCACTTTCCTTCCGTCGTCAAAACGGACGCCGGGAATCAGGGTGGAGGCATTCATTTCAGGGGGCAGAGGGATGCCCATGGCGTGCAGCACGGTGGGCGCAACGTCGCAGAGACTTCCGTTCCGGGGAGATATGGGGTCATTCCGGCGGGGATCAATGACCAGGAAGGGGACCGGATTGGTGGTGTGAGCCACATCCGGTTTACCGGTAGGCGTGATCATGGACTCCAGGTTCCCGTGGTCCGCTGTGATCATTACCACGTAATTCTGGGCTTTAGCCGCGCTTACCAGCCGTTCAAGCTGTCTGCTCATGTGGCTGGCAGCGGCAATCTTGGCGGAATTGCAGGAGGTGTGCCCGATGACGTCGCCGTTGGCAAAGTTCACCACGACGAAATCCGGCCCGCCCAGCTTCCGGTTCACCTCGTCTACCACCTCAGCCAGACTGAGTTCCGGCACCTTCTCAAACGGCACTCCTTTGGGAGAAGGGATCATAATGTCCTCCTCTCCGGGATAAGGGGTCCGGTTTCCGCCGTTAAAGAAGAATGTCACATGGGCGAATTTTTCCGATTCGGCGGCGTGGAGCTGGGTGCGGCCGGCTTCGCTGATAATCTGCGCAAGCGGTTTATGTACCTGCTCCGGCGCAAAGGCGATGGGCAGATCCTTGAATTTATCGTGATAAAGGGTCAGAATCACAAACTGGAGATCGTTCAGCCTGGTCCGCCCGGCCTTGTCGAAATCCGGCTCAGTGAACATTTCAGTCAGTTCAATTTCCCGCTCGCCCCGGCGGCAGCCGAAGATCACCGTATCTCCGTCCTGTATGCGGCCTATGGGGAGCCTGTTTCATCCACACGCACAAGGGGCTCCATGTTGTAATCGCTTTCGCCTCTGGAATAGGCGGCCCGGACTGCCTGGGCCAGCTCAACGCCGCCCCGGCTTTGCTGTTTCATCATAGCAGAATCCTCCTTACCAAGTGGTAACTAACTCCATTAAACTCATTTTATGATAACAACAAAAATCTACCAAGTCAATAGAAATAAATTTTTTCTCCAAAAAATAAAATTTTTCTCCATTTTCTATTGCATTTCTGGTTTCATGCGCTATAATGTACCTATACAAGGCAAATTTACCGACAGGAACATAACAAAATAGGAGGTTTTATGGCAGAGACTAATTTATTGATTAGCATCCGCAGCTGCTATGATCAGCTGACCCGTCTGGAGAAGAAGGTAGCAGACTATGTGCTGCAGCATCCCCAGGAAGTGGTCAAGATGACAATCAACGAGTTATCCAACAGTTGTGGGGTGGGAGACACTACCGTATTCCGATTCTGCCGTTCCATGAACGTTGGGGGATATCAGGATTTCAAACTTGCGCTCGCGCTCAGCAGCAATGTAAACGACATGTTGGACAGCAAGGGTGAGTTCAACCTGGCGCAGTCCCATGATCTGCACGAACTGGCCCAGCAAGTATCCGGAGTATTTACGGATGCGGTGAACGAAACCTTGTCCTCATTGGATTATGATGCGATTTCACGGACCGTGGAGGCCATTTTGAACGCACGAAGCGTTCATCTCTTTGGATTTGGCAACTCCGGCGTGTCCGCGCTGATGATGCAGAACCGCATGATGCGGATTTTGCCGAATATTTTCTATACCAGCGACGTCCATATGCAGCTTACGTCCGCCGCCACGATGCAGGCGGACAGCGTGGCCATTATATTCTGCAACTCCGGGATCACCAAGGACAGCATCCGTATCGCCCAGATGACCCACGAGGCAGGCGCATTTACCGTGTTTATCACAAAATTTATGCAGACGCCTGCGGCGCCCTATGCCGACGTCCTTCTGTGCAGCGGCGCCACCGAGGGCCCGATCCAGGGCGGCTCCATTTCAGGGGTGGCCTCCCAGATGTACATTGTGATGTTGTTGTACTCCGAACTGTTCCGCCGCATGGAAACCCGTGCTCAGGAGAATAAAATCAAGGCCGCTCATGCCATTGCTGAGAGAAAACTTTGACTTGATGAGGCGTTGATCAAAAAATAAATCTATATAATGATGGAGGGACAAAATGAAAAAGAGATTTTTAACCGGATTTTTAGCTGCCGCTCTGTGTCTGTCCGCTGTCGGCTGTGGTTCAGCTTCTGCTCCCGCAGGCGATACGGCAAAAGCAGGAAATGAGAGCGCAAAAGAAACAGAGGGAACTGCAAAAGAAGCGGGGGAGAAAGCAGCGGATGTGAGTTGGCCTGACGGCAATGTAAACCTGATTGTCGCTGCGGCAGCCGGAGGCGGCACGGACCTGGTTGCACGGAAAGTTGCCGAAATTGCTAAAAAGGAAACCGGAGCCAATTTTATCGTAGTGAATCAGGCGGAGGGCGGCGGCGCAGTTGCCATTGATACCGTTTATCAGGACGACGAGGACGCCTTGAATTTAGGCTTTTTCATTCCGTCCTTCTTCACCAGCTACATAACAGGCGCGGTTGATATGAATCCTCTGGACGACTTTAAAGTTGCCAACTATGTGAACCGTGAGAGCTGCGCGTACATCTGCGTGAAGGCCGACTCCAAGTACAAGACCATGGAGGAACTGCTGGACGACGCCCGCAAGAATCCTGAAGCTATCGTGTTTGGCACCAGCCTTGGTTCCAGATCCCATTTCAGAGTTGAAGAGTTTGCGCAGGCGGCCGGCGTGAAGTTCAAGTATGTGGAGGCGGGCAAGACTGCCGAGGCCATTTCCGCAATTCTGGGCGGCCATATCGAAGTGACCTCCCTCAGCGCATCCTCGGCGGAAAGTTACGCAAAGAACGGCGATATCCGCATTCTGGCATGTTCCGACGAACCGATCACCAGAAGCGAGATCAATCAGGATGCCCCCACATATGCGCAGATGGGGTATACGGACCTGAAATGTCTGGACCCCGTGCTGATTGTCACCAGCAAAAACGTTCCGGACGAAGTGGTTGTGAAGATCAATGAAGTTATGGTGAAGGTTTTCTCTGATCCTGAGCTGAAGGACTATATGCTCAAGGAAGGAACCATCATTGATCCCTTTGATTTTGCCAAGAGCCAGGAGTGGTACAAAGACACCTTCAATATTTATGATTCCGTGGGCGAGACCCTTGGCGTCAAGGCAGCACGATAAACGATTACACTGACAGGGGGGCCATATGAAACTCAATAAAGATCATTATCTCTCTCTATTTTATATTGGATTAGGCGCGCTGATCCTATATTTTACATCCAGGATCACGTCTCTGTTTACGGTAGCCACAAATGATACGGGACCGAAATTTTTCCCGACTCTTTGCGGGATCGGCATTATTCTTTGCGGAATCGGAAAATTTCTGACGTCCGCAAAGAGCAACCCCAAAACGTTTCTTCCGAATAAGAGAGACTACATACGGTTGGCTGGATTATGGGCGCTTCTGGTTGTTTATGTGCTTTCAGTAAAGTACCTTGGTTACATTTTTTCGTCCCTGGTATTGATGTTCGTGATGACGACGCTTCTGGCCGACACAAAGAAGCTGAACGTCTGGCACAGGATTCTGTTTGCCATACTGATGGTGGCTTTGACCTATGTGCTTTTCTCTTATGTCATTAAAATTCCTCTTCCGCAGGGGAAATGGATCAAAACGCTGTTAAAGGCCGTCGGCTGAGAGGGGGATTACCATGATATTACAGGCTTTAACTACATATTTTACATTGCAGAATGTGTGCTTGGCTCTCGGTGGAAATATCATCGGCCTGATATTCGGCGCAATTCCCGGACTGACAGGCAGCATGGCGTTAGCTCTGTTCCTCCCGGTTTCCTTTATTATGCCGGGGTACACGGGACTGATTTTCCTGGGCAGCATGTACATTGGCGGAACCTCCGGCGGACTGTTCGGTTCGATCCTGACGGGAATTCCGGGTACTACCGCCTCCATTGCCACGGTCTATGACGGTTACCCCATGACGCAGAAGGGCGAGGCGACGAAAGCGCTTGGCATCGCGATTCTTTCGTCCGCCATCGGTTCCATCGGAGGTATCCTGGTGGCGATGTTCTTCTGCCCCATTATTTCGAAAGTCGCCCTGCTTATGGGGCCCTGGGAGTATTTCAGTCTGTGCTTCTGCGCGATTGTGCTGGTTGTAACCATTTCCAAGGATGATATGTGGAACGGACTGGTCGCAGCGTTTTTGGGAGTCATCCTCTCCTGCGTGGGCTTCTCGCCCATCGACGGTGGAAAACGGTTTAATTTCGGCATTCACCTTTTGTTGGGCGGAATCAATACCACCTGCCTGATGCTGGGAATATTCGCGCTGAGCACGGTTGTCGTAAACTACGCAAAACACAAAAATGTGAATCCGCCGGTTGAACCGTGCAATTTCAAGGGGCTCGGCGTATCCTTAAAAGAGTTTATCGAGAAAAAGGTCCTGATTATACGGTCCTTCCTGGTGGGCGTCTGGATTGGCTTCCTGCCCGGCATGGGGCCCGGCCTCTCCAATCAGGTATCGTACGCCATGGCAAAGAGCGCTTCAAAGGAACCGGAGACCTTCGGTCACGGCAATCCGGAGGGCGTCTACGCTGCAGAGGTTTCGAACAACGCGTCCATCGGCGGCGCAATCATTCCGATGATCACCCTGGGAATCCCGGGGGATACGCCTACAACGCTGATTTTGAGTGCGCTCATCGTGTTCGGCCTGGAGCCCGGCCCTCTGCTGATGCGGACCTCCTCGGACTATGTGTACCTGTTTTTTATCACGCTTTTGCTGGGAGCCATCCTTTCCCTGACCTTCTCCTTCTGCGGACTGAGAGTATTCCCGAAGATTTTGTCGATTCCCTATCATTATCTGTATACCGGAATCGTGCTCTTCTGCTTCACCGGAGCGTATTCTCTGTCCAATAACATTGATTCCCTGATGCTCTGCGTGTTCATCAGCCTGCTCGGTATTTTCTTCTCATTTTCAGGGCTGAACCGGGCGCCGTTCCTTCTCGGTTTCATTCTGGGTCCCATGCTGGAGAGCAACCTGAGAAAGGGACTCACCTACACAGAATACGGCTTTGGCTATTTCTTCATGAGACCCGCCTCCTGCGTGTTCCTGGTGATCGCTATTCTGAGCCTGTTCTGGCCCTTTGTCAGAGAGCGGCTTGAGAGCAAAAAGGCAAAACCGGCGGCAGCCGATCTGGACGATATTGAGCAGGAGTGACAGACCTGCCCCTGTAAGCTGAATACATTTAAATTCCGACTCCATGAGAGACCGGACCTGCGGGTATCCGGACGCTCATGGAGTTTGTTTGTCTCATAAATAGGTTGCGCACCCGCCCCTGCGGGTGTAAAATAATAAAAATTTTTCATTTTCCCTGTAACGAAACGCCGATTCGGGATACTAATTAACAGAAGGGAGGAAAAGCGCATATGGATTCCATGGAACAGATCTATTTGGAGCACGCGAGGACCGTATATGGCTTTCTCTTGACCCGAACCGGAAACCCGGACCTTGCCGAGGAGCTGACTCAGGAAACGTTTTACCAGGCGGTAAAGCATGTGGACCGGTATGAGGGAAAAAGCAGCGTTTCCACATGGCTCTGCGGCATCGCAAAGAATCTGTGGTACGGTTATCTCAAAAAACAGAAGAACCAGGCCAGCTTATCCGAGGCGGAAGAGATACCGGTGGACTCTGCGGAGACGGAGCTCTTTCGTGGCTGGGAGAACCTTCAGGTCCTGCGGATGATCCACAGGCTGGAGGATCCTATGCGGGAAGTGATCTATCTGCGCCTGATCGGCAATCTTTCCTTCGCGCAGATTGGGGAGATTATGGAGAGAAGTGAGAACTGGGCGAGAGTGACCTATTATCGCGGCAAGGAGAAAGTGATGAAGGAGGCGGAGAAATTATGAAACAGAATATTCCCTGTGAATTGATCCGGGACCTGCTGCCTTTGTATGTGGACGGCCTTACGTCGGAGGCGTCAAACCGGGAGATAAAGGAACATCTGGAAACCTGCGGCTCGTGCCGGGAGCGGTATGAGCGCATGAAGCGGGAGCTGGAGGGCGAGGGAATCGCTGCGCTGGCAGAGGAGACGCGGGAGATCGACTATCTGAAGAAGGTGAGAAGGCGCGGCCTGCGGAAAATGCTTCTGACGGCGGCGGGTATACTGGCCGCGGTGGCTCTGGCAATTTTTGTAAAATTGTTTGTAATTGGATTTCCGGTGGATTCTTACCTGATTACCTACATGGATGTGTATGAGGACACGGTGCGCGTCGGCGGCGTGTTTTACGGCTCCGCGCAGTGCTACAGCCGCTACCGGCTGGCGGAGCAGAAGGACGGAACGCAGAAGCTGGTGATTTACGGCACTCTGCCGTCCCCATGGAACCGGGACGGCGCGTTTAACCTGGAGGCAGAGCTGCCGGAGCCGGGCGGGGCCCTGGAGATCGGAGGTGCCCGGATTTTAAGCGACGGGACCGTGATCAGCAAGCTGGCCGGGGACCTCTACCGGGCGAAAAATCCCTATATCGGAGACGCCTCGGCGGACGGACGGCTGGCTGGGGCGCTGGGCATCGGGGCCGGACTGGGCAGCTATCAAAATCAGCTGCAGACGTCAAAGGAGCCTTACGGGTGGACGTTTCACTTTGAGGACGGCGTGTCCAACTCCGCTGTGTTTGAGGAGCAGATGGAGCGTTATGCCTGCGTGCTGCTGGCGCTTACGGGCAATCTGGGGGAAGTGAGCTGGAGTTATACCGTGGAAACGGAGAGCGGGCCGGTGAAACGGGAGCGCACCGTCACGGAACAGGAGTGCGAAAAACGCCTGGGCGCGCCGGTCAAGTCCTTCGGGGAGAGTCCCGAGCGGGTGCAGGAGATGTTAAATATACTGGGGTTGGAGCGGCCGGGGATGTAGCGGGCCGCCGGTGAATCAAGTGGGGATCAAAACGATGCGGAAAGCGGTCTGAGGCGCAAGCCAGGGCCGCTTTCCTGGGGATAAAGGGCCTGGGGGAGCGGAGCATACTTTGTCTGATCGTTATCTTTCGTTGTTTTTTGCCGCCGTGTATGTTAGAATTTTATGTAATATTGAGGTGACTTTTTAACATGGGTAAGCGGCGGACGCTTTACAGAGCGAGGAAATGAATATGCATGTGTTGTTAAAATCTTTGATTCCCATTGCGGAGACCATAGGGAAAACATTTGGAAACCGGTGCGAGGTGGTGTTGCACGACCTGACCATACCGGAGAAGTCGGTGGTGTACACGGTTAACGGGGACGTTACGGGCAGACGGGAGGGACAGACCTTTGACCGCCTGGTCCGCTCGGTGCTGCTGAACAAGAATTTCACACGGGATTACGCGGTCAATTATACCTTTGAGACGGAGGACGGCAGAAGGATCAAGTCCTCCTCCTCTCTGGTGCGGGACGAGGCGGGGGAAGTGGTTGGAGTGTTCTGCGTCAATTACGATATCACGTTTATGAAAACCCTGCACGATGAGCTGGAACAGTTTCTTCCGATGCAGGAGGACAGCTCGGTGATTTGCCCGGAGATGGCGGCCGACCAGGATGTGACCACCGTTGTGGACACCCTGATCGACAATATTGTCAGCAGCAGGAAAAAGCAGGGCCTGACCAAACAGGACAACCTGGAAATGATCCGGTTTATGGACGACAAGGGCATTTTCCTGGTCAAGGGGGCGATCGACAAGGTGGCCGCCTGCATGGGGCTTTCAAAAGTGACCATCTACGGGTATCTGGACACGGTCCGAGGCAAAAATGGAAAATCGTAATCCAAAATCTTAATTCTTCTTGAATTCCATCGAAAAAATCCGGACAAAGTTTGAAAATCCGGGGATAGTATGTTATATTGAACGAAGAAAATTTATGTGCCTTTACAAGGAGGAAAAAATGAAGGGGATCATATTAGCCGGTGGCAGCGGTACCAGACTGTACCCGCTGACCAAGGTGACATCGAAGCAGCTGCTTCCGATTTATGATAAGCCAATGATTTATTACCCGCTGTCCGTGCTGATGAACGCGGGCATCCGGGACATTCTGATTATCTCCACCCCCGACGACACGCCGCGGTTTGAGGCGCTGCTGGGTGATGGAAACCAGTTCGGCATCCGTTTGAGTTACGCCGTGCAGCCCAGTCCCGACGGTCTGGCCCAGGCGTTTATCATCGGCGAGGAGTTCATCGGGGATGACAGCGTGGCGATGGTGCTGGGAGACAACATTTTCCACGGCCAGGGGCTGGTGAAGCGCCTGAAGGCCGCCGCGGCCAAGGAGAAGGGCGCCACGGTGTTCGGCTACTATGTGGATGACCCTGAGCGCTTTGGCATCGTGGAGTTCGACAAGAACGGAAAGGCAGTCTCCATTGAGGAGAAGCCGGAGAAGCCCAAGTCCAACTACTGTGTGACCGGCCTGTACTTCTACGACAACCGGGTGGTGGAGTACGCCAAAAACTTAAAGCCGTCGGCCCGCGGGGAGTTGGAGATAACGGATTTGAACCGCATCTACCTGGAGAACGGGGAGCTGGAGGTGACGCTTCTGGGCCAGGGCTTTACCTGGCTGGATACGGGAACCCATGAGTCCCTGGTGGAGGCCACCAATTTCGTGAAGACGGTGGAGACACACGAGCACCGCAAGATCGCCTGCCTGGAGGAGATCGGATACCTGCACGGATGGATCAGCCGGGAGCAGGTGCTGGAGGCCTACGAGGTGCTGAAAAAGAACCAGTACGGCAAGTATTTGAAGGACGTTCTGGACGGTAAATACGTGGACAAGCTGCATATGGCGCAGTGATATCCGGACAGTGATACAATGGAAAGACGGAGGGAATAACATGAAGGTTATCGTAACCGGCGGAGCCGGTTTTATCGGAAGCAATTTTGTACAGCACATGGTGAACAAGTATCCGGATTATGAGATTATCAACCTGGATCTTCTGACCTATGCAGGAAATCTGGAGAACTTAAAGCCGGTTGAGGACAAGCCAAACTATAAGTTTGTGAAGGGCGATATCGCGGACCGGGAGTTCATTTTCAAGCTGTTTGAGGACGAGAAGCCGGACGTGGTGGTAAACTTTGCGGCCGAGAGCCATGTGGACCGTTCCATCACCGATCCGGAGGCGTTTGTGCGCACCAACGTGATGGGAACCACCACGCTTTTGGACGCCTGCCGCACCTACGGAATCAAGCGTTATCATCAGGTGTCCACGGACGAGGTCTACGGGGACCTGCCCCTGGACCGCCCGGAGCTCTTCTTTACCGAGGAGACGCCCCTTCACACCTCCAGCCCCTATTCCTCCTCCAAGGCCAGCGCCGATTTGTTTGTGCTGGCGTACCACAGGACTTACGGGCTGCCGGTGACCGTATCCCGCTGCTCCAACAACTACGGACCTTACCATTTCCCGGAGAAGCTGATCCCCCTGATCATCAGCCGGGCTTTGGCCGATGAGGAGCTGCCGGTTTACGGCACCGGGGAGAATGTGCGCGACTGGCTGCATGTGGCCGACCACTGCGAGGCCATCGACCTGGTGATCCACAAGGGCCGCGAGGGCGAGGTGTACAACATCGGCGGACACAACGAGCGCACCAACCTGGAGGTTGTCAAGACGATACTGAAGGCCCTGGACAAGCCGGAGAGCCTGATCCGCTTTGTGACCGACCGCCCGGGACACGATATGCGGTACGCCATCGATCCGACTAAGATTGAGACGGAGCTGGGTTGGGAACCGAAGTATAACTTCGACAGCGGGATTCAGCAGACCATTCAGTGGTATCTGGACAATCAGGAGTGGTGGAAGAATATACTCAGCGGGGAATATAGCGGGTATTTTGATAAGATGTATGGGAATCGGTTGTAGGAATCTGCGCTCAGGCTTTGTGATTTCCGGGACAGAGCCGCAGTAGGCGGCGTGTAGAGCAATCGGGCAGGAGGTATGGTATTTATGAAAGTTTTAGTGACTGGCGCAAAAGGACAGCTGGGACAGGATCTGATGAACGAGTTTGCGAAGCGCGGAATCGAGGCCGTGGGAGTGGACGTGCAGGAGATGGATATCACGGACGCGGCAGCGGTTGACCGCGTCATGAAACAGGTTTCTCCAGACGCAGTGATCCACTGTGCTGCATATACTGCAGTAGACGCAGCGGAAGATAACCTGGAGCTGTGCCGCAAGATCAACGCGGAGGGCACCCGTAATATCGCCAGAGTCTGCAAAGAACTGGACAGCAAGCTGATGTACATCAGCACGGACTACGTGTTTAACGGCCAGGGCGAGCGCCCATGGGAGCCGGACGACCACCGGGAACCTTTAAATGTCTATGGGCTGACCAAGTACGAGGGTGAGATTGCGGTGGAGCAGGCGGTGAAGAAGTATTTTACCGTGCGCATCGCCTGGGTGTTCGGCTTAAACGGCAAGAACTTCATCAAAACCATGCTCCGGCTGGGCCGGGAGCGAGGAGCGGTCAGCGTGGTCGACGACCAGATCGGTTCCCCCACCTACACCTATGACCTGGCCAGGCTGCTGGTGGATATGATCCAGACCGAGCGCTACGGGCGCTACCACGCCACCAACGAGGGAATCTGCAGCTGGTACGAGTTCGCCTGTGAGATTTTCAAACAGGCCGGAATGGACCAGGTAAAGGTGACACCGGTGGATTCCGCCTCCTATCCGGCCAAGGCCAAGCGGCCGAGCAACAGCCGGATGAGCAAGGAAAAGCTGACGGAGAATGGATTTGAACGGCTTCCGGACTGGCAGGACGCTTTGAGCCGTTATCTGAAGGAGCTGGAAAAACAGGAAGCATAACGCTGCGGAGACGACAATAAAAGGGACAGGAAGGAAAGAGTGAGAATGGGAAAATATTTTGGTACCGATGGATTTCGCGGAGAGGCAAATGTGGACCTGACGGTGGAACACGCGTACAAGGTGGGCCGCTTTCTGGGCTGGTACTACGGACAGAAAAAGCCGGAGGAGCGCTGCCAGATCGTGATCGGCAAGGATACCCGGCGCAGCAGCTATATGTTTGAGTATTCCCTGGTGGCGGGACTTACCGCGTCCGGGGCGGACGTCTTTCTTCTGCACGTGACCACCACCCCCAGCGTTTCCTATGTGGTGCGCACCGAGGGCTTTAACTGCGGCATCATGATCTCTGCAAGCCATAATCCGTATTATGACAACGGCATCAAGGTGATCAACGAGCGCGGCGAGAAGCTGGAGGAGAGCGTGATCGAAGAGATCGAGAAGTATCTGGACGGCGAGATACCGGAAATTCCCCTGGCCCAGAAGGACCGCATCGGCCGCACCGTGGATTTCGCGGCGGGCCGGAACCGCTACATCGGCTATCTGATCTCCATCGCCACCCGCTCCTTCAAGAATAAGAAGGTGGCCCTGGACTGCGCCAACGGCAGCGCCTCCGCCATTGCCAAGAACGTGTTCGACGCTCTGGGCGCGGAGACTCACGTGATGAACAACAGCCCCAACGGCCTGAACATCAACACGGACTGCGGCTCCACCCATATTGAACACCTTCAGAAATTCGTGCTCAAGGAGGGCTGCGACGTGGGCTTCGCCTACGACGGCGACGCGGACCGCTGCATCGCGGTGGACGAGAACGGAAACGTGGTGGACGGCGACAGTATTCTTTACATTTGCGGCAAGTACATGAAGGAGCAGGGAACTCTGTACAAGAACACGGTGGTGACCACCATCATGTCCAACTTTGGCCTTTACAAGGCCTTTGACCGGGAGGGCATCTCCTACGAGAAAACGGCCGTGGGCGACAAGTACGTGTACGAGAATATGGCAAATACCGGCAACTGCCTGGGCGGCGAGCAGTCGGGCCATATCATTTTCAGCAAGCACGCCACCACCGGGGACGGCATTCTGACCTCCCTCAAGGTGATGGAGGTGATGCTGGAGAAGAAGGAATCCCTGGCAAAGCTGGCCTTCGAGGTGGAGATTTATCCCCAGGTTCTGAAAAATGTCCGGGTCAAGGACAAAAAGGCGGCCCAGGACGACGCTGCCGTTCAGGCCGAGGTGGCGAAGGTGGCGGAAAGCCTGGGCGGCGAGGGACGGATTCTGCTGCGCCAGTCCGGCACCGAGCCGGTGGTCCGGGTGATGGTGGAAGCGCCGGATCTGGATACCTGCGGGAACTATGTGGACCAGGTCATCGAGGTGATGAAGGCTCAGGGCCACTGCCAGTAAGGGATCGGCACGAGTTTTCAGAGAGCCTAAAACAGGCCCGGAACCGGCGTGAAATGGCGTTTTTTTGCGCACCGGCATAAGATGTGGGAATATTTACTATAACCATTGGGAATGTTGAAATGAAAACCGTTTACTTGCCAGTTATGGACTGCTGTGGTATAATAAGTTAACGTTGCAGCAAAGAGGTCCAATGGGATCCCGGAGATTTTGCGCTCCGGGATCTTTTAATTGTATGTAATGGGCCGCTGGCGCAGCCAGCGGGCGATTGCGAATTCTTTGGGCGGCGATTTTTAAGAAAAAGGAATGATGAAGGATGGGGCTGAACCAGTAAGAGTATTGCTGTTCATCGTCAGACATTACGGTGTGATCGAGCGACTGCCCGTACCGGGCTGAGGACGAAGTGAATTGGCAGGACCGTGTGACGAACCGACAACCGTAAAAGATGAATGGAGGAAACAAGTATGTTGAATTATAAGAGATATAAGCGTGTACCCGTAGTGAATTTCCCGGAGCGTACCTGGCCGGACAAGGAGATCGAAAAAGCGCCTGTATGGTGCAGCGTGGACTTGCGTGACGGCAACCAGGCTCTGGTGGAGCCCATGGTGGTGGAGGAGAAGGTGGAGATGTTCAACCTTCTGGTGAAGCTGGGCTTTAAGGAGATCGAGGTGGGTTTCCCTGCGGCGTCCCAGATCGAGTATGATTTTCTGCGCACCCTGGTGGACCGCAAGCTGATCCCCGACGACGTTGAGATTCAGGTGCTGGTACAGTGCCGTGAGCATTTGATCAAGAGGACCTTTGAGGCCCTGGAGGGCATCAAGAAGGCCATTGTACATATTTACAATTCCACGTCCACCTTACAGCGGGACGTGGTGTTTCACAAGGATAAGGACGAGATCAAGGATATCGCCATCATCGGCACCAAGCTGGTGCAGCGCTATGCGGCGGAGTGCGACACCCAGGTGCGCCTGGAGTATTCCCCGGAGAGCTTTACCGGCACGGAGCTGGATTTTGCGCTGGATATTTGTACGGCGGTTCAGGAGACATGGGGCGCTACCAAGGAGAATCCCATTATCATCAACCTCCCGTCCACCGTTGAGATGACCACCCCCAATGTTTACGCGGATCAGATTGAGTGGATGAACACCCATTTCAAGAACCGCGACAGCATTATTTTGAGTATTCACCCCCACAACGACCGCGGCGAGGGCGTGGCTTCCACGGAGCTGGCGCTGCTTGCGGGCGCGGACCGGGTGGAGGGCACCCTGTTTGGCAACGGCGAGCGCACGGGCAACGTTGACATTCTGACCGTGGCCTACAACATGTTCTCCCAGGGCATCAACCCCGAGCTGAACATCGAGAACATCCGCGAAATCGCGGAGATTTACGAGCGCTGCACCAAGATGGACATTCCGCCGAGACATCCCTACGCGGGCAAGCTGGTGTTTACCGCATTTTCCGGCTCCCACCAGGACGCCATCAACAAGGGCATGCAGGCGCTGCATGAGCGCGGCGGCGAGTTCTGGGAGGTTCCCTACCTGCCCATCGATCCAAGCGATATCGGCCGGGAGTACGAGCCCATCGTCAGGATCAACAGCCAGTCCGGCAAGGGCGGCGTAGCCTTCGTGATGGATACCTTCTACGGCTTCAAGCTGCCGAAGGGCATGCACAAGGAGTTCGCGGACGTGATCCAGAAGATTTCCGAGAAGCAGGGCGAGGTGGCCCCGGAGCAGATCATGGAGGCGTTCAAGAACGAGTATCTGGAGCGCAAGGAGCCCATGCACTTCCGCAAGTGCCGGATTACCGACACCGAGACGGGAGACGGCGAGTTTGCAACCCTGGCCAAGGTGGTCTACACCGACCACGGCATCGAGAAGACCTTCGAGGGCGTGGGAAACGGCCCCATCGATGCGATCCAGAGAGGCATGGAGGATGCCCTTGGAATCCAGATCAAGGTGATGGATTACAACGAGCACGCCCTGGCCGCCGGTTCCGGAGCCCAGGCTGCATCCTATATCCACCTGATCGACCAGGTGTCCGGCAAGACGACCTACGGCGTTGGCATCAGCTCCAACATTACGAGGGCGTCCATCCGCGGTATTTTCAGCGCGGTGAACCGGTTGTTTTATTGATTTTAAAAGAGAATAGGGGAACCGCCGCATGAGCTGCGGTTCCCGGAAACGAGATCCCCGAAACCGGATGATGGCGCTGGCCATAGAACGGTTCCGGGGATTTTTAACGCCTGCGGACAGGGGAAAAGGGAACAGACCGGACCGGGAGGGGAGATAAGGTTTTCTTGACAATCCTGTTTCAGACTCGTAAAATGAAGTTTATTAAGTTTTACAGGTTTATGTCAACGGCAGGAACAGCAAAAAGGAGGGGGATTATGGATCAATATTATGCGATGACGGTGGACGGTCCGGTGGGAGAACGGGAGCTGGGCACCACATACGTGCACGAGCATTTGCTGGTAAAGCCCCAGAGCGATGACCCGAAATACCGGGATTACACGCTGGACGACCGGGATAAGTCAGCTCAGGAGAGCAGAGCGTTCTTCCGGGCAGGCGGGAGAACGCTGGTGGAGATGACGCCCATTCACTATGGACGGGATGTGAGGGGGTACAGGGCCATTGCACGGGCGGCGCAGATTCAGGTGATCTGCACGACCGGTTTCCACAAAGAGGAGTTTATGCCGCCCTGGTTTGGGGACCGGTCGGAGGAAGATCTGTTTGAGCTGGTAAAACGCGAGGCGCTGGAGGGAATCGACGGAACGGAAATCCGGCCTGGGGTGATCAAATTCGGAACCAGCTATGAGACCGTCACAAGGTTGGAGGAGAAGGCCATCCGGGTGGCGGCCCGGGCGCAGCGGGAGCTTGGCCTTCCCATCAGCACTCACTGCGACAAGGGAACCATGGGGCTGGAGCAGGCGGAGATTCTGAAATCGCTGGGGGTGGATCTCTCCCGGGTGCTTCTGTGCCACATCGACAGCCGGATGGATATTGAGTACGCGATGAAAATCTGCGAGTTGGGAGCGAATATCTGTCTGGATCACGTGGGGCGCGAGCTGGCGGACCGGGATCAGTTCCGGGTGGAGATGATCACCGAACTGGTGCGGGCCGGATTCGCAGGCCGGGTAACGCTGTCCGGGGACATGGGAAAGAAGGGGTATCTGCCGGCTTACGGCGGGAAACCCGGGCTGGCGTATATTCTTACGGATTTGCGCGGGGAGCTGATGAAATATATTTCCGGGGAGGATTTCCGGCGTTTGACAGTGGAAAATCCGGCCCGGATCTTTGCGGTATTCAAGAATCGGTGAGGGACAGGAAGCCGGACAGGGGGTGGAGGCATGGTAGAGAAACTGTTGGAGTTGATTGAGGGGGAGAATCCGCGCCGCCCATTTACGGATGAGGAACTGGCCAGGCGGATGAAGGTCCACCGGGAACGGATCATGGAACTGAGAATGCAGGCCGGTATTCCGGATTCACGGGAACGGCTGCGGCGGGCTTTGATTCCGGAGTTCCGGCAGCTGTCCGCCGCGAGGCCGGGGCTGTCGGAGCGGGCCATGACGGCGGCGCTCAATCAGATGGGGTACGAGGTTTCGCGGTATCTGGTAAAGCGCCTGCGGGAGGAACTTTCGCGGGAGAGGAGTAGAGACGCGTTTGGTAGCGGGGACACGCTTGGGGGCGGGGACACGCTTGGGATCAGGGGCCCGTTTGGAAGCGGGGACGAACCTGTAAGCGAAGCCGCACCCAGCGGCGCGAAATCTCCTGAGCGCAGGAAGTCCGCCCCCGGCAGGAGTGCGCGGGAGGGCGGCGAGGAGGACGTGTTCTGCGGTGTGATCGGGTTCGACGGGGGCCTGAAGAATCAGATCAACCAGGCCAAGGCCGCGGTGCTGTATCCGCCCAGCGGTTTAAATACCCTGATTATCGGCGCCTCGGGCAGCGGAAAAACCTTTCTGGCGGAGACCATGTACCGCTTCGCGCTGCAGAAGAAGGTGCTGGAAGCCGGGGCGCCGTTTGTTGTGTTTAACTGCGCCGATTACGCTGAGAATCCCCAGCTTTTGATTTCCCAGCTGTTCGGGTATGTGAAGGGCGCGTTCAGCGGGGCTAAGGAGAACAAGAGAGGGCTGGTGGAGGAGGCGGATGGTGGGATCCTGTTTCTGGATGAGGTTCACCGTCTGCCGAACGAGGGGCAGGAGCTGCTGTTTTACCTGCTGGATAAGGGGGAGTTCCGGCGTCTGGGAGACTCCGGGCCGCCCCGCAGGGTGAAGGTGAGAGTGATCGCGGCGACCACGGAGAACCCGGAGAGCTCGCTGCTTTTGACTTTCCGGCGCAGAATTCCCATGATTATCTCCATGCCGTGCTTAAAGGAGCGGCCCATTGAGGAGCGGTACGTGATCATCCGCACCTTTCTCGGGCGGGAGGCCCGTCAAATCCGGCGTCAGCTGGTGGTGGAGTGGCCGGTGGTGGCGGCTCTTCTGACCTATCCCTGCAGCGGCAACGTGGGACAGCTCAGGAGCGACATACAGGTATTGTGCGCGGAGGCGTTTCTGGCCAGCGTATCCATGGGAAGGCCAAAGGTGCGCATCAAGGCCGAACAGCTCAAAGGCGCGTTGGAGGACAGCCGCGGGAGTTCCGGGGCCGTGAGCGCCAGAATTCCGGGTTTCGGCCGGGACCTGACCATCACTCCGGAGGGCGGATCGGACGAGGGCATGGAGGCGGCGGACTGCGCGGAGGCGGAATCCCTGTATCAACTCATTGAAACGGCCTTTGAGGAGCTGGGCGGCCGGGAGATGGGGCAGGAGGAGGTATTGGAACAGGTTCAGAGCCGGATCAACCGCTATTTAAATCTGCCTGAGCCGGGGCAGGACTGTCCGTCCAAGACCTCGCTGGAGACTTTTGTGGAGAATATGGTGGACCGCAGGCTGGTCGAGGCCACAAGACGGGGGATTGACCTTGCAAAGCGGGAGTTTCCCCGCCTTCAGGACGACCTGTACAGCCTGCTGGCCATTCATCTGGAAGCGGTTTTAAACAACCTCAAGGCGGGCAGCTATTCCGCCAGCGCGGATACCGCCCGGATCCGGAGGGAGAATTCCCGTGAATACCAGGTGGCCCTGGCGATGGTGGCGCAGATTTCCAAAGAGCTGGACGCTGCAATCCCGGTGGAGGAGGCGGCGCGGATCACCGTGTATCTGAAAACCTTCCGCTCCAGAATCCAGTCCAGGCCCAAACGGATCCGCGTGATCATTCTGACCCACGGGCAGGTAGGGGTGTCCATGGCGGAGGTGGTAAACGCTGTGATGGACATGGATTTGGCAGTGGGGGTCGCCATGGGGCTGACCGAGTCCTACCAGGTGGCTTTAAACCGGGTGATCGAGCTGGCCGGTGTGGTGGATGAGGGGAAGGGGATTCTGCTGCTGGTGGATATGGGCTCCCTGACGGAGATAGGGGACGCTGTGATGGAGAAAACCGGGATTCCCGTCCGCTCCATCGCCAGGGTGGACACGCTGATGGCATTGGACGCGGTGCGCAGGGCCAGCCTGGAGGACGCCAGCCTGGACGAGGTGGCGCAGGCGATCCGGTGGTCCCAGGGCTTTCCTGCTGAGCCGGCTCGCACCGGCGAGGGATTGAAACCGGCGCTGATCACGGTGTGCCTGACCGGCGAGGGAAATGCCAGGAGGCTAAAGGGCTATCTGGAGAGCAGCGTGTTAAACGCCAGCGACGATATCGCCATCTTTGAGATCGGACTTTTGAACGCGCAGAGGCAGCGGGAAGAGATTGACCGAATCCGGCGGGAGTACCACATTCTGGCCATCACCGGGACCATGGACCCCGAGGTTCCGGGTATCCCCTTTTATCCCATGGGCTATGTGTTCAGCAGCCAGGGGCTTCTGGCTCTCATGGGGCTGATCAGCGAGTACCAGGGCCAGAAAACGTCCCTGATCGATGTGGTGCGGCCGGAATTGATTCTCTTTGAGCCGGAGCCCACAATCACAAAGAATGAGATTATCGACGGGCTCTGTGCCTCTATGGAGACTGCGGGGGCGGTAACCGACGGTTTTCTGCTCAGCGTGTACAAGCGGGAGATGATGGGCAGTACCTGTATGACCCAGGAGAAGATTGCGGTTCCCCATGGGGACAGCGCCTTTGTCACAAAACCTGCCATAGCCGTGGCAAAACTGGCTAAACCGGTTGTGTGGTCGGAAGATAATGTGGCAGATTTAGTTTTCCTCTTCGCATTTGACAATAGCTGTAGAAAATATGCAGAAAAATTTTCTCAGCTGACAGAGGAAAAACAACGTATTTCCAATATCCGCGGGGCGCGGAGCAAGGAAGAAATCCTCAAATACCTGAATTTCTGACAAAATCTGCCGAAACCTGGCATGGATCTTGCATTATAAATAGGCATAGCGGAAAACGCTAGGCCTATTTTTAATTTGAATGCATTGGGTCGCCGGTATTAGCTGCGGCGGTTGTTTGCAGAGAGGAGGGATTCAGGGGATGAGAACGACGGTTGCGGATTTTTCAAAGATAACCTGCATCCTCAGAGGTTATACGGCTCAGGAAACGCGGTTGATTTTGGAGGTGTTGAAAGACAGCGGCATCCGCAGCGTGGAGATCACCATGAACACGGAGGGCGCCCTGTCCATGATCAGCGAGGCGGTGGAGCGCTTCGGCGATTCGCTCAGCATCGGGGCGGGAACCGTGCTCACCATGGAACAGCTTCAAGATGTGGTTGCCGCCGGAGCAGATTTCGTGTTGTCGCCGGTTATGTTTACCCGGGAGATGCTGGACTACTGCCGGGAGCGGAAGGTGATTGCGGTTCCGGCCGCGTTTACGCCCAGCGAGATATACGCCCAGCTGACAGGGGGAGCTGATATTGTGAAGGTATTTCCCGCGGTTACCGTGGGGCCGTCCTATTTCAGGCAGCTGGCAGGCCCGTTGGGACCGCTGCCGCTTATGGCGGTGGGAGGCGTGAACGCAGAGAACGCGCGGGAGTTTATAAAGAACGGCTGTCCGTATCTGGGGATCGGCTCCGGCATGTTCCGGCGCGGGGATGTGAGCCGCGGGGACGCGGACCGTCTGCGGGCGGATGTGGAGGCGTTTGAAACGGCGGTGAGGCTGCCGCCCGTGGAAGGGAGAGGATAGAGGGAATGGTTCTTGCAGATTTAATAACGGAAAATCTGGTCCTGCTTGGAGTTGAGGCCGGGACCAAGGAGGAAGCTCTGAAACAGACATCCGCCCGGCTGATGGAACAGGGCTACGTGAAGGAGACATTTTACAGCGCCCTTTTGGAGCGGGAGGCAGAGTACCCCACGGGGCTGGCTCTTCCGGCCTGTGACATTGCGATTCCCCACGTGTCGCCGGAACATGTGAAACGGTCCGGAATCGCGGTGGCAGTGCTGAAAAATGCCGTGAAGTTCAGGCGGGTGGACGACCCGGAAGCGGATGCAAAGGTGAAGATCATCTTCAACATTGCGCTGGACCGGAATGGAAAGCAGGTGGAGGTGCTTCAGAAGCTGATGGAATTCATCAGCGACGAGGCCGTGCTTGGGAGCATCCTGCGGGCAAAGTCCGCAGGGGATATCATCCGATTAGTGGGAAAGGTGGTTTAAAATGAAAAAAATTTTAGTTTGCTGCGGTTCATCCATGATTACGTCGACGCTGGCGTTAAACAAGATCAAGAATTTTATGGCCCAGGAGCACATCGACGTACAGTTTGTACAGTGTAAATTTTCCGAGGTGCCGGCCCGGGTGGCAGCCGAGCATCCGGACGTGATTGTGCCAACCGGTATGCTCAATGAGAGCGCTGCCGGCGGCGTTCCCATCGTGAAGGGGACCTGTTTTATTACCGGCATCGGCGCGGACCAGGCGCTGCGGCAGATCAAGGAAGTTTTGACAAAGTAGCGGGCAGTCAGGAGAGGGATGGGATGCCGTTTGAAACGCGGCGTATATGAGGAGGTATAAGAATGCAAGTAGTAATCGACGGTTTAAACTGGATCAGCGGATTGGGGCCAATGTGTATGATGCCGATTATCATGTTTGTGATCGGCGTGTGCCTGAGGCAGAAAATGGGCGTTTTGCTGCGCTCCTGCCTGATGACCGGCGTTGGCTTTGCCGGCGTCAACATGACCATCAACTTTTTCATTGCCCAGGTGGCGCCTGCCGTGCAGATGATGGTGCAGCGCTGGGGACTTCACACGGACATCATGGACGTGGGCTGGCCGGCCAGAGCAGCCGCCACCTGGTCCTTCCCCATGGCGGCGGTCATCGTGTTCCTGGTACTGGCGGTGAACGTGATCATGCTGGCGGTGAAGGCAACCAACTGCGTGATGGTGGATTTCTGGTCCTACAATCATTTTATTTTCACCGCGGCTCTGGTGTGGTACGCCAGCAACAGCATCCCGGTGGCCATGGTGGCCGGTGTTCTGGACGCGGCGATCACTTTTAAGCTGGCGGACTGGACGCAGCCCATCTGCGAGGAGGCATTCGGCCTGCCGGGCGTTTCCTTCCCCACCAGCAACAGCATTTGCTGGGCGCCGCTGGCGTGCCTGTTAAACAAGATTTACGACAGAATTCCCGGTCTGAACCGCCTGAACGCGGATCCGGAGAGTATTCAGAAACGCTTCGGCGTGCTGGGCGAGCCCATGGCGGTCGGCACGGTAATCGGACTGCTGATTGCCATTCTGGCAGGCGAACCGGTCGATAAGTGCCTGATCGTGGCTATGTCCACCGCCACCGCGATGGTGATCACCCCCAAGATGATGCAGATTCTGATGGAAGGCCTGCTGCCTTTTGCGGACGGCGTCAAGGAAGTGCTCAACAAGCGTTTTGAGGGCAATAAGTTCCACATTGGCATCGACGCGGCCCTGACCATTGCCAACCCGTCCTGTATCGCGGTCGGTATTCTCATGGTGCCAACCACCATTATTCTGGCAATGGCGCTTCCGGGCAACCGCCTGCTCCCGCTGTCCGACATCGCTTACATCGGCATGTGGCTGGCGGCCTGGCCGGTAGCTTTCGGCAAAGGCAACCTGGTGCGGGCTTATTTGTCCACGGTGATCTTTACGGTTATGCTTCTTCTGATCGCCACCGCCATGGCGGGAGCCCATACCCAGCTTGCCATCACCGGCGGCTTCCAGATGGGCAGCGGAATGGAGCTGGTATCCACCGAGGACGCCGGAACCCATCTGATCAGCTATATCATGTCCCTGATCGGCCGTCTGATCGGAAACGTATTCTAATGGGGTAAGGCAGAAGGAGTGTGCAGATGAAAATAACAGATGTAACCGTATACGAGGTAAAACCCAGGTGGATTTTTGTGAAGCTCTCCACGGATGAAGGCGTGGAGGGTTGGGGTGAGATGATCTCCGGGACCAAGACGGAGACGGTGGTGGCCGGAGCCAGGGAAATGGGCGGGAATCTGATCGGCAGAGACCCATTTGAGATCGAGCGCCTGTGGCAGGAAATGTACAAGAGCTTTTTCCGCGGCGGCCCCATCAACGGAACCATTGTCTCCGGCATGGAGATGGCGCTTTGGGATATCAAGGGAAAATACTTCGGAGTGCCGGTGTATGAGCTTTTAGGCGGCCGGGCCAGGGATCGGATTAAGGTCTATTCCTGGATCGGCGGAGACCGGCCCGAGGACGTGGCGGAGCAGGCCATGGACCGCAGGAACAGGGGATTTGACGCGGTGAAAATGAATGCCACCGAGGAGCTGCACTATATCGACAGCTATGACAAGATTCAGGCGGTGGCGGACCGGGTGGCCTCCATCCGGGCGGCCTGCGGGGACGGATTCGGCATTGCGGTGGACTTTCACGGGCGGGTGCACAAGCCCATGGCCAAGGTGCTGGCCCACGCGCTGGAACCCTACAAGCTGATGTTTCTGGAGGAAGTGGTGCTGCCGGAAAATGAGGAATATTTTAAGGAGGTGGCGGCCCTTTGCTCCACGCCTCTGGCCACGGGCGAGCGTCTGGTGAGCCGTTGGCAGTACAAGAATATTTTCCGCGAGGGAGTGGTGGATATCATTCAGCCGGATGTGGCCATGGTGGGCGGGATTCTGGAGATGAAAAAGATCATCTCCATGGCGGAGGCATTTGACATGGCGGCCGCGCCTCACGCGCCCTACGGTCCTATCGCCCTGGCAGCTACCCTGCAGGTGGATGTGTGCTCGCCCAACGTGTTTATCCAGGAGCAGAGTCTGGGAATTCACTACAACAAGGGTTTTGATCTGCTGGATTTTGTAAAGAACAAGGATGTGTTCCAGTATGAGAACGGCTTTGTGAAGGTGCCCACGCTTCCCGGACTGGGACTGGAGATCGACGAGGAGAAGGTGAGGGAAGTCTCCGCCCAGGGATTGCACTGGACCAATCCCAAATGGAGAAATTATGACGGAACGATGGCGGAATGGTAAAGACCTGCCGCGCAGAACCGGATCGGTCTGTGGCGGAGGAAAGAATAGCCGGCCCCCGGGGAGTTGTCTCCCCGGGGCCGGCTGTTCTGCCGTGCGTATTTTAATTATGACATCGCTTCCCAACTCCCCTTCAGCACCAGGTAGGTGATCAGCGGTCCCACCACCGCCCCGATCAGGGACGAGACGATGGGCGCTCCGAACATGATGTTCATGACCAGAGCCACGGCTGCGACGCAGAGGAAAAGGTAGAACCCCAGCCTGCGCCTGAAAAAGAGCATGAGACACACCGCTGTGATCATTCCGGCCTCGGCCACGACATACAGAAGATATGCCGGGGCGGTGAGCGTCAAAAAGAGATACGAGACGAGGGCCATAACGTTAGCCACGAGCATAATCCAGAGCCATACTTTTGCACCTGTTTTCATTTGAATAAATCCTCCTGTTTTTCATTGGTGTGGTGAGCGGGTGCTGCCGGGGATCACTCCCCGTCCTCCGCCTTCTGCGTAAACGCAAGATTGTCGAATCCGGTGGCGATGCAGATGCCGGTGTCGCTGGTCATATAGTCGATGGATACCCGGTCGCCGGGCTGGGTTACGGCCAGCTCGTTGCTCAGATCGTAGGACACGGTGAACAGCAAATTCGGTTTTTCTTCCAAAATAATCTTGTAGGTGACGCCGTCCCCCAGGCTTTCCGAGGCGATCCTGAGCACGGTGCCCTTCACGCTCTTGGCCGTCTGGCCGGTCAGGATGCCGCCGGAGCTTCCGCGCATCTGGCGGAAGTCCCGCAGGGCGCTGTCGATGGTCTCGCCGGTGCCCACGTTGGTATAGTTGGCAACGGACACGAAGGCATACTGCTTGATCAGCCCGGCATTGTCCTTAAGGGTCATAAAGTAGGTGGGCTGTCCGTCCAGATTGATGATCATGGGGAAGGAGGCCCGGTAACCGAACTGCTGGACCTTACCTTCTGCAGAACTCTGGGCTGCCACCTCGGTGGCGCCGCTCATCTGGTAGAGGAAGGACTCCTTGGTCACCATATCCACCAGGATAAAGCCGATGGCGGACTCGTCGGAGCCGACGCTTGTCAGGCCGGTGAACAGATAGCACCGCGCGCCGTTGTAGATGATAATGTCGCCGCGGCTTGGCCGGAACTTATCCTGGTTGGAGAAGTTGAAGATTCCGTGCACGTACTGGCCCTGGTTGTTGATCTGCTGCATTACGAAGGACTCCGGCTGCACCCGGTCCACCCATTCCGGTATGGTGTCAATGGTGTAGCGGTTGGTTTCGCCGGTGGTGGCGTTGACGATCAGCACGCCGTCCGCCTCCGGGAGATTGAACAGCCAGCGGTTTTTGTAGGTGGTCAGCACCCAGTAGGGCACGCCGTCGTCGTCCAGCTCGAAGGAGTAGTCTGTCAGTCCCATGAACAGACCGCCGCCAAACAGGCGCACGTGGCGGTTCAAGTCATCCAGGATGTAGGCGTTTGCCTGGTACTTGATCTTGTGATCCGTGACCAGGGTGACGTCGCTGACATCGTTGGCCGCCACCACGATGTACCCGGCGGAGCCGTCTATATTTTTCAGCCATTTGAAGAAGCCGGAATGCTCTAAGGGAACCACCCACACCAGCTTGTCGTTCACCTTCTGGATCACGGGGGTGCCAAGGACTACCTGGCTTCCCAGGCCGGGGTTCTCGCCCACCTTCTTGTCGGCCAGTTCCCGGGCCAGGTCCTTATCCACGATGGGCAGCTGGTTCAGAGCCAGCGGCTGCACGGTCTCGTTGAACTCCGACACCTGGGGCGTGCCCAGCTGATCGCGGTAAGCCTTGTAGTTGAACAGCGGGATGGACAGCATGGTGACCGCGAAGTAAGCCACCCAGAGGATGGCAAGCAGCACAAAGCCTTTCTTGACGCTCTTGACGCTGCTGTCGATGGAGAATTGCATGCGGTTGTACTCGTTGGTGGTGATCCGCAGGCTTCCAAGACAGATAAAAAAGTTCAGCACTACATAGCAGCTGATGGCAAAGCACCAGGAAAACGCACCGTCCGAGTACAGGGGGTTTAAGTTGGGTCCCCGCACAATCACAGCCGCGACGAAGAAAACCGTCAGGGCCAGATTGAGCAGCAGTTGTTTTTTCTTATTCATAGATTCCTCCTGAAATTGACGTTTTTTAACAGTTTCGTTACAAGTAATTATATCGCATAAGGAGAAAAGCACAAGGGATATTTCTTGTTACCAGCATTTGTATCTTATAAAGAGTTACTGTACACTCCGTTCCCAGTAACACGCTTCGCGATGCACAGAAACGGCAAAAAACGCCTCGCGGGATATTAGCTGTGGACAGTAACCATAAAGAAGCCGCATAATCCGAATCTATACAAATAGGAAGATACCTTGTATAATATAGCTATCATAAAAAAACACATCTGCCTGTGCGGGCAGCGATGAGGGGAGCGCTATGAGAAAAGACGGCGGGTTTAAAGAAGAGGGAAACTGGTACAAGGGAAATCTCCACAGTCATACGGTGGATTCCGACGGCTGCCTGACGCCCCAGGAGGCGGTGGAGCTGTTTGTGGAACACGGTTACAGCTTTCTGGGAATCAGTGATCATGATGTGTATTCGGACTACAGGGAACAGCTGAACCGGGAAGATTTTATCATCATTCCGGCGGTGGAAGCCTCGGCCGTTCTGTGGAAGGACGATACTCTGACCCAGCGCCTTAAGGTGCATCACGTCCACGGCATTCTGGGGCCGGAGAGCGTGCAAAAACAGGCGGTTCTGCCGCTCATGAGCCACGGGGAAGTGGTGCCGCCGAGAATGTTTTACGGGGAATGGGACGGGGCCGCGGTGGCTCAGGAGATGAGCGATTATCTCAGATCCAGAGGCTGTCTGACCATCTACAACCACCCCATCTGGTCGCGGGTGCGCGAGGAGGATTTTGCGGATACCGACGGTCTTCTGGGCCTGGAAATTTTCAATTACAATACGGTAAATGAGAGCGGCACCGGCTTTGACACCACCTACTGGGACGCTATTTTGCGGAAAGGCAGGCAGCTCTACGGTTTCGCGGCGGACGACAATCACAACAGCGGCGAATTCGACGACGCCTGCGGCGGCTTTATCATGGTCAAGGCTCCTGCGCTGACCCACGAGCTGATCACCCGCGCGCTGATGGAGGGAGAATTTTACGCCTCGTCGGGACCGATGATTTACGACTGGGGCGTGGACGGACGCCGTGTCTGGGTTAAATGCAGCCCGGTGTACCGTGTTAATTTCATCGCCGGAGGCCCGGTAAACGCCGGACTCACCGTGATGTGCAAGACGCTGGAGGACGGCCTGGAATACGCGGAGGTGGAGTTGAAGGGCAATGAGACGTATGTGCGGATTGAGTGCTCCGATGTGTACGGCCGCACCGCCTGGAGCAACGCGCTGTTTATGAACTGGCCGTAAGTTCCGGTATTTTTGTGAAAAAGTGTGTTATATAATTATCAGAAACAGCGCTTGAGGCTGCGGTGGTTCCAGGGGGTAAAAAACCCGGGAAACGCAGCGTCCGGCGCTGTTTGCCGTCCGGGAAAGCAAAGATGGATTCTGCCGCATATGCCACAATGTTGGCTAAAATGACAATTTGTAAACGATTTTGTGACAAGTATTAAGAAAAATATTTAACAATATTTGAGAAAGTATCTGGATTTTTAAAAAACATTATAATAAATATTGATTTATACAGATTTAAATGTTAAAATTAAACAAATGATACAACTTTCGCTGCAGAGAATGAGAGATGATGGCAAAAGCGTAGACTTCTGGGAGTTAGTCTGCCTTTTAACGGAAGTCTCTTTTTTTAGTAATAGAATGATGGAGGGGGGAGACAGGGATGGCGGATGAGCTGCTGAGTATTGGAATCGACATAGGCACCTCCACGACTCAGGTGATTTTCAGCCGCCTGTCCATTGAGAACACCTCGGGATATTTCAGCGTGCCCCAGATACGGATTGTGGACAAACAGGTGATCTACAAGGGGGAGGTGCATTCCACGCCCCTAAAGACCAGGACCATGATCGACGCCGACGCGGTAGCCCTTCTGGTGGAGGGCGAGTTTAAACGGGCCGGTTTCACGCCCAGGGACACCCGGACCGGCGCGGTGATCATCACCGGGGAGACCGCCAGGAAGGACAACGCGGCCCTGGTGCTGGAACGCCTTTCCGGCTTCGCCGGGGATTTTGTGGTCTCCACCGCGGGGCCGGACCTGGAATCCATCATTGCGGGAAAGGGCAGCGGGGCCCGTCAGTATTCGGAGGATCACTCCTGTGTGGCGGCCAACATCGATATCGGCGGGGGGACTTCCAATCTGGTTGTCTTTGATCGGGGCGAGACCGTCTGCGCAGGCTGTCTGGATATCGGGGGAAGGCTGATCCGGGTTTCGCGGGATTTATATGTGGATTATGTGAGCGAGAGTGTGAGACGGATCGCGCGCTGGAAGGGAATCTCCATCGCAGAGGGGGAGAGGACGTCCACGGAGACGCTGGAGCGGATCTGCGGGGCTATGAACGAGGTGCTGGAGCAGGCCTTTGGGCTCCGGCCTCAGGAGGGGATCTTAAGAGAGGTACAGACGCCCGGCAGCAGCGTTTTCTCAGCGTCAGCGCCGGTGGACGCTTATTTTTTCTCAGGCGGCGTGGCCGACGCCATTTACGGGGATCCGGGGGAGCTGTTCCGGTACGGGGATATCGGGATGCTTCTGGGCTCAGTGGTAAAGGACGGCAGGCTTGCAGGAGGCGGACGGCTGGTCAGGCCGGACGAGACGATACATGCTACGGTGGTGGGGGCCGGAACCTACACGACGACGATTTCCGGCAGTACCATTACCTATACGAAGAATTTGTTTCCCATGAAAAATGTCCCGGTACTGCGTTTGTCCGGGGAGGAGCAGGACGCCTGCTTTGCGGGGAGGTCCGAGGTCCTGGAGGAGCGCATGCGCTGGGCCGGGCGGCAGAACGACTCGGAGCAGCTGGTGCTGGCTATGAAGGGCAGGCCAAATCCGGGTTATGCGGAGCTAAAGCGGCTGGCGGAAGCGCTGGTTAAGGCCGCAGACGCGGTTTACCGGCCGGAGACGCCCCTTCTCATCATCGTGGAGTGCGACATGGCCAAGGCCCTGGGGCAGGCGGCGTACCACGCCGGACACGGGAGCCGGGAGGTGGTGGCCCTGGATTCCATCCGGGTGGGCGACAATGATTACGTGGACATGGGACGGCCTCTCATGGGAGGCCTGGTGGTTCCGGTGGTGGTAAAGACGCTGGTGTTCGGCTAGTTGAACCGGACGGCGGCCGGAGTGGGAAACGAGAGGAGGGAGTTGCGGATATGAGTTATCGGACGATGCTCGCGGGGCAGGTATTTACCTTCCAGTCCATAAAAGAAGTGCTGGCCAAGGCCAATGAGGAGAAATCCGGGGACGTGCTGGCCGGGGTGGCGGCTTCCTCCGCCATCGAACGGATCGCGGCCAAGGAGGTGCTGGCGGATATGCTGCTTTGTGAGCTCAGGGAGAACCCGGTGGTCCCCTACGAGGAGGACGAGGTGACCCGGCTCAACCAGGACAGCATCAACGAGACCATTTACAGAGAGATACGGGGCTGGACGGTAGCGGAGCTGCGGGAGTGGATTCTGGACTACAAGACCACGGAGGAGGATATCCGGCGGATATCCAAGGCGCTGACCGCGGAGATGGTGGCGGCGGTGGCGAAGTTGATGGGTAATCTGGACCTGGTCTACGCGGCCTCCAAGATCCGGGTGCCGGCCCACTGCAATACCACCATCGGCCTGAGGGGGACCCTGGCTACCAGGCTTCAGCCGAACCACACCACGGACAATGTGGAGGGCATCACGGCCTCCCTGTTCGAGGGATTGAGTTACGGCTGCGGGGATGCGCTGATCGGCCTGAATCCGGTGAACGACACGGTGTCCAGCCTGACCGAGGTGTTAAAACGGTTCGACGAGATCAAGCATCAGTTTGAGATTCCCACTCAAATCTGCGTGCTGGGACATATCACCACCCAGATCGAGGCGGTGAAAAACGGTGCGCCCGCGGATATGATATTCCAGTCCATCGCGGGCAGCGAGAAAGGGAACGCGGCCTTCGGGTTTAACACCCAGACGGTTTTAGAGGCAAAGGAGCTGCTGAAACGAAGGGGGACGGGAACCGGACCGAACGTGCTGTATTTTGAGACGGGACAGGGTTCGGAGCTGTCCTCGGACGCTCACTACGGAGCGGACCAGGTGACCATGGAGGCCAGGTGCTACGCCTACGCCAGGGAGTTCAAGCCTTTTATGGTGAACACGGTGGTGGGCTTTATCGGGCCGGAGTATCTTTACGACAGCCGCCAGGTGATACGGGCCGGTCTGGAGGACCATTTTATGGGGAAACTCACCGGGGTGCCAATGGGCTGCGACTGCTGCTACACCAACCACATGCTGGCGGAGCAGAACGATATTGAAAATCTGGCCCTGCTTTTGGGATCGGCGGGGGTGAACTACATACTGGGGGTTCCCACCAGCGACGACGTGATGTTGAACTACCAGACCAACGCTTACCACGACTCGGCTGCGATCCGGGAGATTCTGGGGCTGCGGCCCATCCGGGAGTTCGACCTGTGGCTGGAGAAGATGGGGATCAGTGAAAATGGAAAGCTGACGGAACGCGCCGGCGATCCCACCCTGTTTCTGAACCGAAAGGGGCGTGGATAAAATTGGATGAGAAAATGATTGCCAGCATCGTGGAAGAGGTGCTGCGGGAGATTGGGATGGGATCAGGAGCGGACGGCCGGCTCGGGCGACAGGCCGGGGACCGGGAGCAGCCAGGCCGGTTCGCGGCGCGGGAAGACGGAATGCCCCCTGCGGCGCGCCCGGACAACGATCTGCATGACATTACCTCCCAGGAAGAGAAAGCCAAACCAACCCTGGAACACCCCATGGACCCGGAGGCGCTGACCCGCATGATGGGAAAGACCACCGCCCGCATCGGCGTGGGAAAGGCTGGGCCAAGGGAGCGCACCAGGACGTGGCTGACGCTGCGGGCCGACCATGCGCTGGCCAGGGATTCGGTGTTTTCCGATGTGGACGAGGGGCTGATTGACCGGTTGAAGCTGGTGTCCGTACAGTCCATGTGCAGGGACCGCAACGAGCACATTACCAGGCCGGACCTGGGGCGGAAGCTGGACCAGGAGGCGCAGCAGAAGCTTGTCTCAGCCTGCAAGGCGGGCGTGGATGTGCAGCTGATCGCTTCGGACGGACTTTCCTCCAAGGCTATTGAGGCGAACCTGGAAAATATTCTCCCCGTGATTGAGGATGGGTTGAGCATGCGGGGCATCAGCACCGGACCGGCCATATTTGTCAAGTTCGGCCGGGTTGCGGTGGAGGATGCCGTCTCGGAGCTGCTGCACCCCAAGGTGGTCTGTATCCTGATCGGGGAACGGCCCGGGCTGGGGACGGCGGAGAGTATGAGCGCCTACATCTGTTATCAGGCCGTTGTAGGGCAGCCGGAAGCCAGGCGGACGGTGGTCTCCAACATCTACAGCGGAGGCACCAGCGCGGTGGAGGCGGGAGCCTACGTGGCGGAGCTGATTGAAACCATACTGAAGGAAAAGGCCAGCGGGGTGGATTTAAAGCACTGACCGCCGCGGAAAGGAGGGGCCTGGATGACGGGAGATGCCATTCGCACAAATGTGCTCAGCGCGCAGATCATACCCAACGCGGAGCCGGAGCTGCTTAAGAAGCTGGAGGTATTTCCGGGCCACCGGAGCCTGGGAATCCTGACCACGGACTGCGACGACGTGTCCTACGCGGCGCTGGACGAGGCCACTAAGAAGGCGGATGTGATTGTAGCCTACGCCACCAGCATGTACGCGGGTTCTACCAATGCATCCACGCGGCTGGCGGGGGAGTTTATCGGGATTTTGTCGGCGCCGGATCCGGCCCAGGTGAAAAGCGGGCTGGAGGCGGCATTGGATTACATAAAGAATCAGGCGTTTTTCTACAGTGCCGCAAAGGACGACAGCGTGTGTTATTTCGCCCACTGCATTTCACAGTCGGGCACCTACCTGTCAAAGATGGCGGGAATCGAAGCCGGGAGGCCGATCGCCTATCTGATCGCGCCGCCGGTGGAGGCGGTGATGGGATTGGACGCGGCGCTGAAGGAGGCCAGGGTGGAGATGAAGGTATTCTACGGTCCGCCCACAGAGACCAACTTTGGCGGAGGGCTTCTGACCGGAACTCAGGCTTCCTGCCGGAGAGCCTGCGAGGCGTTCGGCCGGGCCGTGTGCAAAGTGGCGTCTGATCCGGTTTCGTTCTGAGGTGAGAGGGGAGTGATTATTTGGACAGAGATCTGGAATCAATCCAGGAAGTCAGGGATTTGATCCGGCAGGCAAAGGAGGCTCAGGTTAAGCTGAGGGAGTTTCCGCAGAAAAAGCTGGACGATATCTGCCGGGCCATTGCCGGGGCCTGCGCCGCCCAGTCGGAGCGGCTGGCCAAACTGGCGGTGGAGGAAACCGGCTTTGGGGTGTGGCAGGATAAGGTGCTGAAGAACCAGCTGGGAAGCGCCATCACCTGGGAGAGCGTGCGGGACATGACCGCGGTGGGGATTATCCGGGAGGACCGGGACAAGGGACTGATGGAGATCGGGGTTCCCGTGGGGATCGTCGCGGCGCTGATTCCCTCCACAAATCCCACCTCCACGGTGATGTACAAGACGATTATATCCGTCAAGGCGGGCAATTCCATTGTGATCAGCCCCCATCCCAATGCGAAGAAATGCATTTTGGAGACGGTGGAGATCATCAAAAGGGCCGCCAGGGAAGCGGGGGCGCCGGAGGGAATGGTGGGCTGTATCCGCCTGACCACCATGGAGGCCACAAACGAGCTGCTGAAAAACCGTTCCATCGGAGTGATCCTGGCCACCGGCGGGGAGGCCATGGTGCGGGCGGCGTATTCCTCGGGGAATCCGGCCATCGGCGTGGGACCGGGAAACGGACCGGCCTTTATCGAGCGGACGGCGGATATTCCGCTGGCGGTGAAGCGGATTTTCGACTCCAAGACCTTTGACAATGGTACGATCTGCGCCTCCGAGCAGTCCGTTGTGACAGAGCGGTGTATCGAGGAGGCGGTGGTTCAGGAGCTGGAGCGGCAGGGCGGCTATTTTATGACGCCGGAGCAGTCCGAACAGGTGGGCGGCTTTATGCTGCGGGCCAACGGGACCATGAATCCCAGGATTGTGGGGAAATCGGCACAGGCCATCGCAGATATGGCGGGCATCCGCATCCCCGCGGGAACCAGGGTGCTATTGTCCCGGCAGACGGAGGTGGGGAAGAAAAATCCCTACTCCAGAGAAAAGCTCTGCCCCATTCTGGCGTTTTATGTGGAGCCGGGCTGGGAGCAGGCGTGCGACCGGTGTATCGCCATCCTCCAGAACGAGGGGGCGGGGCACACCATGACCATCCACAGCAAAAACCAGGAGGTAATCCGGGAGTTTGCACTGAAAAAGCCGGTGTCCCGGCTTCTGGTCAATACCCCGGGCGCGCTGGGCGGAGTGGGCGCCACCACGAATCTGGCTCCGGCCCTGACCCTGGGCTGCGGCTCCGTGGGCGGAAGCTCTACCAGCGATAATATTACACCCATGAACCTGATCAATATCCGGCGGGTGGCATGGGGCGTGCGGGAATTGGAGGAACTGAGAGACGGAAACGCTCCGGCGGCGGGAGCCGGGCCGAACGGCCGGGCGGCCGGGTATGGCGGGGCGTCGGGCGCAAGCTGGGCAGATCAGAACAGCAGCGTTTCCACCGGCGAACTTACCCGCGAGGCGGTGGAGCAGATCACAAAGCAGGTAATAGCCAGATTAATGGCAACAAAATAAAAAGTGTAATGGAGGATAACGAATATGGCTGAGACATTATTGGCATTGGGAATGGTGGAGACGAAAGGGCTGGTGGGCTCGATTGAGGCGGCGGATGCCATGGTTAAGGCGGCGAACGTGTCGCTGATCGGCAAGGTACATGTGGGCGGCGGTCTGGTGACCGTTATGGTACGCGGAGACGTAGGTGCCGTGAAGGCGGCCACGGACGCAGGGGCGGCCGCGGCGGCTAAGGTCGGCGAGCTGGTGTCCGTGCACGTGATTCCGCGTCCCCATCCGGAGGTGGAGTTTATTCTTCCCACACTGCAGAGCAGCGACCGGTAAGACGAGGCTGCATTTCAGAAGGGAGGCGTAGCGCGTGCAGAAGATTCTGACGGAAGCGGTTCTGCGCTCGGAGCTGATCCCGGCGGGAACCCGGAGCTACACCGTTTCAAAGGACACCGTAGTCACGCCCACAGCCAGGGAATACCTGAAAAAGCGGGGAATCGAGCTGAAAACAGCCCAGACGGGCCCTGGCCGGTCCATGAGCCGGACGGAGATCAGAGAAAACGGCTCCTACACCTATGTGGACGCGGTGACGGGAAAGGGATACCGGGAGAAGCCCGAGGACATGACCCATCTGCGGGGAAACCGGCTGGTGAAAAAGACCGATCCCAGAATCGCCTTCAGAGGACAGTTAGACAGTCTGGAAGCCCATATCCTGGAGTGCCAGGCGCAGGCTTGCGAGCAGGGAAATGCAGAGCTGTGCGGCTGCCTTGGCGAACTCCTGAACCGTGTGCGGGACGTTCTGGGCGCGGAGGTGCGGGATGAACCGCTGGCGCAAAAGCCGCTGTTCGGGTACGACCACGACCGGCTGCGCTATGTTTCGCATCATGTAAAAGAGGAGATTGGGATCGACCATCCCATTCCGGACTACCGGATGGGAAGGATGGCGCTGATGTTAAACACCCTGCGCACCCGGATACGGGAGGCGGAGCTTGGGGCCGTGGCGGCATTTCCAGGGGAGCGTCCCGACATCATTGAGGAGATGAACCGCCTGAGCAGCGCAGCCTATATCCTGTTCTGCCGCCAGGTGGCAAAGCAGCGGGGAGGCGGACTATGAACCGGCAGGAGTTGGAGGCGGTGATCCGCAGAGTTGTAGAGCAGTACCAGGATAATCTGACCGGAAGCGGGGACTTGTCCTTTCCGGTGGAGGCGTCGGCCAACCACGTCCATTTGACCAGGGAGGCGGTGGAGACGCTGTTTGGGGCGGGGACGGAGCTGACCTGCGATCGGCAGTTGTCCCAGCCGGGTGAATTTTTGAGCGGGCAGAGGCTGAGGCTGGCCACCGCCAAAGGGGAGCTGGGCCGTGTGGCGGTGCTGGGTCCCGAGCGGAGCGCGGTTCAGGTGGAAATGTCCCTGACCGACCTGCGCAGGCTCGGAATCAAAGCGCCGGTGAACCTGTCGGGGAACTTAAACGGAGCCGGAGATATTTGCCTGATCGGACCGCAGGGGGCGATGTGGGTCAAGGGCTGCGTGATCGCGGCCAGGGCCCATATCCACATGAGACCGGAGGACGCCGCGCGGTTTGGCGTGACGGACCGGCAGGAGGTGAAGGTCCGGGTGGAAGGAGATCGGACGGTCGTGTTCGAGCATGTGATCGTCCGGGTCAGCGACCGGTTTGCGCTGGCCATGCACATCGATTTTGACGAGGCGAACGCGTGCTGTCTGGGAAAAAATTCCAGAGGCACCATCGTTCCGTAGAGAGGAGGGGAGCGGATGGCGGATTTGACCAAAGAACAGATGGTTGAGTTCATTACCAGGGAAGTGATGAAAATGCTGGGAATGGACGAGGAAGAGCCGGAAGATAAAAGCTGCTGCCCCGACGCGCTGGTGATCGGCGAGGCGGATAAGCTGCCCCCGGCCGTGAGACGGCAGTATCAGTTGAGAAGTCTGGATACTTATAAGGGGGATATCACCCCTTACGAGAAAATTTTTATCACCGGGATCACCAGGATGGAGCTGGCGGACATTGCCCTGGGCAGGGATTCGGATGCGGCGGCCTGCGCGGTGATCGAGGGACTTTTGCACGGGACGGAGATTTTTCTGTACGACGTGGCCCTGACCCACCGCAAGCACGCGGGGCGGGGCAGCCGGGCTTTCTACCAGCTGCTGGAGGGTTACGTGAGAACGCTGCAGAGCTACGGAATCAAGCTGGTGCAGGGAACCACGGTGATCGACAAGTATGAGAAACACGCGGCGCCCGGGGCCGACCTGCCGAGCGGCGTGATTACGGAGGCGCTGGCGCGCAAGCTGGTGGAAACCGGCGAGGGCGACATCGCGGTGCGAAAGGGCACGGTTATCACGCCGTCGGCGAAGGATATATTCCTTCACGCGGGGCGGAATCTGGTATTTGTGTAATGAGGACGCCGGGCGGCGTTTGGGAGGAGGCTGGTAGACATGCAGATTTGCAGGGTTGTGGGCCATATCTGGGCGACTAAGAAGGAATCGTCGCTGGAAGGCATGAAGCTGATGGTGCTGAGGGCCTGCAGGGATGGGATTGTAACGGAGGAAGAGCTGGTGGCCGCGGATCTGGTGGGAGCCGGAATCGGCGAGGACGTGATCGTGGTCAGCGGAAGCACCGCCCGCCGGGCGGCCGGAAGCGACAGCCTTCCCATCGATGCGGCCATCGTGGGTATTATCGACACGGTGGAGACGGAACGGGAAAAGAAATGGTAAACGAAAAGGGGGCGCAGCGGGATGGAATTGTTGGAGCAGATTGTCCGGGCCGGGGTTGTAGGCCTGGGAGGCGCCGGGTTTCCGACCGGTAAAAAACTGGATTGCCGGGTGGAGTGGCTGATCGTCAACGGGGCCGAGTGCGAGCCGCTTCTGCGGACCGACCGCTACCTGATGCGCCACAATGCCGGACGGGTGGTCCGCGCGGCTGGGGCTGTGGCCCGGATGGTGGGGGCAAAGCACTGCGTGATCGCGCTGAAGCGCGCGTACACGGAGGAATGGAAGGCCCTGGAGGCGGCGCTGGTGGGGGGCGGAACCGTCCCCATCGAACTTTTCCCTCTGGACAGCTTTTACCCCGCCGGAGACGAGCAGGTTCTGGTGTACGAGGTGACGGAGCGGGTGGTTCCGCCCGCCGGAATCCCCCTGGATGTGGGGGCGGTGGTGTCCAACCTGGCTACCATGAACGCCATCAGCGACGCCATGGATGGAATTCCATTGACGAAGAAATACATCACCGTAACCGGTGAGGTCAAGCGCCCCACCATCGTGAGAGCGCCGGTGGGAACGTCCTTTGAGGAGTGTATCCGGCTGGCCGGAGGAAGCAAAGAGGAGCGCTACTGCGTCATAGACGGCGGCCCCATGATGGGAAAGGTCATGGGCTACGAGGAGGCCAGGGAGGCGGCGGTGACCAAGACCACCTCCGGCATCATCGTGCTGGACGAGGACCATTATCTGAGCGTCCTGTCGAAAACGCCGGTGGGGCGGATGAAACGTCTGGCCTCGGCGGCCTGCATCCAGTGCAGCTACTGCACCCAGCTCTGTCCCAGGAATCTGCTGGGCCACCCCCTGGAACCCCACAAGATTATGCGGCGGTTCGCGGCGGGCGGCGATATCCCGTCGCTGCTGGACGATCCGGTGGTGCGCCAGGCGGTCATCTGCTGCCAGTGCGGGGTCTGCGAACAGTACGCCTGCCCCATGGGGCTGACGCCCCGCAGGATCAACACGCTGATCCGGGACGAGATGAGAAAGGCCGGTATCCCCTATGAGCGTCGTGAGGCCCTTTGGGAGGCCGATCCTGAGCGGAGAAACCGGAAGCTGCCCACCAAACGGGCGGCGGCCAGGTCCGGGGTGCTGGACTATTACGACTTTGAAATTGACACTCTGGCGGAAGCCGCGCCTTCCACGGTGCGGATTTCCCTGCGGCAGAATATGGGAGCGCCGGCGCAGCCGGTGGTCCAGGAGGGGGACCGGGTCCGGGAGGGCCAGCTGATCGCCCGCTGCCCGGAGGGAAAGCTGGGGGCTGATATACACGCCGGTATCGGCGGCGTGGTGACAAAGGTGACGGACTATATTGTGATTGAGGCGAGGGGGTGATGGCCTTGGAAGCCATAGGATTTTTGGAACTGAACAGCATTGCCAGGGGGATTGAAGCCGCGGACCGGATTTTAAAGACCGCGGACACCCGCCTGCTGTACGCCAAAGCAGGCTGTCCTGGCAAATACACGGTGCTCTTTTCCGGGGAGGTGGCGGCGGTGACGTCGTCTCTGGAGGCCGGAAAGCAGACCGGCGGCCATTTTGTGGTGGATTCGGTGGTGATTCCCCGGGTGCACCCGCAGGTGATAAAGGCCATCAACATGTCGGTGGAGCCGGTGGATGTGAACGCCCTGGGCGTGATGGAGTATTTTACCATCACCGCCGCGGTATATGGGGCGGACGCCGCTGTGAAGGCGGCCGAGGTGGATCTGATGGACGTGCGCCTGGGAACCGGAATCGGCGGCAAATCCTTCGTGGTGCTGACCGGCGAGGTGGCCTCGGTGGAAACAGCGGTGGAGGCCGGGCTTGCCAGGGCGGCCGAGGATGGGATCGTGGTGTCAAGCGTTGTGATCCCCAACCCCAGGAGGGCTATTTTTGAGAGTTTAATGTGAGGGCAACCGGATGGAATTTCAGAATAAACAGCGGATTATACAGGAATTTGTTCCCGGCAAGCAGGTGACCATGGCGCATCTGATCGCCAACCCGGACGGAGATATCTACAAGAAGCTGGGAGTTGTGGGGGACGTCAGAGGGGCGTTGGGGATTCTCACCATCACGCCCAGCGAGGCGGCGATCATCGGCGCGGACGTGGCCGTCAAGGCGGCGGAGGTCAGCCTGGTGTTCGTGGACCGGTTTTCAGGGTCCCTGGTGATCTGCGGGGACGTGGCCAGCGTGGAAGCTTCGCTGAAAGCGGTTCTGGATGTTCTGGAACACACCCTGAAATTTACGCCCACTGAGATCACAAGATCGTGAGGAAAAATGAAACGGGTAATCATGATTGGACGCGTGTCCTGTGGGAAAACCACGCTCTGCCAGAGACTGGTGGGGGACCCGCTGGTGTATAAAAAGACGCAGACGGTGGAGATCATCGGGCAGGCCATCGACACGCCGGGAGAATATGCGGAAAACAGAAGGCTGATGCGGGGACTTACGGTCACCGCGGTGGATGCGGATTTGATCGTATTTCTCCAGAGCTGTGTGGACGGGGAGTGCAGCTTCTCGCCCGGCCAGGCGTCCATGTTCGGCGCGCCGGCCGTGGGAGTTGTCACAAAGACCGATCTCGCGCCGGACGAGGCGTCAAAGGCCCGGGCCAGAGAGCTGTTGGAGCTGGCGGGGGTCCAAAAGGTGTTTCTTGTCTCCAGTGTGACCGGAGAGGGAATAGTGGAATTTGCAGAGTTTCTGCAAACGGAACAAGCTTCTGCGGGACAGAACGGGTGAAGGCCCGGACCGATATCGCAGGGCGCTCAATGAAAGGAGAGGAAGTCTATGAAAAAAAGCTTAAAGAAGGCAGTTGGAATCTCACTGTGTGCGGCAATCGCATTGCAGCTGGCAGCCTGCGGAGGAAGCAAGAAGGCGGAAGCGGTGGATTTGAACGCTGCGTCCCTTGATAAGATTATCGAGGAAGCCAAGAAAGAGGGCAAGCTGGAGTCCGTTGGAATGCCCGGCTCCTGGGCCAACTGGCAGGGAACCTGGGACGGCATCGAGGCTGAGTACGGCATCGAGCACAACGACACGGATATGAGCTCCGGCGAGGAGATCGCCATGTTCGAGGCGGAGAAGAACGCGCCCACCAAGGACATCGGCGACGTGGGCCACAAGTTCGGCCCTGAGGCCAAGGAGAAGGGTGTCACCCAGTCCTACAAGACCAGCTACTGGGACAGCGTGCCGGATTGGGCAAAGGATCCCGACGGCCACTGGATGATCGCCTACACCGGCGCAACTACGTTTATCACCAACACGGACCTGGTGTCCAACCCGCCCAAGAGCTGGGACGATGTGAGAAAGGGCGACTACAAGCTGACCATCGGCGACGTGGTGACCGGAGCCACCGGACAGGGCAACGTGCTGGCCACAGCCTATGCCTTCGGCGGTGACATGGACAATCTGGATCCCGCCTTTGAGTTCTGGAAAGAAATGGCAAAAGCCGGACGGATCGACCAGGGCGACATTCTGTTACAGAGAATCCAGGCAGGCGAAGTGGAAGTGGGCGTAACCTGGAGCTACAACGCGCTGACCTACCGGGATCAGACCCCCAACTACAAATTTGACGTGTGCGTGCCCTCCGACGGTTCCATCATGAGCGGATACGCCTCCATCATCAACAAATACGCGCCTCATCCCTACGCCGCGGCTCTCGCCAGAGAATATATCTTCAGCGACAAGGGACAGACCAACTTAGCCATCGCGGGCGCAATCCCCACCAGAACGGATTTTGTGGTTCCCCAGGAGATTCAGGACAAGACCATCCCCCAGGAGCAGACCAAGAATTCCGTGCCGGTGACCGATCCCGCCAAATACGCCGAGGTTTGTGAGAAGATCGCCCAGACCTGGCAGGAAGAGATCATCCCGCTGATGAGCCAGTAACTGGACAATCGCCGGCAAGCGGCCCATTGCCTCCAGCAATCGCACGCCAGCTTTGCAGGCGGCCCATTGTATTCAATGAAACGGCCGGGAAGGGGAAGCAGTTTCCGCTTCCCGGCTTCTGAAAACGGGGATTCGGATAGACCGTGCCATATCCCTGATTTGTAAGTCGATGCACAACGACGGAATGGGAATGATCGTATGAAAAAAAACAAAAACAGGATATACTTGCTGGCATTACTGCCGTTTATAGTTGTGACATTCCTCTTTGAACTGATCCCGTTAATCATGATTATTTTCAACAGCTTCATGCCCGAGGGGTCCTTTGGATTCACGCTGGAGCACTACAAGGATATTTTCACCAAGGCGCTGTACCAGAGGGCCATCATCAACAGTATCCTGATATCCTTAACGTCATCCATCATCGGTATCATCATCGCGTTTTTCGGGGGAATGGCAGTCCACCAGGTGGGAAATGGTAGCAAGATTAAAAATGCATTTTTAACAGTATTGAACATGACGTCCAACTTTGCAGGCGTGCCCCTGGCATTTGCGTACATGATCCTGTTAGGCAATTCCGGCCTGATGGTTCAGTTCGGCAAGGATTTCGGGATCGACGCCCTTGCAAATTACAACCTTTACACATCGGGGGGCCTGCGGCTGATCTACGTGTACTTCCAGATCCCCTTATCCACGCTGCTTCTGATCCCGGCATTCGAGGGAATCCGCCATGAATGGCAGGAAGCGGCTACCCTGATGGGAGCCAGAAACGCACAGTTCTGGTATAAAATCGGCGTTCCGATCCTGCTTCCCAGCATTTTGGGAACCGTCAGCGTGCTCTTCGCCAACGCCCTGGCCGCCTACGCCACGGCTTACGCCCTGCTGATGAACAACTACGCCCTGCTGCCCATCAATGTGTCCGGTATGTTCGTGGGCGACGTCACCCAGAGAAAGGAAATGGGCGGCGCCCTTTCCGTAATCATGATGATTCTGATGGTATGCGCCATTTTAATCAATAACGCAATCACCAACAGGAGCAGGAAAGGGGTGGCAAGATGAAGAAGAAAAATACAGCTGCGGTCATTTTTATTGCGCTGGTCATGATTTATCTGCTGATCCCCCTGTTTGTGACCGCGGTTTACTCCGCATTTGAAAAATGGACCAGTCTGCTGCCGGAGCATTTTCAAATGATACATTATGTGCAGCTGCTGACGGAAAAGGACTTCCTGATGTCCCTTCTGCGCACCCTGATCATCTGCGTGATTCCCATCGCGCTGACGGTGCTTTTGGTTCTGCTGGCGCTGTTTGTCACGACCATTTATTTTCCGCAACTGGAGAAATACGTCCAGCTGCTGTGCATGATCCCCTACATGATCCAGGGCGTTATCCTTTCGGTCAGCATCATTTCCCTGTATGCCGGCTCGCCCACGTTCCTCAGCAACCGGATCATCATGCTGACAGGGGCCTACTGCATCATCATTCTCCCCTACATCTACCAGGGCATCCGCAACAGCATGCGGGCGGTCAACATGAAAATGCTTCTGGAGGCGGCGGAGATGCTGGGCTGCACCAAGCTTTACGGCTTTTTCCGGGTGGTGGTGCCCAATATTATTTCCGGCATCACGGTATCCTCCCTTTTGGCGGTGGGAATCATTTTCGGAGATTATGTCCTGGTTCGGAACATTGCGGGGACATCCTTCAAAAATGTGCAGGTTTACTTATTCCTGGAGATGAAGCACTCCAGCACAAAGGCAAGCGCGGTGTTCGTGATCATCATGATCACCACTTTCCTGATCACGCTGCTGGTTTTGCATTTGCAGAAGAGAGACTCGGCCAAACGGAGCCGGAAGGTAAAGGAGTAGAAGCGTATGGGATATATACAGTTTGAGGATGTACATAAGAGCTTCGGCAACAACGAAGTGTTGAAAGGGATCACCATGGGGGTGGAGAAGGGCCACATGGCCACTCTGCTGGGGCCCTCCGGCTGCGGCAAGAGCACGTTGCTGCGCTGTCTGGCGGGGCTGGAGGAAGTGACCACCGGCAAGGTGTATGTGGACGGAAAGGACATCACGGATGTGACGCCCAGAAACCGGAATATCGGAATGGTATTCCAGCAGTACAGCCTGTTCCCCAACATGAGCGTGTACCAGAACGTGGCCTTCGGCCTGAACATGCAGAAGAGCCCCAAGGACGAGGTGGAGCGGAAGGTGAAGGAAATGCTGAAGGTGGTGGGGCTGGAGGAGAAGATCGACCAGTATCCGGCCCAGCTCTCCGGCGGCCAGCAGCAGCGCGTGGCATTGGCCAGAGCCATTGTGACCGGGCCCAAGGTGCTGCTCCTCGACGAGCCGCTCAGCGCCATCGACGCCAAGCTGCGCCACAGCCTGCAGATCGAGATCCGCAGAATCCAGAAGGAATTCAATATGACCACCATTTTCGTGACCCACGACCAGGACGAGGCCATGGTCATGTCCGACGAGATCCACCTGTTCCACGACGGACGGATCGAGCAGTCCGGCACGCCCACGGAAATGTACACGGCGCCCAGGACAAGGTTCGCCGCGGGATTCATCGGCAGCTATAATATTTTCACCGCCGCGGAGTTTAAGAAGCTGTGCGGCGAGGATACGGACGCCCCGGACGTGGCCATCCGGCCGGAGGTGGTGCGGCTCAACTACGAGACTTCCGCCCCCGCTCCCCGGTACTACGCCAAAGGAACCATTGTCAACAGCCTGTCCCACGGCAACCTGGTCCGCTACACGGTGCGCTGCCATGACATCGATATTAACTCGGATGTGATGTTTGAGAAGCACTCGCTGCTGGAAGTAGGGGAGGAGGTAGAGGTGTCGATTCGGAAGACGAATGTGATTATGTTATATTAGGCGGAAATGTATTGATAAAAGGTTAGCCGCCGCAAGCTTCTGATATGGCCGGAAGGCTGTGGGTGTGAGGGGCTTGCGGCGGTATTTTACGGACATCCAAGAGAATGGGATAGAGGAGGGCTTATGTTTTGCCAAAAATGTGGAAAAGAGCTGGCGCAGGATGCTAATTTTTGTCCGTATTGTGGTGAAAAAGCAGACAGGGAGATGGTTGAGACTGCCCATGAAACAAAGCGCGAAGCAAAACATAAAGGAAGGTTTTTGTGGATCGCGGTGCTGGCCGGTATCTCTTTTATCGCGATTTTGATTGGAATAGCCGCCAGGGATAAAAAACCGGATAATCGCCAGATTTTAGCGGATTTGAACCAATATGGATATACGCGGGAGATAACCTACCAGGTGGATGGCCCTGTCGGAGTCGATATGCAGACCGTGTATGAGGCACATAAATTAACGGCGATATCCGCAAAAGAGATGAGGCAGAACACTGAGAAGGGACTTTATGAGGGATGGTTTCAGATTGAAGTGGAGGATGATTCCTTAAAGGGAACGGTTTTTGAACATGTGGTTTACAAATACCAGGGCAAAAACCAATGGGAATTGACAAAGCGTGAACCATTTAACGAGAATCAGGAACGGTTTGTATACAGCGGCGCTGTTAGCGGAGAACGTATTGCCGCTATGTTTACAGAACCATTTTATGTGAAACAGGTAAACGTTCTTGAACAGGCGCATGATTGGGCTCAGGTACAAATTCTGGCAGTGAATCGCAATGGCTATTACGATTGCATGAATACAAAAACCATAGAGAAAAGTATTGAATTCAGCATAACTGCTAAATTTATTTTTGATGCTGGGACTATGTGCTGGACTTGCCCGGATTTTGGGAAAATTGCGTCGGGCAGCACGCCGGTGGACGCAGAGATTATAAATGATTTTATTTTTGACTCCAGTCAGGCGTATTTGGAAGAGGCATTTGATACGAACAAAATGTTTGTGGAAAGGCGGGCATTTAGCCATACCATTACAAATGACCAGATCAGCAATCAAGTGATTGCCAATCAGGAGGGGCTTCAGACATTGAGATGCGACTACCAGTCGAATGTGAAGATGAAATATTATACATATGCAATCGACGGCTGTGTACTAGCTGCGTTTAATCAGCCTTCCGGCAAGGCTCCTGCGTTTACATACCTGTTATGGAACGAATTTGATCCGGAAACAGAACGTGAGACATGGGATTTCAGCGGAGTGTTTTGGGTGGAATATGATGACAGTAATAAGAAAGGAAACTGTAATATGACGTTGCGGTATCCTTATCAGGGGGATCCGGCAAAAGCATTTGTGCGCATTCAAAATATCCACGATACAGGGGAGGATCATGTTTTTGAAGGAGTATGTCCGGTGTCGGAACGGGAGTCCGGGGGACTGAAAATTGAACAGATTCAGGTGCCGTTATATATGAATCAGGATTATTTCTCCAAAGAATATCCCTTTATGCGAATGCTCAACGCAAGTTTACTGATTCAGCCAAACAAGCTGGAGTTTTCCAGTTCTTCTATGCTTACCTTTCTCCGCGTGAGCGGGATCGATGATGACGGCGATAAAATCCCGCAAAATGGAGACGACAATGCTTCTTTGGGATTTCATATCGCAAAGGAGTATACCTTTGAGGGGCATACAAATGGTGGGAGACAGCCCTGCCGGATGTATCTGGAATATCCGTATAATGGGGACCCATATACGGCGTTCGTGCGTTGTACAAATGAAAGAGATATCCTTCTGAAAGGAGTTCAGGAGGAAACACATAAGGTTGTGGAAGAAAAAAAGGGAGTCTTGCGCGTATACAACGTGGATATCCCGATCATAGAGGTCACATACAGTGACGGAACGTACAGCACGGGGGCTGCCTTGGGGGATATTTATATCTCGAAAGAGGAAATATGGCTGAACTTCTGGGGCACTAAAATTGTGTTGGAACCGTGAATTATAAAAGGTATGGGGCAGCCAATTCGGCTGCCCCTATGCCGCCTGTGGCGACAAGGTCAGGCTGCTGAGCGGATATGAAACTGCACGTAAATAATCAGAATATTCATAATATTTTGATTATAAAACTAGAAATATTGATTTTATAAAAGAAAAGTATTGACAAAAGGCAGGATAACCCGTATACTATAACTAACAAAAGAAGTGAAAATAAAAAAAAGGAGGTACAAAAGAGGACTTTCGTTTTTATTATAATTGAAGAATTATAATAAAAACAAAGCATAGGAAATCTGTTCAAGGAAATGTTCATAACAGGAAACCAAATCCAGAATTGTACTCATTCATTTTCAAAAACCGAAGTAATGACCAAGGAACGGAAACGGATTTATAATATGACGAGAAAGTATTATAAAGACGAAATTTGATCACAAAAAGGTGAAAATCAATCAGACAATATCTGTAAATGGAAAACCAGATGAACAGAGTAAGAACAGAAGAGGAAACAGGTATCGAGGAAGAGAAATCGGAATCGATACCTGTTTTCGTGTGAGTAAAAACGGATTTTGGACGGTGGCGGGAGGCAGAAGTGGGCCGGTGGGCCACCGCGTACGGGCCGGGCGGCATGTGGAACGACCGGCTATCTGCGGATTGACGGATGACGCCTCAGGTATTAAACTGAAGTACAGATGAGGGACAGGAAGGGAGCTGGGAAGTGATGGGGAGAGAGGTGCCGGTCAAAGCCGGAAAATGGACGGGGAGAGGGCTCAGCGGAGCGGCGCTTAAGCGGTTTGCGGTCATTTCCATGCTTGCGGACCATTTTGCGGTGGTGTTTCTGGAAAACGGACTGCTGTATCGGATGGATCACGCCTGGGCGGCCCTGCCTGTGGATCCGGCGGTTTACGGATTTCTGCTGCGGGTGATACTGGGGCTGCGGATCTTCGGCCGGATTGCCTTTCCGGTGTACTGCTTCCTGCTGGTTCAGGGCTTTCTGCACACCAGGCATTACGGGGTTTATCTGCGGAATCTGATTCTGTTCGCGCTGATCTCGGAGATTCCCTTTGACGTGGCGGTCACGGGGACGCTGTTTGAGCCTGAGGCCCAAAATATCTATTGGACCCTGGCCATCGGTCTGGTGGGGCTGCGGTTTATGCGCAGGGCGGAACGGCTCGACGGGGAGGTCCGTTTGTTTGCCTGGGGAGCGGTGATACTGGCGGCGGGAGCGGTTGGACAGGTTTTGCGGGTGGATTACGGCTGGACAGGCACGGTGTTGATTCTGATCCTGTATCTGGCGCGGGACAGCCGGATGCTTCTGTTTCTGACAGTGCTGCTGTTCGGTCTTATGACCATGCCGTTTGAAGTCCTGATCGGGGTGGCGGCGGCCGGACTGCTGATCTGCCTGTACAATGGCCGCCGGGGAACGATCCGCCACAAGCTGTTCTACTACTGGTTTTACCCGGTCCATCTGGCTGCGCTGTGGGCACTTGGGGGGCTTTTGCTGCGGTAGCCTGGGCGCGCTCCCAGTACCCCCATCTCCGCCCCCTTCTTCTTCCACCCCAGACTTGCCATAGAACAAGAAATATGATAGGATTAGTTGTATAAACAAGTTGGGAGACAAAAAACATGGCCAAGACAAAATATGATCAGATATACGCTGAGCTCAGAACGCGGATCGAGCAGCAGGAGTACGGTTTTCAGGAGCTGCTTCCCTCGGAAAATACGCTGGTGAAGGAGTACGGCTGTTCGCGCAATACGGTGCGGCGGGCCATCGGCCGGCTGGCGGACGAGGGATACGTTCAGAGCCTGCACGGCAAGGGCGTGCGGATTATTTACCAGCCGGGCCAGCTTTCGGAGTTTATGCTGAGCGGCATCGAGAGCCTGAAGGAGGCCGTTGCCCGCAATCAGAAGGAATACCGCACAAAGGTGGTGTGCTTTGCCGAGCTGACGGTGGACCAGCGGATCAGCGCCAGGACTACCTTCCCGGTGGGGGAGGAGATTTACTATATCCAGCGGGTTCGATACATTGATGGGGAAGCGCTGATTCTGGACCACAACTATTTTCTGAAGGAGGTGGCCCGGGACCTGACGCCGGAGATCGCGGAGCAGTCCATCTATGCTTATCTGGAGCAGGAGCTGGGGGAAAACATCGTGACCACCAAGCGCAAGGTGACGGTGGAGCGGGCCAGCCAGATCGACGAGATGTATCTGGAATTGGGGGATTACAATTGTCTGGCGGTGGTTAGCAGCATGACCTACAACGCGGACGGCGTGATGTTTGAGTTCACCCAGTCCAGGCACAGGCCGGACAAATTCGCTTTTTACGATTTAGCCCATCGGGTCAAATAAGATTCCGGGAAACGGTTCAGTGCTGACAGAGCAAAACGCTCCGGAATGGGGAGGAAGAGATGGCGGAGATATTGATGAAAGCCGCCTCGTTTGTGGCAATCATTGCAATGGGGTATTGTCTCAGGCGGGCCGGCTTTTTTAAAGAGAGCGATTTTGGCCTGTTGTCAAAGATCGTGTTAAAGATTACGCTGCCCGCGGCGATTGTGACCAATTTTTCGAGAATTGAGCTGGACCCCTCCATGCTGGGGCTGGCGCTGCCTGGATTTCTGGGGGGCGCGTTTTTGATCCTGTTGGCTCTGGCGCTCAATGCGCATAAGAGCCGGGATTCGCGGGCGTTCGATATCCTGAATCTGTCGGGTTACAACATCGGCAATTTTACCATGCCCTTCGCCCAGGGATTTCTGGGGCCCATGGGGGTGGCGGCCACAAGCCTGTTCGACACCGGCAACGCCTTTGTCTGCCTGGGCGGCTCGTACAGTCTGGCGGTGATCGCCAAGGGGGAGAATGGCGGATTTTCCGTGCGGAATATCGTCAGGACCATGCTGCGGTCCGTGCCCTTTGACACATACCTGTTTATGACCATCTTGTCCCTGCTGCACTGGCGGCTGCCGGAATGTGTGGTGAATTTCAGCGGAATCGTAGGCGGCGCCAACTCGTTTATGGCCATGTTGATGATCGGCGTGGGGTTTAAAGTTTCGGGGAGCAGAAGCCAGACCGGCCGGATTGTGAAGACGCTGGGGATTCGCTACGGGGTGTCCGCAGCCCTGGCGGCTGTCTATATGTTTCTGCTTCCCATCGGCCTGGAGTACCGGCAGGCGCTGGTGATACTGGCCTTCAGCCCCATCGCATCGTCGTCCCCGGCGTACACGGGTTTGATTGAGGGGGACGTGGGTCTGGCCAGTGCGATCAATTCGCTGTCCATTGTGATCAGTCTGGTGCTCATCACAGGGGCGCTGCTGTTGATGCTGTGAGGTTCACGGGGACCGGATCTTTGGGCCGGAGGGATTTTCCCACGGCGGCATGGGGGGACGGGGCGGCGTGCATTCAGGCGGTGGTCCAGGCGATTACTCAAGCGATTACCCAACCGGCCATTCGGACGGTCATTCGGGCAATCATCCAGGAATAAGGGGATTTACTTTTTCCGGCGCGCATAGTACAATGATGGGAGCGAAAAGGCTGTCCGCAGTTGCGCTGTGGCCGCCGGTTTTTTGATCCGGAAAGGAGATTAACATGATGAAGCATTACGACTATATATTGGTGGGAAGCGGACTGTACGCGGGGGTGTTTGCCTGGTACGCGAAGCAGCGGGGGAAGACCTGCCTGGTGCTGGAGCGCCGGGACCACATCGGCGGAAACGTGTACTGCGAGGACGTGGAGGGCATCCATGTGCACAAGTACGGCGCCCATATTTTCCACACCAGCAACAAAAAGGTGTGGGAGTTCGTGAATTCCCTGGCCGAGTTCAACCGCTACACCAACAGCCCGGTGGCCAATTATAAAGGGGAAATGTACAACATGCCCTTCAATATGAATACCTTCAGCAAGATGTGGGGCGTGTGCACCCCCGCGCAGGCGAAGGCCAGGATCGACGAGCAGCGCTCCGGTGTGACCGGGGAGCCGAAGAACCTGGAAGAGCAGGCCATCAGCCTGGTGGGCCGGGACATTTATGAGAAGCTGGTGAAGGGCTACACGGAGAAGCAGTGGGGCCGGGACTGCCGGGAGCTGCCCGCGTTTATCATCAAGCGGCTGCCGGTGCGCTACACCTATGACAACAACTATTTCAACGATCTGTACCAGGGAATTCCCATCGGCGGATACAATGTGATCATCGACAAGCTGTTTGCGGGCTGCGATATCGAGACGGGTGTGGATTACCTGGAGAATAAGGCCCGCTACGACGCGATGGGCGATACGGTGGTCTACACCGGCACCATCGACGCCTATTTCGGCTACTGCTTCGGCAAGCTGGAGTACCGGTCCCTGCGCTTTGAGTCCGAGGTGTTGGACGAGGAGAACCACCAGGGCGTTGCGGTGGTGAACTATACGGACCGGGAGACTCCCTACACCCGGATCATCGAGCACAAGCATTTTGAGTTTGGAACCCAGCCCAGGACCGTGATCACTAGGGAGTATCCGGTGAGCTGGGAGGAGGGCATGGAGCCCTACTACCCGGTCAACGACGAAACAAACCAGGCCCTGTACCAGAGGTACGCAGAGCTGGCGGCAAACGAGGAGAACGTGATTTTCGGAGGCAGGCTGGGAGAGTATAAGTATTATGATATGGACAAGGTAATCGAGTCCGCAATGAAGAAGGCGGAGGCCGTGTTTGGCTGAAGCCGGGAAGCGCAGGGAAAGCAGACATGATCACGGTGCTGGTAGCCGCATACAACGGTGAAGCTTATATCAGAGAACAGATGGATTCCATTCTGGCCCAGAGCCAGGGTGGGATCCATATTGTAGTGTCCGACGACTGCTCCTCGGACCGGACGCCGGAAATTCTGGAGGAATACTGCGCCCGGTACCCGGGACGAGTGACGGCAATCCGCCGGGAGAAGCCCTCGGGCAGCGCGGCGGCCCACTTTTTGGGGCTTCTCTCGGAGCTGGCACGGGCGGAGGTCATGCCTGGCGTGGCGGCTGCCGGACGCGAGCCGGCAGCGGCAGAGGAGTTTACCGCATGCGGTTACAGCGGTTCCGTGAAGGATCAACTGCCGGTGGCCGCGGCCGGAGCGGACTACTTTATGCTCAGCGACCAGGACGACGTCTGGCTGCCGCAGAAGGCGGAGAAGCTTCTGATGTGCATGCAGGAGCTGGAGGCCGGCCTTAAGCCGGGGACTCCGGCGCTGGTCCATTCGGACCTGGCGGTGGTGGATGAAAACCTGCGGGTGGTGGCCCACAGCTTTTTTAAATACCAGAAGATTTCCCCGGAGCGCACCGCGCTGCCGCAGCTTCTGGTCCAGAACAATGTGACCGGAGGCGCGGTGATGATCAACCGGCCGATGCTGGAGCTGCTAAAGGACCTTCCGCAGGTGTGTCTGATGCACGACGCCTGGCTGGCCCTTCTGGCCTCCTGTTTCGGGGCCATCGGCTGGGTGAAGGAACCCCTATACCTCTACCGCCAGCACGGGTCCAACACCCTGGGCGCGGAAAAAGGGGACAATCTGCAGGGGATGCGGGACCGCCTGGAGGACGGCAGCGGGGCCAGGGAGAACTACCGGAGGATGTTCGGCCAGGCCCGGTGCCTGCAGGAGCTGTTTGCGGACCGCCTGAGCGGGGAGCAGAAGGAACTTCTGGACGCGTTTGTGGAAATCCCCTGCATGGGGAGGGCCGGACGCATCCGGACGATCCTGAAATACGGGTTTACGAAAAATACGTGGCTCCGGACCCTGGGGCAGATGCTTATGATCGGGGACTGAGGCGGGGGTAAGCGGCCTCATCCGTTTTTGCCGGAATTTAAATATTCCAGGACGATCCGGTTTCCCTCAGGGCTTAAGGCGGTGCCGCCGCGGCCCCTGCGCGGGAGCAGGCAGCCCTCCCCGGTCAGGTATTCCAGCATGGTCCGCACCTCGTACTCGGTGAAGCTGTTTCCCAGAGCTTCCATCAGCCGCGTCCGGCCCATGGGTCGCTCGCGCAGGGCGTTTAAGATGGAAAAGCACAGCTTCCGGCTGCGCAGGGGCAGCTCCTGAAAGATCGGGGGTACCTCCCGGGCCGGGCCGGGTTCAGGACCGGGGACGTAGCCGGAGGGCAGGTCCCGGCTGGAGAGGGGGCCGTCCGTCATGTAGGCCATGTACTCCACACAGTTTTTCAGCTCCCGGATATTTCCCCTCCAGGTCTGGACCGACAGGGTCTTAAGAAGCTCCTGGCTCATGGGATGGGAGCCGGGAACCTGGGACAGAATGGCGGCGGCCAACAGGGGAATATCCCCGGGCCTCTCCCGGAGAGGCGGCAGATGGAGGGAGAACATTCCGATGCGGTAATACAGATCCATTCGGAACAGATTTTCCTCCATCATCTGTTTCAAGTCCCGGTTGGTGGCGGCGATGATCCGCACGTCCACCGGTATGGTGCTGGTGCTGCCCACCCTGCGGATCTCCTTCTCCTGGAGCACCCGCAGCAGCTGGGCCTGCAGGTCAAAGGGCATGTCTCCGATTTCGTCCAGGAAAATGGTTCCGGTGTGGGCGAACTCGAACAGGCCCTTTTTTCCACCCTTTTTGGCCCCTGTGAAGGAGCCCTCCTCATAGCCGAACAGCTCGCTCTCCAGCAGATCCCGGGAAAGGGAGGCGCAGTTGATGGCGATAAAGGGTTTTTCACAGCGGCTGGAAGCGTTGTGGATGGAGTGGGCGAACAGCTCCTTGCCGGTGCCGGTTTCGCCGGTGATGAGCACCGGGTAGTCCGTGGCCGCCATGCGCCGGGCGTGCCGTATACACTCCGACATGGCCCGGCTGTCGCCCAGAATGTCGGAAAACGTATATTTGGCGGTATATTTCTTTTTTACCGAGTCCAGGCGGATCTTCTGCTCCAGCTTTTCGATGTTCTGAACGTCCTTGAGCACGATCAGAAATCCGCTGTGGTTGTTATAGTAATAGAAGCTGCGCTTGGACAGGGTGAAAGCCTGTCCGGTGGCCGCGATGTGGATGATTTTGTGGTCAAATGCCTCCGGCCCCGACATCTGCCGGGTCAGCTCCTCGGGCAGATAGTTTAACAGGTCCGGGGACTGCCGGAGCCCGGGGTCTAAGTTCAGCATGGAGTGGAAGGCGTTGTTCTCAAAGATGGGCCTTCCGGCGTTGGACAGAAACAGGATGCCGTCCTCGATCTCGTCGATCATCATGGACAGCATATCCTTCAGCCGGGACACATTGTCCAAGGGCGTGGTGAGAAAGTCGTGGCTCATGATATCCCGGGACAGGTGGTAGAGGCGTTCGATTTGGGCTTCATTTTTCAGGCGCAGCACCACCATCAGGGACATGAAGGTGTCCAGGGAGATGCGACGCCATCCCAGGTCCACCACCTGCCGGACGTGTTCAGGGATAAAACGGGTCTGGCCCGGGGTGATGGCGATGTCCAGGGTCGGATCGCTGGTGCAGCCCGGATAAAAGGGCACGAAATCGATATGGTTCACGCCGATCTGATACAGATAGGTGGCCATGTCGAAGGAGGCGGTTTTGTTGGTGGTGATGAGGAAGGCCCGGGTGCCCTTGGGCAGATCCATTAACCTCTGGTAGGCGGCCTTGGTCAGAACCTTGGAGCCGTGTATGATCTCGATTTCTTCTTTTAAATGTGGGGTCAGGCGGTTGTTGGAGATGGGGGAGAGGGTTAAAACGGCGTCCCCGGACAGGCCGTTTCCCAACCCCTCGCATATGGTGTGGATTTCAATGTCCACGGCGTCGCCGAAGAAGTCCAAAAGCTCCCGGCGGTAGTGCGTTCCGTTGGACTGGTCGTAGGTGATCAATATCAGTTTTCGTTTGTTCGTCACTGGTCTCCCTCCCGGATGAATTGGATGATTCTGCTTCATTAATTATAATGAGTTTCCGGGGAGAATGCAAGAATAATAGGATGAGAATGGGCTTTTATAGGATGAATCCTGTAAAAACCCATTTTTTTATGGAGAGGGGAAGAAAAAAATGCGAGAAAAATGCGGAAATACCGTGAAAATTAGCGCAGTTTAAAAGTTGGCATGAAACTTGCTTGATATAAAGTGAACCACCAATGAGGAAAGGAGCGTATGATGTAACCGTCATACAAAGAGGAGTATGGAAAGTCAAAATCTGAAACAAGAAGAGGTAAAGGTAAAATGGTATGGGTATCTGGTGCTGTTTTTGGGAATCCTGTTTTTCTCAGGGCTGATGAAGGACGCGCCCGGACCCCTCAAGGCGCTGGATTTTAATAATGTGCTGGGCAGCTTCGGAAAGCTGGGAACCCTGAGCGAGGGCGCGGGAACCCTGGCCGGGAATTTCCGCGGCACAGCGGGCACAGGCCCCAGGGATGGATGGCTGTACGGTTTAAGCCTGGTTCCGGGCGTTATGCTGGCCTTGGGCGCGGTTAAGGTAATCGACCACCTGGACGGCATGAAGGCGGCCCAGAAGCTGTTAAGCCCCCTGATGAGACCGCTCATGGGTCTTCCGGGAAGCTGTGGTCTGACGTTGATCGCAAGCCTTCAGTCCACGGATGCGGCCGCATCCATGACCAAGGGTCTGTGCGACGACGGTTACATCACCGAGAAGCAGAAGGCGGTATTCTGCGCGTTCCAGTTCTCGGGCGCTTCGGCGATCACCAACTTTTTCGCCTCGGGCGCGGCGCTGTTCCCATTTATTGGGGATATTCCCATCTTTAAACCGCTGGCATTGATTCTGATTATGAAATTTGTGGGCGCGAATGTGCTGAGGTTCTATCTGAATAAGTTTGACAAGGAGGACGAGTAATATGGCAGAGCAGGTGAAGGCTAAGCGGGGGAATGTGATTGATGCGTTTGTGGACGGAGCGCGCAACGGACTGAAAATTGCGTTTAACTCCATGCTTCCCAATACGTTGTTTGGATTTACACTGACGATTATTTTGAATTTGACGGGTCTTGCGGACGTGATCGGCGTGGTGTTCGCGCCGGTGATGCGGATTTTCGGCCTGCCCGGCGTGGCGGCCACCGCCGTGATGGCGATCTTCCTTTCCATGGGCGGCGCTGCGGGCGTGATCGCGGGACTGTTTACCGCAGGCCAGCTGACCGAGCCCCAGGTGGCGATTCTGCTGCCCGCGCTGCTGCTCTCCGGAGCGCAGATCCAGTTTATGGGACGGCTTCTGGGAACCGCTGATTTGAAGACCAGATATTATCCCCACATGTTTGTGACCGCCACGCTGAACGGCTGCGTCGCAATGCTGATCATGAACTATTTCATCGTATAATTTGTCCGCGAAAAGGAGAGTCAAAATGGGAGAGAGAACCGATTACGTTACATATGTCCACCAGGTGTACGATTATCTGCACACCATCCCGGAGAAGGGATTTGAGGAGTTCAAGACCTCGGCCTTTGTGCTGGAGGAGCTGAAAAAGATCGGCTTTGAGGATATTAAGACCGGCGTGGCCGGGACCGGAATCATCGTCACCATCGATTCCGGCAAGGAAGGTCCGGTGCTGGGCCTGCGGGCGGATATGGACGCCCTGGAGTTTATCATTGACGGCAAGAAAACCATGATCCACGCCTGCGGCCACGACGGCCACACCTCCATGCTGTTGGCCGCGGCCCGGGAGATCCATGACCGGGACCTGGTGAAGAAGGGCAAGTTAAAGATCATTTTCCAGCCCGGCGAGGAGCGCCTGTACGGCGCGCTGCGTATGATTGACTCTGGCCTGCTGGACGACGTGGAGGAGATCGTGGGCATGCACCTGCGTCCCAAGCAGGACTGCCGTCTGGGCAAGGCCATCCCGGCCATGTACCACTGCGCCAGCTGCATCATGGAATTCACCATCAAGGGAGTCACCTGCCACGGCTCCAAGCCCCACCTGGGCGTGAACGTGGTGGACGCCGCTTCCCTGGCGGTGCAGGCCATCAACGCAATCCGCGTCAATCCGGCGATCCCCAGCTCCATCAAGGTCACCAACATCACGGTGCCGGGGGAAACCTACAACAATATTCCTGACGAGGCGTTTATGGCGATGGACATTCGGTCGGAGAGCAACGAGGAGATCGAGCGCATCAAGGAGCGGGCCATCGCAGCCGTGACCGGCGCCGCGGCCGCGGTGGGAGCGGAAGCCATTCTGCGCTCCAAGGACGGCGTTCCGGCGGCTGAGTTCGACCAGGGTATGATCGAGCTGGCCGAGGAGACCATAAAGGACGTGCTGGGCGAGGACGGCTCCATCGGAATTTTCAAGAATTCCGGCGGAGAGGATTTCCACTACTATGCCCAGAAGCTTCACTGCAAAGCCACCTACCTGGGACTGGGCGCGGACGCGGTTCCGGGCTTCCACAATCCCAATGTGGTGATCGACACCAAGGCGCTGGAGTACGGCGTGCCCATCTGGTGCAGACTGGTGGAGAAACGCCTGGGAGCATAAAACTTCACAGACAGACGGACCACGCGGCCCCGGCATTCAAACCTGCCGGGGCCGTATCGGTTGTGGGTGGCGGGACGGGATCGCGTTACACAGGGGATTTACATTTTACGGCGCGCATAGTACAATGGTGGGAGCGAAATGGGCTTGCCGCCGCGCCGTCTGCGCGCGGGGAAACAGGAAATATGCCGGCGGCCTGCGGTGAATGATTGTTTGACGGAAGGAAATAAAAGATTGGCTGAAACAGAAATCAAAGGCCAGGTGATCAAAGGGCTTTTTTGGAAAATATCGGAAAATTTTGGGGCGCAGGGCCTGCAATTTGTGATCTCCATCCTGCTGGCCCGCCTGCTGACGCCTGCGGAGTACGGGCTGGTGGGGATTGTGATGATCTTTATCACCCTCGCCAACGTCACGGTGCAGAGCGGCTTTTCAACGGCGCTGATTCAGAAGAAAAACTCGGACGAGACGGATTTTTCGTCAGTATTTTATTTCGGACTGTGCCTTGCAGCGGCGATGTACGGGGCGCTGTTTTTCGCGGCTCCGGCCATCGCCCGGTTCTACCAAAACGATGTGCTGGTCCCCATCGTGCGGGTGCTGGCGTTCGTCTTGTTTCCCGGTTCCGTAATTTCGGTGCAGACCGCTTACGTTTCCAGGAAAATGGAGTTCAAGGGGCTGTTTAAAGCCACGATCTGCGCGGTTGTGGTGTCCGGCGCGGCCAGCATCTGGATGGCCTACACGGGATTTGGCATCTGGGCCATCGTGGGGCAGCAGCTCTCCTACTACGTGGTTTTGATGGTCGGCCTATTCTGGACCGTGACCTGGAGACCGGGGCTTGTGTGCTCCTTTGTCCGGGTTGTGAGAATCCTGTCCTTTGGCTGGAAGCTGTTGGCGGCGTCCCTGATCGATACGCTGTTCAATAACCTGTACGGCCTTATTATGGGAAAAATTTACAATGAAGAACTGCTGGGCATCTACAACCGCGGAGACCAGTTTCCCAAACTGATCGTCAACAATCTGGGAGCTGCCATCCAGGCCGTGCTCCTGCCCGCCTTTTCCTCGCGTCAGGGGGAGGCGGCCGAAGTGCGCAGCATGGTGCGCCGGGCCATCCGCACCAGCTCCTTTCTGGTGCTACCCATGCTGTTCGGACTGTTCGCCGTGGCGGACACCATGGTGTTGGCGCTGCTGGGCGAAAAATGGCTGGTCTGCGTTCCCTATCTGCGGATCATGTGCGTGGCTTACTCCTTCTGGCCGATCCACATCACCAACCTCCAGGCCATCAATGCGGTGGGGCGCAGCGACGTGTTCCTGAAGCTGGAGGTGATCAAGAAGGTCGTGGGGATTTTGGGCCTGGTGGTGGGAATCCGCTACAGTCCCATTGTTCTGGTGTCCATCAAGGCGGCGCTGGATTTCCTCAGCACCTTTATCAACGCCTGGCCCAACAAGAAGCTTTTGGGCTACAGCATCGGCAGCCAGTGGAGGGATATCATGCCGTCCATGGCCCTGTCTCTGGTGATGTGCGCCCTGGTCTACGGGCTCCAGTTCGCGCTGCCCGGCGGTCCGTGGATGAAGCTGATTCTCCAGATTCTGGCAGGAGCGGGAATCTATGGGGGGCTGGCGTGGCTGTTTAAGGTGGAGAGCTTTACCTATCTCTTTAATCTTGTGAGCGTGCGGATGGGGCGGAGATAAAAGCCGGGGGAGAGTGCAGAGATGAAATTTGGGGTAAAAGGCGCAGGTCCCATCCATTTCCGCGATGAGATCCGGAGAGCCTTGATTTTTTATACCGTGATACCGGTGGCGGTGGTCGTGCTTGCATTTTTTGCATTCTTTATCTTTTACGCCCACTCCAGCATCATGGAGGTGAACCAGGAAAGCAACCGTCTGGTGTGCGGCGAGTTGGAGCAAATGGTGGATTCCTATGGAAGTGAACTGATCCGCATGTGGGACGCGGATTCCACGGAACAGCTGCAGGGGAATCCCTCCCGCCTGCGACAGCTCCAGACGGAAGCGATCCGTTTTATCGACTCCATGCATAGCCAGGCGGATTTTTACATCCTCAATTCCCGATTCGAGGTATGCGTTTCCACCGCGGAACAGCGGCCCGGTTTTATGCCGCCGGATGCAGGCCTCAACTGGGGAATCGTCCGGAAGATGAGAAGCAGGCCGGGGGAGGCTGTTTTCGAATTCACAAGCGAGAGCACGAAGCGGGAGAACCAGAAGGCGCTTGTGGTCGGGGCGCAGCTGGGGGCCGCCTCAGGCGAGCGCTACTATCTGTTCTTCATGGTGCCTGCCCGGTATCTGGTGGACACAACCTGCAACCGCCCGGTACAGGTGGTGGTGACCAACCGGTATCACGACGTCTGCACCTCCAATACCAACAGCTTTACCATGGAATTCGGAGCCGCCAAACCTGAGATCCGCCAGAAACGTGCCTTCCTGTCACTGAATGACGAGTGGTACTATCAGTATGAGACGGATATTCTGGGCGGGGAGATCAACGTATACACCTTCACTCCGGTGAAAAATGCCATGACGCTGTTTGCGGTGGACATCAGCATCTTTCTGCTGGTAATTCTGCTGATCGGAAATATCAGCGTGTTCGGCGCAACCCGGGTGGCCAGGAGCAAGACCGCGGTGATTGACCAGATTATCCGGGCCTTTGAGAAGGTCAAGGAGGGGAATCTCAACACGCCTCTGAACATCGGCGCGGAGGATGAACTCAGCGTGATCGGGGATTCCTACAATTTGATGCTGGAAAGCCTTAAGGAGCAGATCGAGCGGAACAACCAGGTGGTGAGAGAGACGGTTTACTCGGAAATTCGCCAGCTGGAGAGCCAGTTCAACCCGCATTTCCTGTTCAATACCCTGGAGACCATCAAGTTCACGGTGAAGCTGGAGCCGGATATCGCTTCCCGCATGATTGTGGCGCTGTCTGCCATTCTGCGCTACAGCATCAACAGCCAGATCACGGATGTGACCCTGGAAGAGGATTTGTCGTATATTGAGAGCTACCTGACCATTCAGAAGTACCGTTTTGAGGACAGCCTGTTTACGGATATCCAGGTGGACAAGCGGGCGCTTGACTGTATTGTCCCCAAGCTGATTTTCCAGCCTGTGATTGAAAATGCCATCAAGTACGGAATCGGGGAGACGGAAGTCCTGACGATCCGGATCTGCGTCACGGTGGCGGACTGTCTGTTGATCCGGGTGCAGGACGATGGGGACGGCATGTCCCGGGAAAAGCTGGAGGAACTGAGAAATCTCATGAAAGAGGAAAACCGGACGGGGAAAGCCCATTTCGGCCTGTATAACATTAACCGTCGCATTAAGCTGATGTACGGCGCGCAGTATGGCGTGGACATTGACAGCAGGCAGGGGCAGGGGACCAGCGTGTCCATGAGGCTGCCGGTCCGGCACAAAGGAGAGAAAAAGCATGATCAAGGTTCTGATTGTGGAGGATGAAAATTTAATCCGCAAGGGTCTGGTGTACGCCATTAACTGGATGGCCATGGACAGCGTGGTGGTGGGAGAGGGAAAGGACGGACGGGAGGGCCTGGAAAAGATCGCGCAGCTGAAGCCGGACGTGGTGATGACCGATATCAAGATGCCCAAGATGTCGGGGATTGACATGATTGCCAGGGCGCAGGAGCAGCAGCTGGCCGATTTCATCCCGATTATTCTCACCAGCTATTCGGAGTTTGAATATGCCCGCAAATCCATCCGCCTTGGGGTGGCGGAATACCTGCTCAAGCCGGTGGACGAGGACGAGCTGGCGGCTACCATGAAGCGCATTGGGGAGGCATTGGAGAAGCGCAGGCAGGAACAGTATCTGCGCCACGCGGAGGAGAATTCCATGGCGGTATTCCTTCAGCCCGGCAAGTTTGAAAGCCCTTATGTGACGCGGGCGGTTCAGGAGATCATGGAGCACTATGGGGGAAAGCTGACGCTTGAGAGCGTGGCGGAGAAGCTGGATATTTCGGTGACGTATCTGAACAAAAAGTTAAAGGAGGAGACCTCCTCCACCTTTTTGGATCTGCTCAACCGTTACCGGGTCACAAAAGCGGGCGAACTGCTCCAAACCGGGAGGTATAAGGTTTACGAGGTTTCGGACATGACCGGATTCTCGGATTACAAGCATTTTTGCGCGGTGTTTAAAAAATATACCGGCACCGCGCCCACAGGTTTTGTGAAAACAGGAAAAGGTGAATGAGTGTATCGCACAATTTCAGTCCGGAAATTGTGCGATAGTTTTATTTTTCGGATATTTGTGTCAAAAAGAGGTATTGTTTCGCTGTAAAAATATTGTTAATATTATATATATAAAACGTGAATATTCACCGATATAAAAGCAAATTGCATGAAAAATAAAATAAATCGATATGGGAGGCTACATAATATGAGGAAAATGCTGCGTTTATTTGCTGCGCTTATGGTAACGGCATCGCTGGCAGGCTGTGCAGGCGGTCAGGCGTCCGAAACGCCCAAGGCGGCCCCCGCCGGAGCACAGGCGGAAGGAGAGGGCGGGAGCGCTAAAGCGTGGAAGCCGGAAAAAGATATCAATGTGATTGTGGCGTACAAGGCGGGAAGCGGAACGGACACGGGTGCGCGGATTCTGTGTTCCATCGCGGAGAAATACGTGGGCCGGACGCTGCTGATTGTCAACAAAGAGGGCGCGGACGGGAAGATCGGCTACACGGAGCTGGCTAACGCCAAGCCCGACGGCTATACCATTGGATTTATCAATCTTCCCACCTATGTGTCTCTGGCGCAGGAGCCGGACAGCGTGTTCAACAAGGATTCCGTAACCCCCATCGTAAACCACCTGTTCGAACCGTCGGTGGTTGTGGTGAAAAAGGATGCGCCCTGGAACACCATTGAAGAGTTTATCGACTACTGTAAGGCCCATCCGGGCGAGGTGAAATGTTCCACCAACGGCGTGAAGGCTTCCAACCACATCGGAATCCAGCTGCTGGCCAAGAAGGCGGGATTTGAGGTGAGCGCAATCCCCTACGGCGGCACGGCCGACCAGCTTCTGGCGCTGCGTCAGGGAGAGGTAGAGGTGTCGGTGCCCAAGGCGGGCGACGTGGCAAGCCTGACCGGAGAGAACGGGGAATTGAAGGTTCTGGCATCCTACACGGAACAGCGCCTTGAGGATTATCCGGATGTCCCCACGCTGAAGGAGAAGGGATACGATCTGGTATACGGCTCCGCCCGTGCACTGGTGGCTCCTGCGGGAACGCCTCAGGAAGTGATCGACTTCTATGTAGACGCATTTTCCAAGACAATGGAGGATCCGGAAAACATCGAGAAGAGCAAAAACGCAGGTCTTTCCCTGAGCCTGATGTCCCCGGAGACGCTGGGCGAATACATTGACGAGCAGGATGACTTTGTGAAAAATACGCTTCCTACACTGTTCGATTGATCTGCAAGACGGGCAGGACCTGCAAAGCCGCAGGGCCTGCCCGTCCCGACCTAAAGGATTGGAGGATATGAGAATGAAACGCAGCGATATGGGCCTTGTGGCCTGCATTTACGCAGTGATTCTGTTTTTCTTTGTGATGACGTTGAAATTGAAGCCGGAGGCGCAGATCTATCCCTTGGTTGTAATGGTGCTGCTATTTCTGCTCAATACGGGATTTCTGGTGCAGCAGATTCTGATCGCCAGGAAGGAGGGCAGAAAGCCGGTCAACGATCTGGCGCGGCTGTTCGACGGCTTCCAGCCGGTGCAGTTTCTGTCCGTGCTTGTGCTGTCGGTGCTGTATCTGGGCCTCATCGGCGTATTGGGATTCTACACGGCGACAGCGGTATACCTGGTGGCAACGCTGCTGTGCCTGCGGGTGCGGGCGCTGTATATCCTGATTACGGTGCTGGCGTTCGCGGGACTGGTTTACTGCGCGTTTACCCTGTTCCTGCATGTGCCGCTGCCCACCGGATTTTTGCGCTGAAAGGGAGGGAATGGATATGAATGAGATTTTAGCTGGTTTTATGAACGCGCTGCAGCCCCTGAATCTGGCGGCAATGGCGGTGAGCGTGGCCATCGGTATTATGATCGGCGCGCTGCCGGGGCTGTCGGCTGCCATGGGCGTCGCGCTGTTGATTCCGATTACATTCGGTATGCCGGCCTCGACCGGGCTGATCGTGCTGGCCGGGGTGTACTGCGGGGCCATATTCGGCGGCTCCATCTCGGCGATTCTGATCCACACGCCGGGAACTCCGGCTTCCGCCGCCACGGCCATTGACGGTTATCAGCTCACGCTGAAGGGGAAAGCGGGGAAAGCGCTGGGAACGGCCATTATCTCCTCGTTTTTCGGCGGGCTGCTGAGCTGCATTTCCCTGTATTTCTTCGCGCCTGCGCTGGCAAAACTAGCGATGGCCTTCGGCAGTCCGGAATATTTCTGGCTGTCCATCTTTGGCCTGACGATTATTGCGGGCGTCAGCACGGACTCTCTGCTGAAAGGTCTGATTTCAGGGGCGCTGGGCCTGCTGCTCTCCACGGTTGGAATGGACCCGATGAACGGCGTGTTCCGCTTCACCTTCGGCCAGGCCGCCCTGTATGAGGGGCTGCCCTTCACCGCCACCCTGATCGGCCTGTTCTCCATGTCCCAGGTGCTGGTGCTGGCGGAAAAGAAGATCCGCAAGGCCGGAGAACTGGTGAAGTTCGACGACCGCGTGCTGTTAAACGGCAAGGAGATGAAGCAGATCGCCCCCACCATCGTGCGGTCCTGGATCATTGGCAACCTGATCGGCATCCTGCCCGGCGCGGGCGCCTCCATCGCCTCCTTTATGGGGTACAATGAGGCGCGCAGGGCATCCAAACACAAGGAGGAGTTCGGCCACGGGTCCATTGAAGGAATCGCAGGCTCTGAGGCAGCCAACAATGCGGTGACCGGCGGTTCTCTGATCCCGACGCTGACTCTGGGCATACCGGGCGAGAGCGTGACCGCAGTGCTGATGGGCGGGCTTCTGATTCAGGGCATGCAGCCGGGTCCGGATCTGTTCAACAAATTCTCCGGCGTTACCTACACGTTTTTCGCCGGATTCGTGCTGGTCCAGTTTTTTATGCTGGTGATCGGCCTGCTGGGCGCAAAAGGATTTGCGAAAATATCCAGGGTGTCCGATGCCATTCTGATTCCGGTGGTATTCTCGTTGAGCGTGGTGGGGTCCTACGCGATCCGCAACAGCATGGTCGACGTGGGGGTTATGTTCGCCTTCGGCGTGCTGGGCTATCTGATCAAGAAATTTGACTTAAATCCCGCGGCGATTGTGCTGGCCCTGATTCTGGGGCCCATCGGCGAGAAGGGCCTGCGCCGGGCGCTGCTGCTCAGCGGAGGGAATCCCGCGATCCTGCTCTCCACCCCCATCTGTTGGGGACTGTTGTTCCTCTGTATATTTGGTATCTTTTCACCGGTTATTATGAAGAAAATGGAACGGGCAATGGAAGCCAAGTCCGAATAAATCCCACAGCCGCAGGCGCGGTATAAGCGCCCGCGGCTTTTTTAACGTTCGCCCGGCGGCGCGATAATTGGATTTACATTTTTCCGCGGACATAGTACAATGGTGAGAGCGAATTTGTGAGGTGACAAAGTGAAAACAGTATTGATAACGGCGATTGGTTCCTTTTCAGCGGATATCGTCATAAAGAAGTGCCGGGAAAACGGTATGCGGGTGATCGGCTGCGATATTTATCCCCGGGAATGGGTGGTGGACGCGGGCAATGTGGACGCGTTCTACCAGGTGCCCCGCGCCACCGAGGCGGAGGCATACCCGGAGGCCCTTTTTAGTATCTGCTCCCGCGAGAAGGTGGATGGGATTCTGCCTCTGACCGATGTGGAGGTCGACGTGCTCTGCCGGCTGCGCGGGGAATTTGCGGGCAGGGGAATCACGCTGTGCATTTCAGAGGACGCCTGCATCGGGCTTTGCCGGGATAAAATGAAGCTGTTCTGCCGTCTGGAGGAGGAGCGGCCGGGCACGGTGATCCCCACCCAAACGCTCTTTGGGGTAAAACCGGAAGCCCTCTCCTACCCGGTGGTCTGCAAGCCCTATAACGGCCGGAGCAGCCAGGGACTGACCTTCATCGGCTCGCTTCGGGAGATGGAGCGCTTTTTGGAGGGAAGGGACGTATCGGATTACATTGTGCAGCCCCTGGTAAAGGGGGACGTCATAACGGTGGACGTGGTGCGAAACGCAGCGGACGGAGCCTGGGCGGCCGTGTGTCGCCGGGAGCTTCTGCGCACGCTAAACGGCGCTGGCACGTCGGTGCGGGTGTTCCGGAACCCGGAGCTGGAAGGGCTGTGCGGGCGCATCGCGGGCTGGCTGGGCGTGAACGGCTGTGTGAACATGGAGTTTATCGAGGACGGCCAGGGGCAATACCACATGCTGGAGTGCAATCCCCGTTTTTCGGGCGGGGTGGAATTTTCCTGCATGGCCGGGTACGACTGCGTGACGGAACACCTGCACTGCTTTGAGGGAAAACCGGTCAACACCCGGGCGGAGATAACAGAGATGTATATTGCCAGAAAATTTGAGGAATATATTACCGGGACCGGCGGGGCGCGGTGAGAGAGGGAGAACGATGGAAGCTGAGACAGTGATGGCGAGCATCAACTGCGTTACATTTAACCATGTGAATTATATCAGAAAGGCGCTGGACAGTTTTCTGATGCAGAAGACGGATTTCGCCTTTGAGATTCTGGTGCACGACGACGCCTCCACGGACGGGACCAGCGAGATCATAAGAGAGTACGAGGCAAGGTATCCCGGCCAGGTGCGGCCGCTGATTCAGAAGGAAAACCAGTATTCCCAGGGTATTGACAACATCAGCGGAGCGTTCAATTTTCCCAGGGCCAGGGGAAAGTATATTTTCATGTGCGACGGGGACGACTATTTCCTCTCCCCGGACAAGCTGCAGCGCCAGGTGGATTACATGGAGGCTCACCCGGACTGTACGCTGTGTATCCACAGCGCCCGGATCGACCTGGTGGGAAAGGCGCTGACTGAGGGCCAGATGCGGCCCTACCGGAAGAGCCGGGTGATCCCACCGGAGGAGATCATCGACAAGTCCTCCGGCTACGCCATGTCCTCCATGGCTTTTCCGGCCCGGCTGGTGAAAGAACTGCCCGACTATTACGTGGACTGCCCGGTGGGCGACACGCCCCTGCAGCTTTTGGCCGCGGCTAATGGATACGGCTATTATATGGATGAGCCCATGAGCGCGTACCGCGTGGGGGTCGCCGGTTCCTGGACCGTGGAGGGCAAGAGCGGCGACTATGAGGGGAAGCAGAGCGCGTATTACCGGCGGATGAAGCGGACCTACGAACAGTTCGACCGGGCCACCGGCGGGCGGTTTCATCAGGCGTCTGAGAGCGCAGCCCTTCGGACCTACTACCACACCATGGTGAATACGAAGAAGTTCGACGAGATATATAACCCGGCCTACCGCCGGTATTACAGGGAGCTTACCCCCAGGACCCGCTTCTTTCTGCGGTTTGAGCGTTCCATGCCCGGGGCATATAAAATGGCGAGGAAAGCATTCACTGGAAGATAATTCCAGTGGCTGCTTCCTCGCCGTTTTTACGGTTTGGATTTACTGTTGTGCAAAGAGCGGGTCCGTGGGATCCCAGGTCTGATCCGCGGGAATTGTCTGCTCGATGGCGGGCCGGTCATAGGGGCCGGGCTTTTCCGAGTTGTAGATATTCACAGTGGTGCCGATGCCGCAGTGGTCATACACCCACTTGGCTTCCCCGGAGACCAGACGGACGCAGCCGGCAGACTCGGCGATGCCCAGGTAGTTGTAGGTCATGGGGTCCAGCGTCATGGGATCCGGGCTGCTGTAAAGGATCGAATGGATCAGGAAGCCCTTGTAGATCCGGGTTGCGTACTGGGTGAAGATCCCGTGGTTCATATCGCGCCAGCGGTACTTGGCCGGCGTCTGGAAGGTTCCAAGGGGCGTATCCGGGCCGGTGGAGGTCAGGAACGTCTTGACCGGGATAATGAAGCCGTTGGCGCCGTCCTGGGCGAAAATGGTCATGCAGTTCATCTGCTTGTTGATGCTGATGAGGAACGGGCCGTTGTTGCCCACGATGGGCTCTAAGTCGGTCAGCAGCTTTCCGGTCTCGTCAAAGTAATACTTGAAGCCGTCGATGTACTGCCAGCCGGTCACAGGGGCGTTGTCCACAAAGTAGTAGCGGTCCTTGTCGTTCCAGCCCCATCCGGTGAAGGGAACGCCGGTGCCGTTGGTGTAGGAAACCACACCGTCCACGATCTGAACGCCGTCCGGGAACGCCGCCTCCACTGCGTTTTCCATATTGTAGGAAGCGCCCTCCACGTCCTTGCCCCAGAGGGAAACGCGGAAGCCCTTTAATACCTTTCCGGTGCCCATGGTGCCCGCTGTTCCGCTGTTGCGCGCCCAGCCCAGCTCCGTGCCGTCGTTTAAGGTGGTGCAGTAGTAGATGTCAAACTTGTTGCGGGCAAAACCGTTGAAGCGCAGCTGAATGGCTTCCACCAGCGCGCCGTCGTCCCATACGGTGGTGTGGCCGCCGTTCATGGCCCAATCGCTCCAGCCGTGGGCTCCGGTGTAAGTCCGGTACAGGACGTCGCCCACGATATTGTTGAGGTAAATGGACACGGAGCGGAAGCCTTCGTCCGCTGTCACCGGCGTGTCGCCAACCACCGGATCGGTCCAGGTGGTGTCGGGTCTTAAGACCTGAATCTGGACATAGGGAGTGTTCGCAATCACCGCCTGTCTGGCAGCCTCCTCCTCGGCGAATCTGGCGGCCGCCTCGGCTTCCGCATCGCCCTGGGCCGTGTCGTCGGCCGCCTGCTGGGCGTTGGCCGCATCTTCCGGAGTGGTAACGCCGGCGTCCGGCGCGGTAGTTCCGGCGTTGGGGTCGGCCTGGTTCTCCGCCGGTGTATCCGTGGGCGCAGACTCGCTCTCCGCCGCTGTGGTAAAGCCTGGTCCGTAGTTCGAATCATCCTGGACAGCCCATGCGGGACTTGCCTGACCGATGATCAGAAGGCCGGATAAAAAAGCGGCGGCAGCCCGCTTAGCTAATTTATTCATTCGTGAATCCTCCTAATTTTTGATAGAATTTCCGTACATGTCCTAATTTAACATATCTGTTATGAAAATTCTATATGTGATTTACTTTTTATTGGGATTATTGTAAAATTGTAAATAAAATGACCACGGAATGTAAGAAATGGGTGCCATAATGAAATGGAATAAAGAGACAGTCAATATCATATACGCCTCCAACGACGGGTACGCGGGACATCTGGCCGCCTCCCTGGTTTCCCTGCTGGAGAACAACCGGCAGATTCCCCATATGCACGTCTATGTGCTCTCGGTGAACATGTGCGGCCTTTACAAGGAACGCCTGCGCCGGATCGCGGAGGGATACGGCCGTGGGTTTACGGCCGTGGAGCTGGGGGATCTGAAGCAGCGCTTTACCTACGACATCGACACCAGGGGCTTTGACATCAGCGCCATGGGGCGTCTGTTTGCGGCCGAGGTGCTGCCGGAAACGGTGGAGAGGGCCCTTTATCTGGACTGCGACACCATCGTTTGCGGCAGCATTTTGCCGTTGTACGAGTGGGATCTGGGGGAATGCCTGGTGGGGATGGTGATGGAGCCCACGGTTTACGGGGAGATGAAGGAAGCGCTGGGGATGGGCCGGGACGACGCCTACTACAATTCCGGCGTGCTGCTCATGGCCCTGGGGCGCTGGCGCAGGGAGCGCGTGTTAACCCGGCTGCTGGATTTTTACGGAGCCCACGCGGGACGCCTTTTTGCCTGCGACCAGGACACCATCAACGGCGCCCTGCGAGGACAGATCCGTACCCTGCCGCCCAAATACAACTTTTTTACCAATTACCGGTATTTCCGCTACGATACGCTCTATGGCCTGTGCCGCGCCTACGAGGAGGTGGGGCGGGAGGCCTTTGCCGAGGCAAAGCGTTACCCGGTGGTGCTCCATTACCTGGGGGACGAGCGGCCGTGGATCGCGGGGAACCGCAATCATTACCGGAAGCTGTATGAGACGTATCTGGACCGGACACCCTGGAAGGGGACGCCCAAGCAGACCGGCAAGGAGCTTTACATGTTCCTGTGGTGGGGGCTCAACAAGGCGACGCTCCTTTGTCCGGGGCTGCGGCTGTGGATCAGCCGCCGGTTCGGCATGAAGGTGATCGACGCCCGGAAGAAATCATAAGGACTGGAAGAATGGACAAGATCAGCTGTATTGTGCTCAATTACAACGATGCCCGCACCACCTGTGGACTGGTGGAGGAGCTTTTGGGGATAAACTGCCTGGATTCGGTGGTGGTGGTGGATAACTGCTCCACGGACGATTCCTGGGTTCAGCTTTCCGGGCTTGCGCGCCCGGACGGCCGCGTGAGCCTGATCCGGGCGGAGCAGAACGGCGGCTACGGCTGGGGCAATCAGATTGGGGTGGACTGGGCGGTGGACCGCCTGGGCGCGGATTACGTGATCGTGGCCAACCCGGATATCCATGTGTCGGAGGAGTGCATTCTGCGGGTGAAGGAAGCCCTGGACCGGACGGAGCGCTGCGCGCTGGCCTCGGCCCTGGTGGAGAGCCCGGAGGGGAAGCCGCTGTTCAGTTATTGGATGCTGCTGCCTCTGTGGAAGGATCTGCTGGACACGGGGCTTGTGACCCGGCGGCTGTTTGCGCGCTGGCTGAATGTGCCGCGGGAACGGCTGAAGCAGGGGGGGCTGTCCGGCTGCCGCCTGGTGGATGCGGTTCCGGGGTCTTTTTTTATGCTGCGTCCAGACCGTTTCCCGGAGGGGGAAATTCACAAAGTATTTGACAAAAGGATCTTTTTATATTATGAAGAGAAGGTGCTGGGACAGAAGTTAAAGGCCATGGGCCTGACCGCCGTCCTGGCTCTGGACTGCTCCTACGTCCATGCCCACTCGGTGAGCATCGACAAGAGCGTGAAAAACATCGGGGACAAGCAGCGGCTGCTGCACGAGAGCAAGCTGTATTATTACCGGGAGTACCTCCACGCCGGGCCGGTGAAAACGGCCGCCGCCAGAGTTTTTCTGGGGCTGGTGCTGGCGGAGGTGCGGTTTCTCACCGGGGTGTGCGGCATGCGCTGGTAGCGCGTGCACGGAAAGGAACGATTATGTCTGCGAAAGAAACGGAAAAGCCGATACTGGTGACAAGGTCCTCCCTGCCGCCGTTCGAGGAATTTACAGAAATGTTAAAGCCCATCTGGGAGTCCGGGTGGCTGACCAATATGGGAGATTACCACAAGGAGCTGGAACAGAAGCTGAAGGAGTATCTGGGCGCGGACCGGCTGGTGCTTTTCACCAACGGCCACATGGCCCTGGAGATGGTGATTCAGGCCCTGGAGCTGACGGGCGAGGTGATCACCACGCCCTTTACCTTTGCCTCCACCACCCACGCCATTGTGCGCAACGGGCTGACGCCGGTGTTCTGCGATATCAATCCCCGGGATTACACCATGGACGTGGACAAGATTGAGGCTCTGATCACGGAAAAGACCTCCGCCATCCTGCCGGTGCACGTTTACGGAAATATATGTGACGTGGAGCGGATTGAAGCCATCGCCAGGAGGCATAATTTAAAGGTAGTCTACGACGCGGCCCACACCTTCGGGGAGACTTACAACGGGGTGGGCACGGCCTGCTTCGGGGACGCCAGCATTTTCAGCTTCCACGCCACCAAGGTGTACCACACCATCGAGGGCGGCGCGGTGGCTTTTCGGGAAGAATGGATGGAGCACCGCCTGAACTGCCTGAAAAACTTCGGCATCGTGGATCAGGACCACGTGGTCTGGGTGGGCGGAAACGCCAAGATGAACGAGTTCCAGGCCGCAATGGGCCTGTGCAATCTGCGCCATCTGGAGGACGAGATAACGAAACGCCGCCGCGTGGCGGAGCGGTATCTGGAGAATCTTGACGGCGTGAAGGGCTTGAAGCTGCCGGAGTACCGCCCCGGGGTAAAGCCCAATTACGCCTATTTCCCCGTGGTGTTCGACGGCTTCGCCCGGACCCGGGACCAGGTGTTCGATGGCCTGGGGGCCCATCAGATCCATCCGCGGAAATATTTTTACCCGCTGATCAACGATTTCCAGTGCTATGAGGGCAGATTTTCCTCCAAGGACACGCCGGTGGCCAAGTACATCGCGGACCGGGTGCTGACGCTTCCGCTGTACGCGGATCTGGCGCTGGAGGACGTGGACCGGATCTGCGGGCTGCTCCGGGAGATGGGCTGATTGATCCGGGACCAATATTGTGGAACGATATCGCATAAGAGGAACAATTCATGGACAAGGTGCTGCTGGTAATACCGGCTTACAATGAGGAAAAGAATATACGAAAGGTTGTGGGCCGTCTGGTGGAGGATTTTCCGGAGCTGGACTACATTGTGGTCAACGACGGTTCCCGGGATTCCACGGCCGATATCTGCCGGCAGAACGGCTACAACCTGCTGGATCTGCCTGTGAATCTGGGGCTGGCGGGCTGTTTTCAGGCGGGTATGAAGTACGCCTACTTGAAGGGCTATCAGTACGCCATCCAATTTGACGGGGACGGCCAGCACCGGCCGGAATATATCGGCGCTATGAAGGATAAGATGGATGAGGGATACGACATTGTGGTGGGGTCCCGGTTCGTGGAGCAAAGGAAGGACTGGTCCCCCCGCATGCTGGGCAGCCGCCTGATCGGGGCGGCCATCCGCCTGACCACCGGGGCGAAGATCAAGGACCCCACCTCCGGGATGCGCATGTTCAACCGCAGTATGATCGAGGAGTTTGCGCTGAACTTAAATTACGGCCCCGAGCCGGACACCCTATCCTTTTTGATCAAGCAGGGGGCCAGGGTGGCGGAGATTCAGGTGGAGATCGACGAACGCCTGGCGGGGGAGAGCTATTTAAAGCCCATGGTGGCGATGAAATATATGACGCGGATGCTGATTTCCATATTTTTGATTCAGAATTTCCGCAAGCGGTGACAGCCGCATGAGGTGGTGGATAAAATGAACAAACTGACGGCCCGCC
>OJKJ01000047.1_pt1 | contig 99820 bp, 84 predicted proteins | sample 1596491 | NCBI WGS metagenome assembly OJKJ01 (sample SAMEA4350160, study PRJEB24818) | metagenome | biome: human; feature: gut; material: faeces | place: Denmark | collected 2013-09
TCACTATCCCTTTGAAAATCAAGAGCTGTTCGAGCAGCAGTTCCCCGCGGATTTTATCTCTGAGGCGGTGGACCAAACCCGGGGCTGGTTCTATTCGCTGCTGGCGATTTCCACCCTGCTGTTCAACAAGGCGCCGTATAAGAATGTGCTGGTTCTTGGTTTGGTGCAGGACGAAAACGGTCAGAAAATGAGCAAATCAAAAGGTAACGCTGTTGATCCGGTGGAGGCTCTGAATAAATTCGGCGCGGATTCTCTCCGTTGGTATTTCTACACCAACTCCGCGCCCTGGCTGCCCAGCCGTTTTCATGAGAAGGCCGTGGTGGAGGGACAGAAAAAATTCTTCTCTACTCTTTGGAATACCTATGCTTTCTTTGTGCTGTACGCCAATATCGACGGTTTCGATGCGTCTAAGTACAGGCTGTCGGATTGTAAGCTGACGGTGATGGACCATTGGCTGCTTTCCCGGTTGAACACGGCGGTGAAGGGAATCGATGAAAACCTGGCTTCATACCGCGTGCCTGAGGCCGCCCGCGTGCTTCAGGATTTTGTGGACGAGATGAGCAACTGGTATGTGCGCCGCAGCCGTGAACGATTCTGGGCCCAGGAGATGAGTTCGGATAAGACAGCCGCCTATATGACGCTGTACACGGCTCTGGTCACTACGGCCAAGGTGGCGGCGCCGATGGCTCCGTTTATGAGTGACGAGATTTACCGTAATTTGGTGTGCTCAGTAGACGGGAATGCGCCTGAGAGCGTGCATCTCTGTTCCTTCCCGGAATACGACGCAGGCCTTGTGGATTCAAAATTGGAAGCTGACATGGATGAGGTTCTCCGGGTGGTCACTCTGGGCCGCGCAGCCAGAAATCTTTGTAACTGTAAGAACCGGCAGCCCTTGCAGCGCCTCTATACCGACGCGAACGAGGATCTGGGCGGGCTGTATCAGGATATCATCAAGCAGGAGCTGAACGTGAAGGAGCTGGTGTTCCTCAGCGATATGTCTGAATTTACCGCCTATACCTTCAAGCCTCAGCTGAAGCTTCTGGGACAGAAGTACGGCAAGAAGATCGGGGAAATCCGCACTGTGCTGCAAAATCTGGACGGGAGTGCTGCCAAAAAACAGCTGGATGCCGACGGGGTATTGAAGCTGCAGCTTGCCGATGGGGAAATCAGCCTCACAGAGGAGGAACTGCTCATCGACACGGCGCAGAAGGAGGGCTTTACCTCCGTATCCGAACGGGGTCTCACCGTGGTGTTGGATACCAATCTGACCGAGCCGCTGATTGAAGAGGGTTTTGTGCGTGAGATTGTCAGTAAGGTGCAGTCCATGCGCAAAGACGCCGGTTTCAACGTCACTGATCATATAGAAGTCTACCAGAGCGACAGTGAAAAGGTGGCGGAGGTGCTCCGGCGAAACGAGTCCTCCATCCTTCATGATGTGTTGGGAGAGGCCTGTCATTATGGAGAGCTGGAAGGTTATACCGCTGAATGGGATGTCAACGGTGAAAAAACCAGCTTTGGTGTGAAACGCGTATAAAAAACAGAAAGAAAGCCCAAGCCAAAAATGTTTTGGCTTGGGCTTTCTCAGGAAACAAATTCGCCGAGAGATACTGTTAGTTTCGGTTCCACGAAAAAAGGTCTTTCCCTGAAGATGGGGGAAAGACCTTTTTCAATTAGCCATTAGAAACAATATCTTTTGCCGGTCTTAAAGGACTCATAGGCGCCCACCATAAATTTGGTGAGGGCAACAGCATCATCAATACCGTTGGGAGCTTCTCCGCCGTTTACCACAGCGTCAATCCAGGAGTCGACGGGGAGGGGAAGCGCGTTGGGAAGATCGGTCTTTTCCACCAGCTTATTATCGGTCTCCTCACAGCAGTATTCCAGGATGTCATTGTGTACCATCAGAGAACCCTGAGTACCGCTCATCTCCAGAACGTAGGGCATTCCAGTGGTGACAAAGCCGGTTTCCGATACGCCGATGGCTCCATTTGCGAATTCAATTACCGATACCGCATTGTCTTCTACGCCGCGGTTTGTCACTTGGGTGAACATGGAAACCACGGATTTCGGTTCCCCCATAAACCAATTCAAAGTATACATGGGATGGGCGCCCAAGTCGATCATGGCGCCGCCGCCGGTCTGGGACGCGTCGTAAAAATGAGGAGGAAGCCAATCGCCCGTGCTGCCGTTGTGCGCGTCCCGGACTCGGGCGTAGGTTATCTCACCGAGCTTGCCGCTTTCTACAAGCTGTTTGGCCCCCAGCAGGGTGGGCCATGTTTTATGGGGGTAAGAAATAGTGAATTTAACACCGCTGGCTCTTACTGCATCAGCGATCTCTTTCGCTTCCTCGTTGGTAAAAGCCAGAACCTTCTCTGTGAAAATATGTTTTCCTGCCTTGGCCGCCGCAATCAGTACGTCGTGATGCTCACAGGTAGCGGTAGTGATTTGAACGCCGGCGATGGAAGGATCAGACCAGATGGTCTCGAGTTCAGCAGAAAAAGGAATCCCAAACTCTTTTGCAAAGGCTTCTCCACGTTCCCGGTCGCTGTCCCAGACACAGGCGAGCTCGGTATGGGGGTTGTTTTTTATTGCCTCGGCATATTCTTTTGTGTGTACATGCCAGGCACCGACGACTGCTACTTTCATGGAATCATACCTCTCTTGACAGAGCTGCTGAAACAGCCCTCATATTTGACGGAAAAGCTTATTAAAACGGAATACCGGTATTCCGCTGTAGACAGACATTCTGTCCATCCGGTGAAGAAACATAGAGAACGCTGTGACATCCGCGATGGTGGCTGGGAGCGCAGCGGCTCTCTTCTTCCGGCCCCAAAGAATTCATAAGCATTTCCGGTTCCAAGCTTACACCATAGCAAACAAAAAAGCAAGTCAGCAATATTTTTTTGCAAGCTGCGAAATAACACTGCGCATTTCAGGCATGTGCTCTTCCAGATCGGCGGTGAGTTTCAATTGGTTTCTGGCCCGATCCAGATTGTGTTCGGGATATTTTGTTTGGAAATAGACGTCTCCATTCAGATAATCCGTCAAAAAGCGAATTCCGGTTTCATAAGTCATCGTCCATGCACCGTCCGGCAGGGTTTCCAACTCTTTTTCCGTTAAAGAGTTGCCGACAGCAGAGAAAAAACCTCTGGCATAGGCTTCAAATCTTGAGAACTCAAACCGTATTTTACTGAGATCGGTCTCATCTTCAGCGGCGGCAGTGGCTCCTGCACGGATGGAATCTCCAAAATCGAAGGCAGCCAAACCTGGCATCACAGTGTCCAAATCAATGACGCATACGGCATGTCCGGAGTTGTTGTCCAGCAGCACATTGCTCAGTTTGGTGTCGTTATGCGTCACACGCAAAGGAAGCGTACCGCGCTCCAATAACCCCATCAGCAGGCCGCAGCGCTCTTTTCTCTGTTGTGCAAACTGAAGTTCGAAAAAGGCACGACTCAGCCTCTCCGCAGAAGCCCTTTCAACAGCGGCTGTCAGCTGCTGGAATCGTTTTGGAGTATTATGGAAGCCGGGAAGAATCTCATGCAGGGTTTCCGCCGGATAATCGCTGAGCATCCTCTGAAAATTGCCGAAAGCCCTGCCTGCTTCGAACAGCAGTTCCGGACGGTCGGCAGTTTCATGGGCGGAAGCTCCTTCTACGAAATTGACACAGCGCCAATATTCGCCTTCTTCGTCGAGCAGATAGTATTTCCCATCGCTGGCCTGCATAACGGAAAGAGTTTCTCTTTCCGGATCGCCGCCCTGCAGAATAATCTTTTTCTTCAGGAATTCGGTGATCCCCAGAATGTTTTCCATGATGTCGGGGGGAGAGGGAAATACGAAACGGTTGATCCGCTGAAGAATATATTGCTTTTTTCCGGAACGGACCAGGTAGGTGCAGTTGATATGGCCGCTGGTCAAAGGCCTGAATTCCGAGGCCTCATCCAATCCATATGCGGATAATACTTTTGAACTTATAGTGCACGACCGTTTCATTGGCGAGAGATTCCTTTCTCAAACGATGCCGTATCAGGCTTAATAACGCACCAGAACTTTGACAATTTTTCCTTCGGGAGAATCAGAAATGCTGATTTTTCCACTGTATCGATTTACAATTTCTGCAGTGTTTTCAAGACCGGTCTGATCCTGATCCTCAGTTCGGTCTTCGAGAAACCAGGAAATCACTTGAGCGACATTTTTGCCGCGCAGCGTAAATTTTTCATTGGGTTCCGGGTACGCGGAATAGACTGCTTCAAAACAAAGCCCTTCCGGAGCGGTAAACAATGTAAAATGAATCTTCCTTTCCCCTTCAAAATGAGAAGCGGTAAGCCACGCTTTTGTCAGAAGTTCGTTAGCGATAATACAAATTTCCCCGGTCTTCAATGGAGTTTCTCCAATAAACGCGCTGCTTTCAAACATAATGCCACTTTGAGAACAAAGGGCGGCTTTTGTGGCAATTACCGCATTGATATAGGGATTCTCGTTATAGTCCCTAAGCATGGGAGATTGGGCTATGGATGCCTTTATCGAATCGACATATCCGGGAACACGGTCGGAGACTCCGTCCAAAACCATAACTTTAACCGTATCCAATGCATATTCGCCGTTTTTCCGCGCATTTTTAACCTCTTTGATTCCTGCAAGCATATCCGCAAAATCTCCGGATTCCATCTCGAGAATCCGCCTGCGGGCAGCCTCTTCTGCAGATGTTTCCCGAAATTTCGCGGCGTGAAATAGGGAACGGAAGGCAAATAAGATCGCGCTGTAGAACAATACAGCGCAAAGCAGGCGGGCTGCAAAGATATTCGTGCGGAACAAAAAATCAAAGCTTCCAAGGCAAAGAAAATAGCCGAAAATTGAGATCAGAAAGATACCGGTGATAAAACCGGATACGCCCCGGTCGCTGAAATGATGATAAGGACGGTAGAGACAGAGACAGAGCAGCGCAGTGAAGAGAAGATAGAGTAAGACAGAGAAGATCCCGGCAAAAGCGCCTGTTGTTGAAAAAGGCATGATTCCCAGCAGCAGCTCGCAGAAAAAGGAAAGAAACGCAAAATTACACATGGCAAGAAGAGCCAAATACAGCTTCTGCATGAAATTGTTGGTACTGAGAAAGAGGGAAGAGAGAAAAAGCAGCAGCACGTTTAGCAGGCAGGAGAGCTGATTTGCCAGCTGTATATCCTTTATGGCATGAGAAAGCAACCCGCCGCAGGCAAGAGATAGGAAATATACGGCGGCGGTGACAGACACGGTGGTCCAAAACCGATAACGATCCTCCAGAAGGGCTAAGAAAAGCCCGGCGTTGCAGAGAAATGCAATGGTAAAATAGATCAAGTTCGGCAACTCCTTTTTCCCTGTATGGCGGCCATACAGTCCCATTTATTAAATAAGCCACAGTATAGAAACGCGATTTTACTGTAAAGCTTATATACAATTATAGCATAGAACCATTCAGAAGGACAATTTATTTTTCGAATTTGCTCGAAAACTGTAGGAGGAAATATATTTTATTACAAAATATACATTGACAGACGAGGTATATAAGAGTAATATATCATTGAAATTACAAAAGGAGGGATTCAATGTCCATTGCATCAGATATGATACGAGGCCATACGGATACCATCATTTTGGCGCAGTTAATGCGGGGAGACAGCTATGGGTACAAAATTAATCGTGCGATTGAGATGAAGACCGGAGGTCAATATGAGCTGAAAGAGGCTACGCTTTACACAGCGTTCCGCAGACTGGAGCAGATGGGATGTATTACCTCCTATTGGGGTGACGAAAATACTGGAGCCCGCAGGAGGTACTATTCCATCACGGAACTTGGTGTGGAGAATTATTATCGCATGCTGGCGGATTGGGAACAGTCCAGGCAGATTATTGAAGAGTTGATCCGGCCCGACGGAACAGTCGGAAATTAAAGAAGCGGGAGGATATCATTTCATCATGGAGTACAGAATCAGAGCTTACGTCGATGAACTGTTTGAAAGCGCACCGAGAACTCAGCGTGCATATGAGCTGAAGATCGAGCTCACACAGAACCTTATCGATAAATATTACGCCCTGGTCAGCGAGGGCAAAAGCGAACAGGACGCTTATAATCTGACCGTTATGAGCATTGGCGACGTTCGGGAGCTGTTTGAAGGACTGGAAGATACTTCAAGCCCTGGACAAACCGCCTACGTACCGCAGGATCACACTATAAAGCGTCATGCGGCCACTACCGCCATTGCCATTATGATGTACATTTTGAGTGTGGTGCCGCTGATCATTCTGGGATCGATCGGGGTATTTGAAATCTTGGGGGTAGTCATCATGTTTCTCATGGTGGCGGGGGCGACCGGCCTGCTGATCTACAGCAGCATGTCGAAACCCAAAAAAGGGGCGGAAAATACCGTGGTTTCCGATTTTAAAAACTGGCAGACGCAAAACACGCAAAGGCGGCAGATGCTCAAGGGAATTCGCTCTGCCTACTGGCCGCTAGTGCTTGCCATCTATTTTCTGATCGGTTTTACAACAGGGAAATGGGTAGTATGCCTGGTTATATTTTTGATTGCGGCTGCAGGAGAAGCCATACTACAGTCGTTGTTTTCCATGAAATGAAATTAGCCTAGGGGGGTTGTTTATGAAAAAATCGGCTGTCTTGACTATTGTCACCTGTTCCATTGCCATAGTTATTCTGACGGGTGTCCTGGTAGTTGGGCTTAAGAGCGACGGTTTCGGGATAGGAAAACTTCTGGATACCGGATCGCTATCGCCCGAGGCGGGAGGGGAGAAGTATTCCTACACTTGGGAGTCTGAGGAGATCGAAGGATTGGATATTTCCTGGATCAATGGTCCGATCGAGCTGAAGGTGGGAACTGGAAATGAAATTTTGATCACAGAGGTTTCCAAGCATGTGCTGGAAGAGAAGGAAAGGCTGCAAATTTCCTCTTCCAACGGTGTGCTGAAAATAAAATGGAACAGCGATTTTATCTCTTTTGGTTTTTTGCAGAATATGGAGAAGTCTTTAACCATAACTGTGCCGAAGGAAACAGCCGAGAAGCTGGAAAATCTGAACTGCAGTAATACCTCCGGGGATATAAAGGCCATTGGCTTTGCGGCAAAGAATGGGGATGTTTCTTCCACTTCCGGGTCCTTGACGGTCTCTGATGTGAAAGGAGAAGAGTTGTCCTTCAGCACTGTTTCCGGTTCAATGGATCTTCTAAATATCTATGCGGAGAAAACCTTGGATATCAGTACGACTTCCGGAGCCGTGAAAGTTGATCATTTTCAGGCTCCGGAAACAGAGGTTTCTTCTGTTTCTGGAAAGATATGGATGTCCGGGGATACCAATGAACTGGATGCCTCCTCTGTTTCAGCGTCTATTGAGGCGGAATTCCTGAAATGTCCTGAAGATGCTTCCATGGAGTCGGTTTCCGGTAAGCTGACTATGGAACTTCCTGAGAATGACGGGTTTCAGGCTAAATTTTCCAGCATTTCCGGAAAATTTTCTTCAGAGTTTCCGGTTACAGGAGACAGCGGAAAGTCCGGTATTGCCATTTACGGGTCCGGAAAGGCGGAACTCTCGTTTTCTACCACGTCAGGGAAAATGGAGATATTGAAGCGGGCAGAATAAAAACCAGGGCTCCGGATTTTTCCGGAGCCCTGGTTTTTTTTTATAAATTTGTCCGCGTGATAACGGAGATCAGGAAAAATTCGTCACCATATACTTTTCACTTTGAGGCGGAGAATAGATGAATTCGTCCAGATGATCTCCATGAAAGAAGTATTCCGGCGGTGAGGGCTTGCAGGCCGCGCCGTCAAAGGTTTCGATGATGATAAGCTTTATCTTCATACGGGAAGGCAGAATACTTTTGATGAAGACACTGGCCTGTTGGCCTGGAAAGATGTTTTCCTTTACCTCGGCAAGCCCTGCGAGGTTCGGAGTGAGTTCTACAAAAACACCATAGTTTTCTATGCTTCGAATAATACCTCCTACGGTTTCTCCAGGCCGGAAACGGGCTGCGTTTTCTTCCCAGGTCCCCAATAATTCTTTATGAGAGAGGGTAATTCTGTTGCTGTCTCTGGATTTGACGACAGCACGGATATCCATTCCCACCAGGAAACGTTCCCGTGGATGTTCGATGCGTGAGACGGAGATGGAATCAATAGGAAGCAGTGAAACGATGCCGCAGCCGATATCGGCAAAAACTCCAAACGGTTCAATATGCGTGATCCTGGCATCAATCACGTCTCCGGGGGTTAACTGCCTTATGTACTCTTCCCGGCATTTCTCCTGTGCAGCGCGACGCGACAGAAGAGCGGTAATCCTTCCGTATTCATCCCGTATGAAGTCCTGTACCTGAAAACAGACCGGCCGGTTTACCCGGGAAATAATGGCGATATCCCGTACCGTACCGTCTTTTATCCCAATAGCGCCTTCTTCCCGCGGGATAATCCCTTTCATAAATTTGAAATCTACAATGAGATTGTGCTTGCTGTCGCACATGACGGCGCGTGCCTCCAGAATTGTTCCATCCCGCATCGCTTCTGAAAGGGAAGCCGGGGATTGCATGGCGGCTCTATTCTCAAAAGTATCGATCAAATGACCTTCCGGATAAAATTTCATTTTTCCATCCTCCTTTTTATACAGGAAAATATATGAGGGATGGAAAAATAAAATGCCGCTCTGCAAAATGTAGTCTTGAATAATTGATTGGTTTGCGATAGAATAATAAACAATTTGTTTCTAAGAAAAAAAGGATGGACTGAACCCTGTCCTGTATTGTCTGGCATGAAAGAAAGGATGATTCATAAATGAAGAAATTGGTTCTTTGGCTGTTGGCCGCTGTTTTGCTGATTTTGCCGTTCGGCGGCTGCAGCTCCAATAAGGATACTGCGGCGGCTGAAGTAATAGGCACTGCAGACACGATTTTGCCTAAAACAGAACTCAAACAGCAGACCAACAGGGAAACAATTGGATACCAGCTGAATCCGCCGGTGAAGGGGGAAGAGATAGCGGTTATTACCATGGCTTCTGGAGAGAGTATAAAGCTGCGGTTTTTCCCAGATGAAGCGCCTAAGGCGGTTTATAATTTCAAACTGCACGCATTGAAAGGCTACTATGACGGCCTGACGTTTCACCGGGTTATTCAGGGCTTTATGATTCAGGGCGGCGATCCTGCAGGCAACGGCACAGGAGGGGAAAGCGTCTGGGGTGAGCCCTTTGAAGACGAATTCAATGCAAATTTATTGAATCTGGACGGAGCCGTCTCTATGGCCAATAGCGGCGCCAATACCAACGGCAGCCAATTTTTTATCAATAATACGGAGGGGAATGCAGCTGTTCAGTGGGACCAGTATCAGCAGATTTTCGAAATGTACAAGCAGAACCCAGAGGCTTTTACCGCCGCCTACGGTGGAAAATGTGTTGATATGGATAAGGTGACGGATGATATGAAGAAAGCCTATGAAGAGCATGGGGGAAACCTCCATCTTGATGGGTATTATTCCACAGATGGAACTGGCCATACCGTGTTTGCTCAAGTGTTTGAAGGGATGGATGTGGTCTCCGGCATCTCGGCTGTAAAGACGGACGCCAACGCTAAACCGCTTGAGGATGTGGTTATAGAAAAAATTGAGATTGTGCCATATGAGGGTTGATGAAACATTTAGCAGGAAGAAAGGCATCGGGCGGCCGTGAGACTTACACGGCCGCCCGATGCTTTTCTGGGTTTGAGCTGTTCATTCTTCCAATGAGAGTCTGTAACACAGGGTCATCATGCTGTCATTCATATGTACGTTTTCTACGATGGCATCTGGATGTTTGAGGGTGATGTCATAGTGACTGAAATTCCAGAAAGCCTTGATCCCCAACGCATACAATTCATCAGAAATGGTTTCTACCGCTTCCCGAGGTACACAGAGTATGGCCATAACAGGGTGGTGGGATTCAAAGAATGAGGCAATACTCTCATAGGACAAGACCTCGTGGCCGCTGATTTTTCCGCCGATCACCCGTTTGGAATTGTCAAACACCCCAATAAGCTCGAAACCGAGCTGAACAAAGGGCATATGGCCAACAATGGCTTTGCCTAGATTTCCGGCGCCGATGAGCACGCATTTATGAAGCTGCTGAATGCCGAGAATCCGTTCAATTTCAGCACAGAGCTGCGGAACATTATACCCGTAACCCTGCTGGCCAAATCCACCGAAACAGTTGAAGTCCTGCCGGATCTGAGAGGCGGTAAAGCCCATTTTTTCAGAGAGTTCTTTGGAAGAAACCCTGGTTTCTCCCCGGCGGCATAACTCGCTGAGAAAACGGTAATATCTGGGTAAGCGGCGGATAACGGACATGGAGACATTATCTTTTTTCTGCATATGAGGTTACTTCCCTTGAAGTGATATGAGAGTTTAAAGAAGCTTTTGCAGGCGATCATTCACCGCCAACAAAAATTCTTCTGAACCTACCTTCTTTATGTTGGAGAGGGAAGACATGGAGGCCAGGTCTCCAGTCATCACGCCTTCCTCGATGGTATCGATGGAGGCCTTTTCCAGCTTGTCGGCAAAAGCAGCCAGCGCATCGTTTCCATCCAGCTCGCCCCGCTTCCGAAGCGCTCCTGTCCAGGCAAACAGCGTAGCCATCGAGTTGGTGGAAGTTTTCTCACCCTTGAGATGCTTGTAGTAGTGGCGCTGTACGGTACCGTGTGCCGCTTCATATTCATAGGTTCCGTCAGGGGAAACAAGCACAGAAGTCATCATCGCCAGACTGCCAAAAGCTGTAGCCACCATATCGCTCATTACGTCACCGTCATAATTCTTGCAGGCCCAGATGTATCCGCCCTCACTGCGCACAACTCTGGCCACAGCGTCGTCGATCAGGGTATAGAAATACTCTATGCCGGCCTGTTGGAATTTTTCCTGGTATTCTCCGTCATAGATCTCCTGAAAAATATCCTTGAAACGGTGGTCATATTTTTTCGAAATGGTGTCTTTCGTGGCAAACCAAAGATCCTGCTTGGTATCCAAAGCAAAATTGAAGCAGGCACGGGCAAAGCTTTCAATACTGCTGTCCAGGTTATGCATACCTTGAATGATTCCGGAAGTCTTAAAATCGTGGATCAAATGCTTTTCTTCGCTGCCGTCTGCCTTTGTGATCAAAAGCTCTGCTTTCGCACCGGCGGGAACTGCTGCCTCCGTATTCTTATAGACGTCTCCATAGGCGTGACGGGCGATTGTAATCGGTTTTTTCCAGGAAGGAATGAAAGGCGTAATTCCTTTGACAATGATCGGCGTACGAAATACCGTGCCGTCCAAAATAGCACGAATCGTGGCATTCGGTGATTTCCACATCTCCTTGAGATGGTACTCTTCTACCCGGGCAGCGTTTGGCGTAATGGTTGCGCACTTTACAGCAACGCCATACTTTTTCGTCGCCATTGCGGATTCCACAGTCACCCGGTCATCGGTACGGTCACGGTTCTCAAGGCCCAGATCATAGTATTCGGTTTTCAGATCCACATAGGGGAGGATCAAGATATCCTTGATCATTTTCCAGAGGATCCTGGTCATTTCGTCGCCGTCCATTTCTACAAGGGGCGTCTGCATGGGAATCTTTTGATATTCAGCCATAATTATCTCTCCAGTCTCTGAATGGTGTCGGTTTCAGGCGGATGCGGGCGCTGTCTTATTCTGCAGTGTCTTTGGTGTAATTCAAGAGACCGCCTGCCAGAACCATTTTGCGCTGACGGTCTGTCAGTACCGCTGTGAGTGAAATTTCCGTTCCCTTCGTAAGGTTACAGAGCGTGACATCGGTACCGGCCTGCAGCTCTTCCCGGATATGGGGCAGACTCAGCTCGTCCATCTGATCAATACGGTCATAATCGTCCTCAACCTTGAACTCCAGAGGAATCAGGCCGGCATTTGCCAGGTTTGCGCAGTGAATTCTCGCATAGGATTTTGCAATGACAGCTTTGATCCCCAAGTAGAGAGGAACCAGGGCTGCATGCTCCCGGGAAGAACCCTGCCCATAGTTTTGGCCGCCGATAACGATGCCGCCGCCCTCCCGCTTACAGCGCTCGGGAAACTCTTTGTCGCAGACACCGAAACAGAAATTGGACAGATAGGGAATGTTGGAACGGTACGGAAGAATCTTGGCGCCGGCAGGCATGATGTGGTCTGTGGTGATGTTGTCGCCGACCTTGAGAACCGCTTTCTTTTCAATGCTGTCCAGCAGGGCTTCCGATACGGGGAAGGGTTTGATATTGGGACCGCGCTTGATTTCCACGGTCTCCATCAATGCTTCCGGTGCAGGAGGGACAATCATGTTGTCGTTGATAAGAAATTTTTCCGGCAGCTCTATACTTACTGGTTCTCCGAGGCTCTGGGGATTGGTAAAATATCCGTTAATCGCGGATGCGGCGGCGGTTTCGGGACTGACCAGATATACCTGTCCGTCAGCGGTGCCGCTGCGGCCCTCAAAGTTCCGGTTGAAAGTCCGCAGGGATACGCCGCCCGAGTTTGGAGACTGTCCCATACCGATACAAGGGCCGCAGGCACATTCCAGCACTCTTGCGCCTGCAGCGATAATGTCAGCCAGGGCGCCGTTGAGTGCGAGCATATTATAGACCTGCTTGGAGCCGCAGCCGATGGTTAGGCTCACTTCGGGGTGTACGGTCTTCCCTTTTAAAACAGCGGCCACACGCATCATGTCCAGGTAGGAGGAATTGGTGCAGGAGCCAATGCAGCACTGGTCTATTTTGATGGGACCAATCTCGTCTACAGTTTTCACAGCATCCGGGCTGTGCGGGCATGCAGCCATGGGAACCAGGGAGGAGAGATCCAGGTCGATGATTTCATCATAAATGGCATCCTCGTCAGAGGAGAGCTCCATCCAGCAATCGCCGCGGCCCTGGGCACCCAGAAAGGCCTTTGTGATTTCATCTGAGGGGAAGATGGAGGTAGTAGCCCCCAGCTCCGTGCCCATATTGGTGATGGTGGCACGCTCCGGCACGCTTAGAGTTTTGATCCCCTCTCCGCCGTATTCGATGATCTTTCCCACGCCCCCCTTGACGCTCATCTTCTGCAGAACAGCGAGAATCACATCCTTGGCGGAGACCCAGGCGGAGAGCTTGCCGGTCAAGTTGATTTTTGTCATCTTGGGCATATTGATGTGGTCTCCGCCGCCGCCCATGGCAACCGCTACATCCAGCCCGCCTGCGCCGAAAGCCAGCATGCCGATTCCGCCGCCGGTAGGGGTATGGCTGTCCGAGCCAATCAAGGTCTTTCCCGGGACTCCAAAACGCTCCAGATGGAGCTGGTGGCAAATTCCGTTTCCGGGGCGAGAAAAATAGATACCGTGTTTTTTGGCGATAGACTGTATGAACTGATGGTCGTCGGCATTTTCAAAGCCTGACTGCAGCGTGTTATGGTCAATATAAGCTACGCTGCATTCTGTTTTGACCCGCGGCACCCCCATTGCCTCAAATTCCAGATAGGCCATGGTTCCGGTGGCGTCCTGCGTCAGAGTTTGATCAATGCGGAGACCGATATCGCTGCCTGGGATCATCTCACCGCTGACCAGGTGCTGGCGGATAATTTTTTGTGCGATTGTACTGCCCATAGAAATCTCTCCTTTATCTATAATTTTGGCGCCGGCCCTTTCGGGAACAATACGCCGGAAGAGGGAACAAAGCGATCCCTTTTGGAAAAGCAGATAAAATTGATGAATACTCAAATTATCTTAGAAATTGCAGATTCTGTCAATGCCGAAGCAGGAATTAAACCGCTTTCTCATAAAAAGGAAAATTCCTTTAGTAAGAAGATCAGAAGGAACATGGTGGCGATGGATAAAATTGAACTGAATACGACAAGCAGGCCTGCAAGTTTATCATCGCCTCCCATCTGTTGAGCCATGGTAAAAGAGGAAACTGCAATCGGCGACCCAAAGACGGTGAGCAGCACCGAAAGCGGGGCGCCGCGGAATCCCAGCAGCAAAGCGATACCGATAAAGAGAGCAGGGAACAGAAGAAGCTTTGCACCCAAAGTAATGCATAATTCCTTGGCGTAACGTCCGATTTCCCCAAAACTGAAGGATGCTCCCAAAATCACAAAGGCCAGCGGAGTGGCAATTTCAGACAGGTCTGATACGGTCTTGTAAAGAATATCAGGCAGTTCAATGTGGAAGGTAACAAACAGAATACCGATTACTGAGGCGATAATTAACGGATTCGTTACAATCCCTTTGAGCATTTTCAAAAAACTGGGCTGCTTTCCATGAAACATTTCCAGAGAAAGCACCGCCAATACATTGTACAGGGGGATGATTACAGAGATCAGAATTGCTGCGAGCCCCGCAGCCGTATCCCCAAACAATGCGGTGGTAATCGGAATCCCAAAAAGCACAAAATTACTGCGGAACATCCCTTGCAGCATTGCGCCGCGCCTGGAGTTGTCTTTTTGTGAGGTAATTACAATGCATAGTGAAATGGTAAATTGAAGCACGACGCCGCAAAGCGCAAAAAAAAGCAGCTTGGAATTGAAGCTCTCTGCCAGATCGGTTTTATAAATATTTAGAAATACCAGCAGAGGCAGAAAAATCTTAAAAATAGTTTTGTTCACCTGTCGAACCGAGGTTTCATTCATCAGGCCGGTCACCTTAATCAGGTATCCCACAGCCATCAGCAAAAACAACGGCGCAACAATTTTCAAAGCAATCCAAAGGCTTTCCATGAGTCCCCTCCCCAGATGGAATGAAAAAATTATACCACCATTTGAGGGTAGAGGCAAACGAAACCGACAATTTTTTGTCAAGTGAAGGCATTTTCCTTGCCCATTTAAAAAACAGATGATATAATTACAAAATGGTGATATTGCGCCTTTTTTGAGTTGTGTCCGGCTGTCACGATTTTCTTTGTATGAAACGCGCCGAGTTCGGCAAAATATTCATACAAAGGAGGTTGCAGATATGAAGAAAGAGAATAAAAAAGAGTACAAAAATGATACCGGGGAAGAAAACCGGGAAGAAGAAACCGAAATCACATCCGGTCAACAAAAGCAGATTATCGACAGCGGCTCCGTAACAACTAAGAATAATGGGCATACCATTCATTGTCTGACGATTATAGGCCAGATTGAAGGGCATTATATCCTGCCTTCTCAGAATAAAACGACAAAATATGAGCATGTGATTCCTCAAATTGTCGCAGTGGAGGAGGATCCTCAGATTGACGGTTTGCTGGTGCTGCTCAATACGGTGGGCGGGGATGTCGAAGCAGGCTTGGCATTGGCAGAGTTGGTAGCTGGAATGAAAAAGCCCACGGTTTCTCTGGTTTTGGGGGGCGGCCATTCCATCGGAGTTCCATTGGCGGTGGCGGCGAAACGGTCTTTTATCGCAGAATCAGCTTCCATGACGATTCATCCGGTTCGCATGAACGGCCTGGTGCTGGGCATCCCGCAGACTTTGGAATATTTCCAGCGCATGCAGGACCGAATCACTAATTTTGTCACAGCCAATTCCAATATTACAAAGGAACGTTTCACAAGCCTTGCTATGAACACGCAAGAGCTGGTAATGGATGTGGGCACGGTGCTCGACGGTCCGGATGCGGTAGAGGAGGGACTGATCGACTCCTTGGGTTCCCTGTCCGACGCGATGGATTGCCTGACAAAAATGATCGACAGAGACAAAAAGAAAACGAAAGCGGCACAGAACAGGAAGAAGGAAAAATAAGCTTCCGGCGGTTGCCGCCGTTACATAAATGCATGATGGTAATTAAATAATGAGAGACAGCGGCAGGCCGGGAAAGAGCAAATCGCTTTTCAGGTGTGTTTCAGGTTGATAGGTCAAAATGACCCTGCCGCTTTTTTTGAAATGGAGGGAGATTTGTGGCGGCGAAAAAGGCAAGTTCGGCCACCCCAAAAAAGACAGGTACCAAAAAGAGAACGGCAGCGCCGGCAGCCCGGAAAAAGGCGCAGCCCAGGGGTAGGAGCACGTCTCAGAAAGGGAATCAAATGACCGCCGAGGCCATCCGTCAGAGGAACCAAATCCGGGCGGTTGTATTGTTTGCCTGTGCGATTCTTCTGGCGTGCCTGGTGTTGATTCAAGGGGATAATCTCTGGAGCTGGGCGCACGGCGCTATTCTGGGGATTTTCGGAAGCTGGGCGCTGTTGTGGCCGGTTCTTATGATCTATGTAGCTGTAGTTACCGCGTTGGATAAGCCCAGAGGCTCTATCGGCGGCAAGGTATGGCTCACGGTTCTCGTGATTGTGTTGTTCTGTACAACAGGCTTCATCTTCAGTGCGAAACCCGTTCCGGAAGGTCTGAACTTCGGACAGTACATATCCTACCTCTATCTGCAGAATCCAGGAACCAGCGGTGGGGTGGTGGGCGGCCTTCTGGGGCAGCCTCTGCTTCAGGCGGCGGGCGATGTGGGTGCAAAAATCATCATATTACTTATGCTTTTTGTGGCGCTGATGGTTTTGACGGGAACCACTCTCGTTGGGCTGTTTCGCACCATCAAAAAACCGGTGGACGTGGTCTCAGAAGGCATTCAAAACGCAAAGCAGCGCAGGGAAGAGGAACGCCTCATCCTGGAGCGGGACCGCACCAATATAGACGTCACTCTGGACGCGCTTCCTGCGCATCCGGTACGAGCTGAGCCCAGCCAGCTGTTCCCGCTCCCGCCTGTAGAAAAGAAGAAGAAAAAAGAGGATAACAATGAGAAGCTCAATCGGCTCAAGGAGGTGTTCGGCATCGATCCCAGCGCTCCCGAAGAGCCGGCTCCTCAGGAGAAGCCGGAAGAAAAAATAGCGGAAGATACCCAGGCACTGGAGGAGGCTGTCAAAGAGATCGAGGAAATCAAAATTCCTGTGCCGCCTGTTGAGGCAGTCCGCTCCGCTATAACGCCTTCGGCTGCCGGGCAAAGTGGTACGCCTGTCCCGGAAGAAGTGAAAACGCTTACGGAAGAGTTCCTGAAGAAAAGAGAGGAGAGCGTGAAGCGGGAAGAGGCGTCTCCGGAACAGAAAGCACTTTACACAGCATCGGAGCAGATGAAGAATACTTACTGCTTCCCCCCGATCTCCATGCTGGCGGCCAGTAAACAGGCAAATCCTGCGCTGGAAACGGAAGAACTGCAGACGAACGGCCGTATCTTGGTGGAGACGCTTAAAAGCTTTGGCGTGCAGACGAAAATTCTGGATATCTGCCGGGGACCCTCCGTAACAAGGTATGAGATTCAGCCTGCGGCGGGCGTCAAAATCAGTAAAATTACAAACCTTGCTGATGACTTGGCATTAAACCTGGCAGCCGCAGGCGTGCGAATCGAGGCGCCAATTCCGGGGAAAGCGGCGGTCGGCATCGAGGTTCCCAATAAAAGCCGGCATACGGTAAGAATGCGGGATCTTATTGAATCCAACCAGTTTCAGACTTCCAAAAGCAAGCTCACCGTTGTTCTCGGACGTGATATTGCGGGTGAAGTGGTTGCCGCGGATCTATCCAAAATGCCCCATTTGCTGATTGCGGGTACCACCGGTTCCGGTAAATCTGTCTGTATCAATTCTCTGATTGTCAGCATGCTCTATAAAGCTACGCCAGACGAGGTGCGTTTCTTAATGATCGACCCCAAGGCGGTAGAACTTACTGAGTACAATGGGCTTCCGCATATGCTTGTGCCGGTAGTCACTGATCCTCATAAGGCCTCCGGCGCGCTGGGATGGGCTGTTTCCGAAATGATGAAGCGGTATAAAATATTTGCGGAATGTAATGTCCGCAATCTAAAAGGGTATAACGCCCAGGCAGAGGCAATGGGCTTTCAGGATGAAAATGGCCAGCCTATGCCTGCGATGCCGCAGATTGTGATCATCATTGATGAGCTGGCGGATTTGATGATGGCCGCCCCCAAGGAGGTGGAGGATTCCATCTGCCGTTTGGCACAGCTGGCCCGCGCTGCTGGGATGCATCTCGTGGTAGCAACGCAGCGTCCTTCCGTGGATGTGGTGACAGGTTTGATTAAGGCCAACATTCCCAGCCGAATTGCGTTGACCGTTTCCAATTCCGTCGATTCCCGTACCATTCTGGACGCGGGCGGGGCTGAGAAGCTTCTGGGAAATGGAGACATGCTCTTTGCACCGGTGGGTACGCAAAAGCCCGTTCGCGTTCAGGGCTGTTATGTCAGCGATGCGGAGATCAGCTCTGTAGTGGAGTTTGCTAAGAAATCCAAGGCGATCACTTATGATGAAAAAGTGATCGAAGAGATTGAACGCAATGCGGCGAATGAAACCGGCAAGAGCAGCGATTCCGCAGAGGATGGGGACGGTACCGGTGACCCGATGATGGACGAGGCGATCAAATGTGTCGTGGAGGCAGGACAGGCGTCCACGTCTCTTCTGCAGCGGCGGCTTCGCCTGGGATACGCCAGAGCGGGGCGGCTCATTGATGAGATGGAACAGATGGGAATTGTGGGCCCACATGAGGGTTCCAAGCCCCGCCAGGTGTTGATGACATATGCCCAGTGGCTGGAGAAAAATATGCAGAAGTCTGACGGGTCCTCAGAGGGGTGAGTTCTGAAATGGAAGACAGACTGAAACGCCGGGAGAGAGGGGATTTGAGAAACCGGATGTTGGCAGCGGGCAGTGCAATCCTTTTGCTGCTGTTGCTTCTCTTTTCGTTTACCGGCCCCGGCGCCGCTTTTTGGGGCCGGTTGATGAGTCTTGCCGGTCACAATGGGATTTCAGATGTTGCTTTGGATGCCCCGCTGAACATTCATGTGTTGGACGTGGGAAAGGCGGATGCGATCCTTATTGAGTGCGAAGGGCAGTCTCTTCTGTTGGACGGCGGTACGGTTGACAAAGGAGACAAGGTCAGCGATTATTTGACCCGGCGGGGCATAGGAAAGCTGGACTGTATTGTCTCTTCTCATCCGGATAAAGACCATATCGGAGGGTTACCTCAGGTGTTGCAGGAGCACGGAGCCCGGCTTTTCTGCCATCCAGCACTTGCGGAGGAGATCCTGCCGCATACAGATGAATTTTTAGCTTTGGAGGCTGTGCTCAAAGAAACCGGTACGGAACAATCTGTTCAAACGCCTGGTTCAGTTTATTCGCTGGGAGGAGCAAAACTGACGTTTCTCGCGCCTCTTCGGGAGTATGATAACACCAATGATTCTTCTCTGGTGTTCAAGCTGAGTTATGGGGATTTCACAGCGCTGTTCTGCGGAGACATGGAGGAAGAGGCGGAAGAGGACTTGGTGGCTTCCGGAATCGACCTGAATGCGGATTTGCTTAAGGTTTCCCACCATGGCAGTAATACTTCTTCCACCAAGAAGTTTTTGAAGGCCGTGTCGCCTCGATATGCAGTGATCTCGGTGGGGCCGGACAAAAACAATCTTCCCCAAAAGAAGGTTCTGCGCCGATTGGAAAATTTTGATGCTGAAATTTATCGGACAGATATCGATGGAACCGTAATTTTTTCATACGACGGTGAAGCGATCACCGTGTATACGGAGAGGGAGTAACAGGTCCCTGCCAGATAGAATAAGGAGAGGAATCATTTATGCAGCAGCTTGTAATTGACCGTTTTGAAGGAAAGTTTGCCATTTGTGAAAATGCCGACCAGAGGTATTTTGCCATTGAAACTCAGGAATTGCCAGAAGGGGCCAAGGAAGGTTCCGTCCTGGAGATTTCAGGTGAGGGGGAACTTTCCCTCAATCAGGAGGAAACGGAGCGACGCCGGCAGGCTGCTGCTCTCAAGCAGAAAAAAGCCTTTGACAGATAAAAGGATGTGATAGGTTGTCAGGAAAAATCAGGTACGTATTCAGCTGTGCTGTCCATTTAGATTTAAAGGAGCTTTTCCATACCGTGGCTATTATCCATGGTGAGACGGGGAAGAGCAGGTCTTGGATTTTTTTCGATATTGTAACATGCGGTTTTCGATATGGATCGGGGTTCAATGACTACCTGCTCTGCGAATTTTACAATCTATCAAATGAGCAGCGGGCCACCTATGTGACAAGGAGCATAAATAACGCCTTGGTTTCTCTGCTTAACGATAAGCAGTATTATCATGTGTTTGACAACAAGAATGAGTTTTATACCACTTTTTCCGATTACCTGGGCAGAGGATGGCTTAATTTTGCCAGTGCTTCCTATGAGGACTTTTCTGAGTTCATGAACGACAGGGTTGAAATCATGGTCAAGCCGGATGCAGAAAGCGGCGGAAAAGGGGTCAAGAAACTTCGTAAAAGCGATTATCCGGATCTCCGTCAAATGTACCTTACACTCCGGGCAGAAAATACCGGTGTAGTGGAGGATGTCATTCTTCAGCATTCCGATATGGCGGCACTCCATCCAGAATCATTGAACACGCTGCGGGTTGTCACAGTGCTCAATGGGGAGGGTCCGCACATTGTCTATGCCTACATCCGTATTGGAAACGGCGGCCGTTCTGTAGACAACCTGCATGCCGGCGGTATGTGTGCACCTATTGAATTGGAAACAGGAAAGATCAAATATCCAGCCTATGATAAAAGCCGGAACACATATTACGAGCATCCCCGTACAGGCGTCCGGATTCCGGGATTTGAAATCCCTTTCTGGGAGGAAACGGCAGAGCTCTGTTTAAGAGCGGCAAAGCTTGTACCTCAGATGCGCTATGTGGGGTGGGATGTGGGAGTTACCGAAAATGGACCGGTTTTTGTAGAGGGGAATAATCTGCCGGGATACGATTTTCTGCAAATGCCGCCTCATGTACCGAACAGAGTGGGAATGCTCCCGAGGTTTCGGGAATTTGTAGAAGGTATTTAGACGTAAAATGGTAAGGCTGCCGCAGTGGTTTGACTGCTGCAGCCTTTGGTATTTTTGGCTTCAGATATCTTTCATCTGTTTATAGCCGAACCGGAGCGGCTGTTTTCGTTTGAGCCGCATGCCGTCGCTTTCTTTTCTCCGCATGTAGACGCTCTGTACAAGTCCGAAACCCAAATACAGACAGGCAGCGGACGAACCGCCAGCGCTGAAAAAGGGAAGCGTGACGCCCATAACTGGCAGAATTGCAAGGCACATTCCGACGTTTGACACAGACTGAAGAGCGATCATGCCAAAAAAACCATAACAGATATATTTGCCCAGATCGTCCCGGGAGGAATGGGCTACGTGCAGTACCTTAATCATGAGCAGGAGCAGCAGTACAATGATCAGCACACAACCTACAAAGCCAAGTTCTTCTCCAGCGACTGAAAAGATAAAGTCGCTCTGCTGAAAGGTGACGCTTTGGCTGGCTACACGGCTGCCATTGAAGAGCCCTTCCCCGGTCAGGCCGCCGCTTCCAATAGAAATGCGTCCCTGATACTGCTGATACCCCTCGTCCAACTGTACCGCTTCGTTTTCCAGGTTAGAGACAGCCGTAAACCTTTTTTTCTGGTATTCGCTGAGAACAAACTTCCAGAGGATGGGGGCGGCAATGAGAACAATTCCACCTAAAATGGCGAAATACCGCAGCTGAATCCCGGCGGACAGGCTCATAAAAATGAACATGGCAAAAAAGACGATTCCAGCACCGTCGTCTCCCTGCAGGTGGCAGAGCATCACAGGGACCAGTGCGTGCATGGCAAGGAGGACAACCTGAACGGGTTCGTTGATACGCCCCTTCTTTTTCAGAATGTCCAAGTGCTTTGCAAAGGTAAGCATAAAGGCTATTTTTACAAGTTCAGAGGATTGGAATGTGCGTCCTGCAATACTGATCCAGGCTCTAGCGTCTACACCGTCACTTCCGGTGACCGATTCGGCAAAAAGATAAGTGTAAATCATGAGAAATACAGAAAAACCCGCGATCAGATACCAGAAGTTGCAGATCTCTGTGTAATCGATTAAGGTAATAATAATGGCGCCTGCTACTCCGAGACCGATAGCAAACAGCTGGGTACGGAAATAATCTGTCTCTGTGGCAACTGAAACGCTTTTTAACAGCAGCAGACTATAAACAGAAATAGCGGCAAGGATCAGCCAGAGAAGAATATCAGCCCGGCGCAGATAATTCAGCAGTCCTTTAAAATATCGTTTTGTTTTCATAGTATATTTTAGTCTTCCCTTTTGCCTAACTGGCTACTCATTCCTAGAATTATGTCAAATAATTATAGCATAAACCAGGGATACCTTCAATATTTTTCTTTCCCTGGAAATAAGGATTCGAAAAATTGGACGTACGGCGTGAAAAAAGACGTTGTTTCAGCCGGTCCCCTTAAACCGGAAAGCGCAACTCTTCTTTTGAAAATCTAACCTGCCGTTACAGGGCCCGGCTGAAATCAGGTAGGGCAAGGGCAAAGGCGAACCGCTAAGCTTTCTGCCTGCCCCCATAAGCCTGAGAAGACGGAAGGGAAATCATATAGGGTGCTTTCCAATTTTATGAGATTTTCTAGAGTTTCTATGGATATTTCTATTCAGTGAAATACGAATCACTAAATCAAGCAAAGAGAGAGGCGGTGCTGCAGCGCGCCGCCTCTCTCTTTGCAAGTGAATATTTAGCTCGATTACCGGTCTGCGTCGCCGCGTTCCGGAAGAACTTCCTCTTCCTTCACTACATGGGGGACAAGGCCTTTTCCGTCTTTTTCAGTATTGGGGATAATCAAGTTCAAAATAATGCCTACGATGATGCCCAGGCCAATATTGGAAAAGCTGAAAGTGGAATTTCCGATCACTGCCCCTCCGATTGCCAGCACAAGCATTACGGCTGCGATGCAGAGATTCCGGTTTTTTGTAAAGTCGACATGATTTTCCACAAGTGTGCGCAGGCCTACCGAGGCGATCATACCATACAGTACGATGCAGGCTCCGCCGAGCACAGAGTTAGGCACAGACTGAATCACGCCGATTCCCTTCCCAAAAAAGCTGATTAGGATGGCAATGAGGGCTGCAACACGGAGGGAAGCGGGATTATAATTGCCCGTAGCCGCAAGAACGGCAGTGTTTTCCGAATAGGTAGTATTGGGGGGGCCGCCGACCAGTCCGGCAAATACAGTGGCCAGTCCATCGCCCAGCATCGTACGGTGCAGGCCCGGCTTTTCCGTGAATTTCTTGCCAACCACTGCGCCGTTGGCATAGACGTCACCCACATGCTCTACGCAAGTTACTATGGCGATGGGAGCAATCATCCCGATAGCCGTAATATTGAAGCTCGGCAGAACAAAATGCGGGGCTTGAATCCAGGAATAGCTGGCAATGACGCTGGTGTCCATCAGGGCAGCCGGGGCAATCCCGGTTTTAGTGACGAGCAGTGCCAGAACATACCCGGTGACAAGGGAGATGACGATGGAAGACATTTTTACCATCCCTTTTCCCACACTGGAGAGAAAAACAGCCAGCAGGCAGACAACGCCGGCAAGAACCCAGGCCCAAATATAGGTGGTCATATCATAGCCTTCCCCGAAAACAGCCAGCGCTCCGCCGTCCGGCCCATACTGAGTCTGAATATTGCTGATTGCGGTAGAGGCAAGGTTCAAGCCGATCAGCGTGATGCCCACGCCGCGTACAACTGGCGGGAACAGGTGGTCGATCAAGCCTTTTCCAAATATTTTAATAATTAGGGAGAGCACCAAGTAAAAGGCTCCCGCAACAATGATACCGCCCATGGCGGCGGAGATCTGCTCATCCTTAGTAGCGCCGAAGCTGGAATTGCCGATCACACCGCACAAGGCGGAGATAAAGGCAAAGGAGCTGCCCAAGAAAGTGGGCATCCTGCCGCCGGTGCAAAGGTGAAAAATCAGAGTCCCGATGCCTGCACAGAACAGAGCGACGCCCACATCAAGACCAGTGAGAAGCGGGACCAGAATGGTGGCGCAGCTCATGGCAAACGCGTGCTGGAATCCCAGCGCCAATGATTTTTTGGCGCCTAGCTTTTCATATTCCCCAGCATAGGGAAACAAAAAGCGGTTGATTTTGGAAAACACATTCATTAGTTCATCCTCCGTTTCTTAATTCCGGCGAAAACTGACGGAGCCAGTACCAGGCCTCCCGACAAACCTTTTGAGCCCTTTCGCTACATACGCACACAAAAAAATAGGCGGTATGGACCGCACCGAAAAAGCCGCCGTAAAATTTAGAATTCCCCGGAATTTTCTCGAAAAATATTTTACCATCCAAGGAATCAAATGTCCATAGGAGAATCAGGAGCAAGAATAAAAAAATGTGTTTTTCCTGTTTCTTTTCCGTGCATTTCTGAGTATAATGATTCTGGCAGAAAAATGTTTTGATTGTAGGGATTAGGTTGTACAAAAAAAAGAAAAAAAATTATCTGAAAAATACAGACCGGCGGATCGACATCGGACCTGCGGGGAGGAATCTGTTTATCTCCAAGGATAAGCAGATGCAGGATCGTTCTGCCCGCAGGATACATGGAGTTATGCGGGCAGTTTCTGTTTTGGGTATTTTAGTCGTTGTGACGGGTTTGGGACTCTTTATATTTGGCTACTTAATTCCCTATTTTCATTCTGAGTTTTCCGTGGGAGAGGAGGAGCCCGGGGTATCAGAAAATTCAATGAGTTCGGGATGGGAATCTTCCATCCCTCTTTATAACAGTATGGGGCTTCCCGTCTATGAAGATGAAATCAGTCTTTTTGTCATCAATTCTGAAAAACCAGTTGGGGCAGACTACATCCCGGATACGGTGAAGGTCAACGAGGTTCAGGTACAGGAAAAAATTGCGGATGCTGTTCGCCTTCTGGTCAGCGCGGCAAAGTCTGACGGGTTGGCTTTGAATTTTTCAAAAGGCTATGTCTCCTATGAAAATCAGGCGGTGCTTTTTGATAAAAAGGTTGAGGAACTTCAAAAAGAACAGGGACTCACGGTAGTGATGGCACGTTCGGAGGCCCAGCAATTTGTACCCATGGCGGGGCAGTGCGATGATCAGTCAGGCATGTGCGTCACGGTTTCCGGTGATCCGGAGACGTTTCCAGATTCGCAGACTTATAGCTGGTTAAAAAACAATATGGGGAAATACGGCTTTGTTTTTCGCTATCCCGCAGATAAGGAAGATGCAACCGGGCACATCGCCGACTATACGGTGCTCCGGTATGTGGGGTCTGTCCATGCGGAAGCCATGCAGCAAAGATCGATGTGCTTAGAAGAATATATCAGCTATTTGAACAGCCAGTAAGAAATAGATTCCCACTTATTGGGGAAAACTTGCAGTAGGGAAAAACAATTTTTTCTTGCTTTTTTTCTGCAGGTATGCTAAACTAGCTTACGATTGAGTTTTGAAATTTTTGACCGTAAAGAGGTGAATGACAATATGAAGCAGAATATACATCCCGACTACCAGGAGACTACCATCACCTGTGCGTGCGGCAATGTCATCAAGACCCGCTCCACGAAGAAGGATATCCACGTCGAAATATGTTCAAAATGCCACCCGTTCTTTACGGGCAAGCAGAAGCTTATTGATACGAGCGGTCGCGTCGATATGTTCAAGAAGCGCTACGGTATGCAGGACAAAAAATAATCCAGAGCATGGATTCTGGGCGGTGCATTTCGTTTGCACCGCCTGATTTTTTTCGAGGGGCAGGCTTGCCGGCCCTGCTTTTGGATTTGGGTGTAGGCCTGGTGCGCCTAGGAAGGGATGAAATGGAATACACCACTGTTAAAAAAGAAGGCAGCGATGCCTTTGTCGAGAAAAAGTCCCGTTTTATCGGATCCTGCTGTCCTGTGAAAACGGAAGAAGAGGCGCTGGCGTTTATTGCCGGGGTCAAAGCAAAATATTGGGATGCCTCCCACAATGTTTATGCCTACATCTTACGGAATCAGGGAACTCAACGTTTTTCAGATGATGGAGAGCCTCAGGGAACAGCGGGGATTCCTGTACTGGAAACGCTGAAAAAATCCGGGATTGTGGATGCTGTGGTGGTGGCAACCAGATATTTCGGAGGGATTTTGCTTGGAGGAGGAGGGCTGATACGCGCCTATTCTCATACAGCTTCCCTTGCGGTATCTGCAGCGCAAAAAATTGTGATGCGGGAATGTCTCTTGATGAGTCTTACCTGCGATTATACCCTATATGGGAAAGTTGCGGCTGCTGTGCCGGCTTGCGGGGCTGTGGTGGATGAAACGGAATTTCTGGAAAAAGTGACGATCTCCTTCCACTTGGCGCCGGAACAGGAAGGCGCTTTGACAAAACAGCTGGCTGATGCTACTAACGGGAAGGCTGCAGCAAAGGTCGAGGGCAGAAAGTTCTTTGAATTTTTATGATTTTATCAGATAAATAAAGTATTTCTTTCTCGGATTGCGTATATGTTTAGAGAAAAGATAAGGACATAACAGAGCAGAGAGAAAGGATGGGGATTTCGATGACGGTACGCGAAGAAACACAGGCACTGGAACGGCAGACCATGTCGCCGTATGCAATGCTTTCTGCAGACACCAAAGGCCGCAAAGAGCCGGAAGAGGAGTGCGAACTGCGTACACCCTTTCAGAGGGACCGTGACAGAATTATCCATTGTAAGTCCTTCCGCAGGCTCAAACACAAGACACAGGTGTTTCTGTCGCCTGAAGGCGACCATTACCGCACCCGTTTGACTCATACTCTGGAGGTTTCCCAAATTGCCCGTACGATTGCCCGGGCACTCCATCTTAACGAAGATTTGACAGAAGCGGTGGCTTTGGGACATGATTTGGGGCACACACCTTTCGGCCATGCAGGCGAAAGGGCGCTGAACGCAATTGTGCCTCAGGGATTCCGCCACTATGAACAGAGCGTAAGAGTGGTGGACAAGCTGGAGAAAGAAGGCCGGGGCCTCAATCTCACATACGAAGTGAGGAATGGAATCCTTTGCCACACTTGTGGGATGGAGGCGGAAACTCTCGAAGGAAAGATCATCCGCTGGGCGGACAGAATCGCCTATATGAACCACGATATTGATGATGCCATCCGTGCCGGCGTACTTCGGGAACCTGATATTCCGAAGGAGATTACTGCGGTTCTGGGAGATTCTAAAACCAGGAGGATTACCGCGCTGATTCGTTCTGTGGTGGAGAACAGTCGGGATGGGACAATCCGCATGGACGAGGTAACTTATCAGGCATATCAGGCTTTGGACGCGTTTTTGTACGAGTCCGTCTATCTCAACGAATATGCAAAAAAAGAGGAGAAAAAAGTTCCTCACATCATTCGGAGCCTGTTTACCTATTTTGAAAATCCCGATCATCTGCCGGATTATTTGAAAAGGATTGCCGAAAAGGAGGGGAAAGAAATGGCGGCCTGCGACTATGTGGCAGGAATGACGGATCACTATGCGGTGGAATGCTATAAAAGCCTGTTTATTCCCAAGGCTTGGAATCTGGGGGATATCTGATTATTTTGGGAAAGGAGGAGGAGTATGGCGCTTCCGGAATATTTCAAAGAAGAATTGAAGCAGCGTTGCGAAATTGGGGAGATCATCTCCTCCTATGTCATTTTAAAGCGCAGAGGTAAAAATTTGGTGGGGCTCTGCCCTTTTCATAACGAAAAGACGCCTTCCTTTGTGGTGTATCCGGAAAACGGCTCTTTCTACTGTTTCGGCTGCAATACCGGCGGCGATGTGATTTCCTTTGTGGAACGTGTCGAGAATTTGGATTACATAGAAGCAGTCCGTTTCCTTGCGCAGCGCGCAGGACTTGCAGTACCGGAGGACGGCGTGGACGATACCATGTCAAAGCTTCGGACGCGCATTTTGGAGATTAACCGGGAGGCCGCCAGATTCTTCTACCGTACGCTCACTCAGCCTGAGGGCAGGCCGGGTTTGGAGTACCTGAAGCGCCGGGGCCTGGACGCCCAGACAATCAAACACTTCGGGCTCGGGTATGCGCCGGACAGCGGTTACGCTTTGGCCAGCTGTCTCAAGGCAAAAGGTTACACGTCCAATGAAATGGTTCAATCCGATATGGTGCGGCTTTCCAAGAATAACCGGCCCTATGACCGTTACCGGGGCCGTGTCATGTATCCCATTTTTGATTTGCGTGGGAATGTTGTGGCGTTCGGCGGGCGGATTCTTACAGATGAGAAGCCAAAATATATCAATACTGCCGATACGCCGGTATACCACAAGAGCAGCGGGTTGTTTGCCATGAATTTTGCCAAGAATGCAGGGACAAGACAGTTGATCCTGGCCGAAGGCTATATGGATGTGATTGCGCTGCACAGAGCCGGCTTTCAGAACTCCATAGCTTCTCTGGGAACAGCGCTCACAACAGAGCAGGCCAATATCATCCGCCGCTATGCGGATGAGGTGGTAATTTGTTATGATTCTGACGAGGCGGGGCAGAGAGCGACGCAACGCGCTATTCCGATTTTAAAAAAGGCGGGGCTTTCCATCCGCGTCATTACAGTGCCAGGCAATAAAGATCCGGATGAGTTTATGCGCAGTTTTGGCAAGGACGGGCCGCTGCGATTCAAAGCTTTGCTGGAGGAATCCGGAAATGACCTGGAATACAGGCTTCGGAAGGTCCGGGATAAATATGATATAGAGACAGATGACGGACGTGTGAAATATCTGCAGGAAGCTGCAGAAGTGGTTGGCTTTATTGATGATAAGATAGCTCAGGATGTTTATGCTGGAAAGCTTTCCCGGGAAACGGGCGTTTCTAAGGAGGCGATACTCAGCATGGCGGAAAAAGCGGCCTCGCGGGCAGCTAAACAGAGAAAAAAAGAAGAAATCCGTTCTCAGCAGCGCGTAGTGGGGACAGAGAGTCAAGTGAATCCTGAAAAGGCCCGGCACACGAAAGCTGCTTTTGCTGAAGAAAATATCATTGCCTATCTGTTCGATCATCCGGATCGTTCTGATGCGCTGCGCAGGGAAATTCCTCCAGAAAAATTTGTTACTGCCTGGAACCGCAGAGTATACGAAACTTTATTGGGTAAAACTATACACGGCGCGGTTTCGATAAGTGATTTTTCAGAGGCGCTGAGCAAGGATGAAATGTCAGAACTTACTAGGATTATTGTACAGCACAGGGATGCACCGCCCGGCTGGGTGGATGTTCAGAAAAGCATCGGTTTGATCCAGACTGATGGCAGCAATATAAAAAATGCCAGCGATGAAGACGTATTGAAATACATGCAGCAGTTAAGAGATCAGAAAAATGGGGGAAATGAATAATGGGTGCACAACCGGATAAGAAAACGGTGATTAAGGATTTGATTGAGCTTGGGAAAAGCAAAGGTCAGCTCAGTACCAAGGAAATTCTCGACGCATTGGGTGAACTGGATTTTGATCCCGAACATATTGAAAAATTCTACGATACGCTGGAATCACAGGGCGTAGAAATTGTTGAGGATTTTGATGATATCCAAATTGACGACGTCGATTTGGCGAAGGTGGAGGGCGTGGAAACCCTGGAACCCGGTATCGGGGCTGACGGCGTTTCCATCGACGATCCGGTTAAAGTTTATCTGAAGGAGATTGGCCGAGTCCCATTGCTGACTCCGGAAGAGGAAATCGACCTGGCTATTGCCATTACCAACGGAGACGAGGCGGCGAAGAAACGACTTTCTGAAGCGAACTTGCGGCTGGTGGTGAGCATTGCAAAACGCTATTTGGGCAGGGGCATGCAGTTTTTGGATCTGATTCAGGAAGGAAATCTGGGACTGATTAAAGCTGTGGAAAAATTTGATTATACGAAGGGCTTTAAATTTTCTACCTATGCAACTTGGTGGATCCGTCAGGCGATTACACGTGCGATTGCCGACCAGGCCAGGACGATTCGGATACCTGTACACATGGTTGAAACCATCAATAAGGTAAAGAAAGTTTCCAGCCAGCTTTTGCATACCAACGGCAGGGAGCCCAGCGCAGAAGAGGTTGCCGAAGAGTTGGATATGCCCGTAGAAAAGGTACGGGAGATTATGCGTGTGGCCCAGGAGCCCGTATCCCTGGAAACGCCTATCGGCGAAGAAGAGGACAGCCATTTGGGGGATTTTATTCCCGATGACGACGCTCCCGCGCCTGCTGATGCTGCTTCCCATACACTTTTGAAGGAGACGTTGGGCAATGTGCTGGATTCTCTGACGCCCAGGGAAGAAAAGGTTCTGCGTCTGCGTTTCGGCCTGGAAGACGGTCGTTCCCGCACGTTGGAAGAGGTGGGGAAGGAGTTCAACGTGACCAGGGAAAGAATCCGTCAGATTGAGGCAAAAGCGCTGCGTAAGCTTCGCCATCCGAGCCGCAGCAAAAAACTGAAGGATTTTTTGGATTAATTTTACTGCGATTTGGACTTGACAAAAAGGCAGAAACGTATGGTATGATAAAAAACACGGCAGATGAATTCAGAAAAATTAATTCCAGTGAAAACTGGTTTTGCTGAGTGCAAATCGGAGAATAATTATGGTGATGACGCTGGAGGCGGATTACGCCGTCAGAATAATGGAATATTTGACAAAAAACGAAGGCCGCTGCGATGCAAAATCCATTTCAGAGGAAATGCAAATTCCTCTGCGGTTTTGTTTGAAAATTCTCAGAAAACTGGTGGCAGACGAACTGGTCTGTTCCTTTAAAGGCGCCAAAGGCGGGTATACCTTGGCTAAGCCCGCAGAAAAAACCACTTTGCGGGAAGTAATCGAATCAGTGGAAGGGCCTTATATGCTCAGCCGCTGCCAGAAAGAAGAGTACAGCTGTGGGCGGTCCCACTGCAGGCTTCATAAGATTTACGAGAAAATTTCGGATGATGTGCGGAATGAGTTGGACTCCTATACGTTTGAAATGATCTGTGCAGAAGAAGCCTGTGAATGCAGGGGAAAAAATACATAAATATCTTACTGCGTTTTTTATAAAGTTTCAGATACAAAAAATGGCACTGCAATGATGCAGCGCCATTTTCTGTCTTTTAAAATTAAAAATAGACCCGCTCCCGGTCTGGGTGTTCGCCTGACCAGCCGGTTTGAGGCATGGTATCCAGCCGGTACATATCTTCTTGAGAGAGGGTAAATGAAAACAGGTTCTGGTTTTCCAACATCCGATCTTTGGTAGAGGATTTTGGCAGCGGAATAATCTGTTTTTGTACGGCATACCGCAGACAGATCTGGGCGGGACTCACCTGGTAGTTTTGGCTGAGTTCCCGGATCAGGGAATCGCTGAACATTCTGGTCCTGCCGATGGGGCTCCACGCCTGAACTTGAATCCCCTGTTCCTGGCAATATTGTACCGCAGCTTCCTGGGAATATCCCGGGTGAAATTCCAATTGATCCACCATGGGGCGTATCCGGCAGCGTGCCAATAGTTTTTCGATATGATGGGGGAGAAAATTACTCAACCCAACGGCTCTTATCTTTCCCTCTTGATATAAATCCTCCATAGCCCGCCAAGTTTCCAGATCCAGTTCTGCCCAGTTTGGCTCAGACAGGGAGGGCAGGGGCCAATGGATCAGATAGAGATCCAGATAGGAAGTTCCCAAACGTTCCAGGCTTCTCTGAAAAGCAGACTTTGTTTCTTGGTAGCCCATCTCTGTTTTCCAAACCTTTGAGGCCAGAAAAAAGTCTTGGCGGGGAATCCGGCTTTCCCGGATAGCTTGACCCAATTGGGCTTCATTTCCATAAAAAGAGGCGGTATCAAAGTACCGGTAACCCGTCTCGATTGCCAGACGCAGCACACTGGTATCCTTTTCTTGTACTGTCTTATAAGTGCCGAAACCGACACAGGGGATGGAAACACCATTATTCAGTGTATAACAGTCAGAGATGTAATTCATATTGGATTATGCCTCCTGATACGCATGTAATATTTGAAGAGAAATACAAGAAAACAGTAAAAAGGAAAAATATTGAAATATAAAAAATCCGCCGAAAAGGCGGAAAACTTTACAAAACACCTTGACAAACTAAAATGTTTGCTATAAACTAATATACTGCATCATCATGGGTAGGAGTATCCCCACCTCATTTTTGACAAGTATAGCATACCGATTTGAAATAATCAAGTATGTGAATCGAAAAATGTGGTTTTTTATTCAAAGTGACTCCTCCAGAGTGCAAGATGTTTGGCAGAAGAAACCGCAGTCTTCTGTCGTTCCAATAAAATAAAAGAATGGAGTGGCTGAGCCAATGGTGAATGTAAAACCGGTTCAATTGGGCAAAAATACTCGAATGAGCTTTTCCAAGATCGAGGAAGTCCTAAAAATGCCGAACCTCATTGAGATTCAGAAGAACTCTTACGAATGGTTCCTGAAGCAGGGGCTGAAAGAGGTCTTCGATGATGTTTCTGGTATTACGGATTTCAACAACAATCTTGTTCTCGATTTTGTGGATTATAAGCTTGACGACAAGCCCAATTACAGCGTGTCTGAATGTAAGGAGCGAGACGCCACCTACGCAGCCGCTCTCCGGGTCACCGCACGCCTTCTGAACAAGGAGACTGGGGAGATTAAGGAATCGGAAGTCTTCATGGGAGATTTCCCGCTGATGACGCCCAGCGGCACCTTTGTCATCAACGGCGCTGAACGGGTGATTGTGTCTCAGCTAGTTCGTTCACCCGGCGTATACTTCAAAATGGAGTATGACCGTTCCGGCAAAGAACTGTTCAGCTCTACGATTATCCCTAACCGCGGCGCCTGGCTGGAATATGAAAATGACGTAAACGATGTGTTTTACGTTCGAATTGATAAAAACCGTAAGATTCCGATTACGGTTTTTATCCGCTGCCTGGGTTTGGGCACCGATACTGAGATTCTCGACTTCTTCGGTGACGATGATAGGATGCGCGCAACCATCGAAAAGGATACCTGTAAAACGATGGAAGAAGCGCTCTTCGAAATTTACCGGAAGCTGCGTCCCAGTGAACCGCCTACTATCGAAAGCGCCCAATCCCACATTAACGGCTTGTTTTTTGACCCGCGCAGGTATGATCTTTCCCGGGTCGGCCGTTATAAATATAATAAAAAGCTTCGGCTGGAGGGTCGGCTTGTCGGCCAGGTCCTGGCTCAGCCGGTTATCAATCCGTCTACCGGAGAATTGATGGCGGATGTAGGGACGGTTGTCACCAAGGAAATGGCGGAAGAAATGGATGACGCCGGCGTCACCGTGGCTGTAATTTCCCTCAGCGACAAGGAAGTAAAAATTGTCTCCAACGGTATGGTTGACATTCAGAAATACGTGGATTTTGATGCGAAGCAGGAGTGCGGCATCAACGAGCGTGTTTGTTTTCGCGTCCTTTCAGAAATTTTGGATACCTGTGCTTCTGAAGAGGAATTGAAGAGCGCTTTGCGCGCCCGCCGTGGGGAGCTTATCCCGAATCATATCACAGTAGATGATATCTTCTCTTCCATTAATTATATGAACTGCCTTGCTGTCGGTTTGGGACAGACGGATGATATCGATCATCTTGGAAACCGCAGGATCCGTTCAGTAGGGGAATTGCTGCAAAACCAGTTCCGAATCGGTTTCTCCCGTTTGGAGCGTGTGATCCGGGAGCGCATGACGCTGCAGGCTCAGGATCCCGAGCAGCTGACCCCTCACTCCTTAATCAACATTCGCCCCGTGGTTGCGGCGATTAAAGAATTTTTTGGTTCTTCTCCCTTGTCTCAGTTTATGGACCAGACCAATCCTTTGTCAGAACTGACACACAAGCGCCGCCTCTCCGCACTGGGACCTGGCGGACTATCCCGTGACCGCGCCAGTTTTGAGGTGCGTGACGTACACTATACCCATTATGGACGTATGTGTCCTATCGAGACGCCGGAAGGCCCCAATATCGGATTGATCTCCTATTTGGCCACCTTTGCCAGGATTAACGAATATGGATTTATCGAGGCCCCGTTCCGCAAGGTGGACAAGGAGACTGGCGTAGTCAGTAAGGAAGTCACCTATATGACCGCCGATGTGGAGGATGACGTAATTGTGGCCCAGGCGAATGAGCCTTTGGATGAGGAAGGTCATTTTGTCAATGCCAAGGTAGTAGGCCGTTATCGTGACGAGTTTGTGGAAGTAGAAGCTTTTCGTGCAGACTATATGGACATCTCCCCCCGTATGGTAGTCTCCGTGGCCACCGCGATGATTCCCTTTCTGGAGAATGACGACGCCAACCGTGCTCTGATGGGTTCTAACATGCAGAAGCAGGCTGTGCCGCTGCTGCGTACGGAAGCGCCGATTGTTGGAACCGGTATGGAATATAAGGCTGGAGTGGACTCCGGTGTTTGCGTGTTGGCAAAGCGCGGCGGCGTGGTGAAATCAGTCGCGGCCAACCTGGTGCGTGTCACTGCCGACAACGGCGATATCGACGATTATGAGATCATCAAATTTATGCGTTCCAACCAGAGCACTTGTATCAATCAGGTACCGGTAGTCTCGGTAGGCGAACGTGTGGAGGAAGGCGACGTTATCGCCGACGGCCCCGCTATCAAGAACGGTGAGATTGCCCTGGGCAAAAATGCCCTCATCGGCTTCATGACCTGGGAGGGCTATAATTATGAGGACGCCGTCCTGCTGAATGAAAAGATTGTCCGTAACGACGTATATACCTCCATCCATATTGAGGAATATGAGATGGAAGCTCGGGATACCAAACTGGGGCCTGAGGAAATTACCCGTGACATCCCCAATGTCAATGAAGATCTGCTGAGCAATTTGGATGACAGAGGAATCATTCGAGTGGGAGCTGACGTACGTGCGGGGGATATTTTGGTAGGCAAGGTGACTCCCAAGGGTGAGACCGAACTGACAGCAGAAGAGCGTCTGCTTCGTGCTATCTTCGGTGAGAAGGCCAGAGAAGTGAGAGATACTTCTCTTCGTGTGCCTCATGGCGAGTATGGTGTGGTGGTAGACGTGAAAGTGTTTACCCGGGAAAACAGCCATGACGAGCTCTCTCCCGGCGTCAATAAAGTGGTACGTTGCTATATTGCGCAAAAGAGAAAAATCTCTGTAGGTGATAAGATGGCCGGCCGCCACGGAAACAAGGGCGTTGTTTCCCGGATCTTGCCTGAAGAGGAAATGCCGTTCCTGCCTGACGGCACTCCGTTGGATATTGTTTTGAATCCTTTGGGTGTTCCGTCCCGAATGAATATTGGGCAGGTTTTGGAGGTCCATTTGGGCATGGCCGCAAAGGCTTTGGGATGGAAAATTATGACTCCCGTATTTGACGGCGCTCATGAAGCGGATATCCGTGAGTGCTTCAAAATGGGCGGTATGCATGAAGACGGAAAATTCTGGCTGAGGGATGGCCGTACTGGCGAGTATTTTGACAATCCTATCACTGTCGGCTATATGTACTATTTGAAGCTCCACCATCTGGTAGATGATAAGATTCACGCCCGCAGCACCGGTCCGTACTCCCTGGTCACGCAGCAGCCTCTGGGCGGTAAAGCACAGTTTGGCGGCCAGCGTTTCGGCGAAATGGAAGTTTGGGCGCTGGAAGCTTATGGCGCCGCATATACGCTGCAGGAAATTCTGACTGTCAAGTCAGATGATGTGGTCGGACGTGTCAAGACCTATGAGGCCATTGTAAAAGGCCAGAATATTCCCAAGCCGGGCATCCCTGAATCCTTCAAAGTGCTTATTAAAGAGTTGCAGTCTCTGGGTCTGGATGTCAAGGTGCTGGATAAGGACGATCAGGAAATCGACCTGAAGCAGAACTTTGACGATGATGACGATATGGGCTTCAACCATGCCGATATGAATTTCGATGAGCAGAATGTGGCCGATGATCTGGAAGGGTATTCTGTAGAGGATGCGGAGGAGGAAGATTTGCCTCTAGGTGAGGAAGATTCCTTTGAAGATGACGAAGAGTTTGATCTCGATGATGATAGTGACGACGATTTGATTTAAGGAGGAGACGGTTATATGGAATTTAACACGTTTGAATCAATAAAGATTGGCTTGGCTTCTCCCGATCAGATCCGTGAATGGTCACACGGCGAAGTGAAAAAGCCGGAAACCATCAATTACCGCACGCTGAAGCCGGAACGCGACGGTCTGTTCTGCGAACGCATTTTTGGGCCGACAAAGGACTGGGAATGCCATTGCGGAAAATATAAGCGGATTCGGTATAAGGGGAAGATCTGCGACCGCTGCGGCGTTGAAGTGACCCGCAGTAAAGTCCGTCGGGAGCGGATGGGACACATCGAGCTGGCGGCTCCTGTATCTCATATCTGGTATTTTAAAGGGATTCCCTCCAGGATGGGATTGATTCTTGATATTTCTCCCAGAGTACTGGAAAAGGTGCTCTATTTTGCTCTGTATATCGTAACCGATCCCGGCAGTGTCCGAGAGCTTTCTAAGATGCAGACACTGACAGAAAAAGAATACCGCGATATGCGGGAAAAATATGAGGATGACTTTGAGGCCAGTATGGGCGCAGAAGCCATCAAGAAGCTGCTGCAGGAGATCGATGTCGACAAGACCTCTTCGGAGCTGAAGGAAGAACTTGAAACCGCTTCCGGACAAAAGCGTGTTCGTATTCTGAAGCGTTTGGAGGTAGTGGAGGCTTTCCGGCTGTCCGGAAACCGTCCTGAATGGATGGTTCTGGATGCAGTTCCGGTCATTCCTCCTGACATTCGTCCCATGGTGCAGCTGGACGGCGGCCGCTTTGCCACCAGCGATTTAAATGACCTCTATCGTCGCGTCATCAACCGAAACAACCGCTTGAAAAGGCTTTTGGAGCTGGGTGCGCCTGACATCATCGTTCGAAACGAAAAACGCATGCTGCAGGAGGCTGTAGACGCTCTGATCGACAATGGGCGCCGCGGTAGGCCTGTCACCGGCCCGAACAACCGTCCTTTGAAGTCTTTGTCTGATATGCTTAAGGGAAAGCAGGGACGTTTCCGGCAGAACCTTCTGGGCAAGCGTGTGGACTATTCCGGCCGTTCCGTTATCGTGGTTGGGCCGGAGCTGAAAATGTATCAGTGCGGATTGCCCAAGGAAATGGCGCTGGAACTTTTCAAGCCTTTTGTGATGAAGCGTTTGGTGGAAACCGGTGCGGTGGGCAATATCAAGGCTGCCAGAAAATCAGTGGAGCGTGCTAAGCCCGAAGTTTGGGATGCTCTGGAAGTGGTGATCAAAAACCATCCCGTTCTTTTGAATCGTGCGCCTACGCTCCATCGTCTGGGAATTCAAGCCTTCGAGCCCGTGCTGGTGGAAGGCCGTGCGTTGAAGCTGCATCCTTTGGTATGTACTGCTTATAACGCCGACTTTGACGGCGATCAGATGGCGGTTCATGTGCCTCTGTCGGCTGAAGCACAGGCTGAAGCACGGTTTCTCATGCTGGCCGCCAATAACCTGTTGAAGCCCTCCGATGGACGGCCTGTAGCTGTTCCCACGCAGGATATGGTGCTGGGGTCTTATTATTTGACTCTGGATAAAGAAGGAGAGCTGGGCGAAGGGAAAATATTCCGGAACATGGAAGAGGCTATGATGGCCTATGATTCCAAAGTGATCAGCCTTCATGCCAAGATCCGTGTTCGCAGAACGGTGGAATTTGATGGAAAGCCTGTGACTGGGTTGGTGGAAACCACCATGGGTCGTATGATTTTCAACCGGCCTATTCCGCAGGATTTGGGATATGTGGATCGTTCTACACCCGAGGGCGCTCTCCAGTTTGAAGTGGATTTCCTGGTAGGGAAGAAGCAGCTGGGGAAGATTATAGAAAACTGCATCAAAGTACACGGCACCGAGCGTACTGCCGAGGTACTGGATGAGATTAAGGCCCAGGGCTATAAGTATTCTACGATCAGCGGTATTACCGTAGCTGTATGCGATGCTACGATACCTTCGGAGAAGAAAGAACTTTTGGCTTCTGCAGAGAAAGAGATCGATGCGATCAGCAATGATTTTGCAGACGGCTTCCTGTCTGATTCGGAACGTTATAATGCGGTTCTGAGAACTTGGGAGAAATGCACAAATGATGTGACCGAAGCGCTGCAAAAAGGTCTCGACCGGTATAATCCCATTTATATGATGGCGGATTCCGGCGCCCGAGGCACGATGAGCCAGATCCGTCAGCTTGCCGGTATGCGCGGACTGATTGCCAACACTTCCGGTAAAACCATTGAAATTCCCATCAAGGCCAACTACCGCGAAGGCCTGAATATTTTGGAATACTTTATTTCTTCCCGAGGCGCCCGTAAGGGTTTGGCTGATACGGCTCTGCGGACCGCCGACTCCGGTTATTTGACCCGCCGACTGGTAGACGTTTCTCAGGATGTTATCATCCGTGAGGATGACTGCGGCGCGACAGAGGGACTGGAAGTATTTGAAATCACGGCTGGTCCTGAATCCATTGAGCCGTTGAGAGAACGCCTGATCGGCCGCTATCTGGTGGATGACTTCTGTGATGAAGCTGGAAATGTGTTGGTCTCCAAGGATAAGCTCATGGGCGATGCGGATGCAGACATTATCATCAGCAGGGGAGTGGAGCGCATTCAAATCCGTTCTATCCTCAATTGCCGTGCGAAAAATGGCGTCTGCAAGAAGTGTTACGGCGCTTCTCTGGCAAACGGAAAGCCTGTTACAGTGGGCGAGGCGGTTGGCATCATAGCAGCACAGTCTATCGGTGAACCCGGCACACAGCTTACTATGAGAACCTTCCACACCGGCGGTGTTGCCAGTGCAGAAGATATTACGCAGGGTCTTCCCCGTATTGATGAGCTGTTTGAAGGCCGCAAGCCCAAGCATGTGGCTATCATCAATGAGATCGATGGAAAGGTCACCTTTGAGGAGATCAAAAAGAACCGCCATGTTGTTGTCACCAATGATGAGACCGGCGATTCCCGTTCCTATCTGATTCCCTTCGGTTCCCGTCTCACGGTAAAGGAAGGCGATTATATCAAGCGCGGCAAGCGCATTACGGAAGGATCGGTCAACCCTCACGACGTACTGGCCATCAGCGGCACACAGGAGGTTCAGGATTATCTGATCCAGGAAGTGCAGCGCGTTTACCGTATGCAGGGTGTTGATATCAACGACAAGCATATTGAGATCATTGTGCGCCAGATGCTTCGTAAGGTGAGAATTGACGATGCAGGGGATACGACGCTTCTGGTCAGTTCCCTTGCTGATAAAAACGAGGTGTTTTCCGCCAATGAGGAGATCCGCAGAAGGATTGCGAACGGTGAGTCCGAACTGAGGGAGGCAACCTTTACTCCTATCCTTCTGGGTATTACCAAGGCGTCTCTGGCTACGGATTCCTTCCTGTCTGCCGCCTCTTTCCAGGAAACCACACGCGTGCTTACCGATGCTGCGATTAAAGGTAAGGTGGACACTCTGATTGGTTTGAAGGAAAATGTTATTATCGGCAAGCTGGTTCCTGCCGGAACGGGGATGAAGTGCTACAGCGATGTCGAAATTGCACCTGCGAATCAGGAAAAGTTTACTGACTCACCCTATTTGGAAGAGGTGCAGGCAGATTACCCCATGGCTTCTGGCGCGGAAGATTTCAACGTAGAAGAAATTGACTCCTAAAGGTTCCAAAGCCAGGAAAACGCTTGACAAAAGTAAAAACCTGGTGTTATAATACAGAACTGAGCGGCTTTCCAGTAAATTTTGCCGCTTCCCAGTATTTTCGTGGGAAGCGGCACTTTTACGATTTGAGGAAAGCGGTATGAAATGGTGTCTGGACGGGCATTCTAAGTGCTGTGTCTGAACATATAAATTTTTTATAAGGAGGTGCACTATGCCAACCTTTAATCAGCTGATTCACAATGGACGTGCCGTTGCGGAAAAGAAGAGCAAGGCCCCTGCGCTGCTCAAGGGATGGAATTCCAAGAAGAGAACTGCAATTGATCAGGATTCCCCCCAGAAGCGTGGTGTCTGCACGACGGTAAAGACCACAACTCCGAAGAAGCCGAACTCTGCTCTGAGAAAAATTGCGAGAGTCAGGCTTTCCAACGGAATTGAGGTTACCGCTTATATTCCGGGCGTCGGCCATAACCTGCAGGAGCACAGTGTCGTCATGATCCGCGGCGGCCGTGTACGCGACCTTCCTGGCGTGCGTTATCACATTATCCGTGGTACGTTGGATGCTCAGGGCGTTGCAAAGCGTATGCAGGCTAGGTCCAAGTACGGCGCGAAGAGACCTAAGGCGGGCGCAAAGAAGGCGTAAGAGCTTTGACCGCAAGGTTTCCAAACACATTCGTAAGGCAGAATTCGTATGGCTTACCGCGCCGATAGGCGTGGATTTGGCATTTTATATAGATTCCGTATCGGGGTCGGGTAATTTGCCTTTCTGGCCAGCGGGAGTTTGTACTTTCGAGTACCGATGATATCATTTTATGAAGGAGGGAAGATTATGCCAAGAAGAGGCAATGTGGCAAAACGTGATGTTTTGCCTGATCCTATGTATCATTCCAAGCTTGTCACCCGTTTAATCAATAATATCATGTATGACGGTAAGAAGGGTGTTGCCCAGAAAATCGTATATGGTGCATTTGATATCGTAGCGGAGAAGACGGGCAAAGAGCCGCTCGAAGTTTTCGAGCAGGCGATGGAAAATGTGATGCCCAGTCTGGAGGTAAAGGCCCGCCGTGTCGGCGGTTCCACCTATCAGGTTCCTATGGAAGTACGTCCTGAGAGACGTCAGACTTTGGGACTGCGCTGGCTCACGAATTATTCCAGGCTCCGTTCGGAAAAAACCATGAGAGAGAGACTGGCCGGAGAAATCCTCGACGCGGTTAACGGCGCAGGCGGCGCAGCTAAGAAGCGTGACGATACACACAAGATGGCAGAGGCCAACAGGGCGTTTGCTCATTACAGATGGTAATGTATTAAGGAGGAAATTATGGCCAGGCAGGTACCACTCGAATTAACCAGAAACATCGGCATCATGGCTCACATCGATGCCGGTAAAACTACCACCACAGAGCGTATCCTGTTTTACACAGGCGTCAATTATAAAATTGGCGAGACCCACGAGGGCGCTGCTACCATGGACTGGATGGCCCAGGAGCAGGAGCGCGGCATTACGATTACGTCCGCTGCTACCACCTGTTTTTGGCCGGACCGCAACGGCAACCAGAACCGCATCAACATTATCGACACTCCCGGCCACGTGGACTTCACCGTGGAAGTGGAGCGCTCTCTCCGCGTTTTGGACGGTTCTGTAACCGTTTTCTGCGCGAAGGGCGGTGTTGAGCCCCAGTCTGAAACCGTGTGGCGCCAGGCGGAGGAATATAAGGTCCCCCGTATGGCTTACGTCAATAAGATGGACATCATGGGCGCCGATTTCTATCGTGTCGTACAGATGATGAAAGACCGTCTCAAATGCAATGCAGTGCCGATTCAGCTTCCTATCGGTAGCGAAGATACCTTCAAGGGAATCATCGACCTGGTGGAGATGAAAGCCTATGTCTATTATGACGACTTGGGCAAAGATATCCGCTGCGAGGAGATCCCTGAAGATATGCAGGAGCTTGCAGAAAAATATCACGAAGAACTCGTGGAGCATGTTGCCGAGCAGGATGACGTGATTATGGACAAGTATCTCTCTGGGGAAGAGATCGAAGTGAACGACATTAAGGACTGCATTCGTAAATCTACGATTGGCAATCATATGGTGCCTGTTACCTGCGGTACTTCCTACAAGAATAAGGGTGTACAGAAGCTGCTGGATGCAATTGTGGATTATATGCCCGCCCCGACGGATGTCCCTGCAATTAAGGGAGTGAATCCCGATACAGAAGAGGAAGAAGTACGTCATTCTTCTGATGACGAGCCTTTCTCTGCCTTGGCGTTTAAAATTGCTACCGACCCCTTTGTCGGCAAGCTGTGCTTCTTCCGTGTGTATTCTGGCTCCATTGAGGCAGGTTCTACAGTATACAACTCTGTGAAGGACAATAACGAGCGCATGGGCCGTATTGTACAGATGCACGCAAATGACCGTAAAGATATTGATCGTGTGTACGCTGGCGATATCGCTGCTGCAGTGGGTCTGAAAAATACCACAACGGGCGATACCCTTTGCGATGAGAAGCATCCCATCATCCTGGAGTCTATGGAGTTCCCGGATCCCGTTATCCGTGTGGCGATTGAGCCGAAAACCAAGGCCGGCCAGGAGAAAATGGGAGTTGCCTTGGCAAAGCTTGCTGAAGAGGATCCGACCTTCAAGGCTTATACGGATGAAGAGACGGGCCAGACCATCATTGCAGGTATGGGTGAGCTGCACTTGGAGATTATTGTAGACCGTCTGCTCCGTGAGTTTAAGGTGGAAGCCAATGTTGGCAAACCTCAGGTTGCTTACAAAGAGACGATCCGCAAGGGCGCCGATGTGGATACCAAATATGCGCGTCAGTCCGGCGGTAAAGGCCAATATGGTCATGTTAAAATCCGCATTTCTCCGAATCCGGGTCAAGGCTACGAGTTTGTCAATGCCGTTGTCGGCGGTGCAATTCCGAAGGAATATATTCCTGCTGTAGATCAGGGCATTCAAGGCGCTATGCTGGCGGGTGTGTTGGCTGGCTACAATGTTGTAGACGTGAAAGTAGAGCTTTATGACGGTTCTTATCATGAAGTTGACTCCTCTGAAATGGCGTTTAAGATCGCCGGTTCTATGGCTTTCAAAGAGGCAATGCGGAAAGCCGATCCCGTTCTGATGGAGCCCATTATGAAGGTCACGGTTATCACGCCTGAAGAGTATATGGGCGATGTAATCGGTGATTTGAACTCCCGCCGTGGTATGATTCACGGTATGGATGCTCTTCCGGGTGCTCAGCAGGTCAACTCAGAAGTTCCGCTTTCTGAAATGTTCGGCTATGCTACTGATATGCGTTCTAAGACACAGGGCCGCGGCCAGTATACCATGGAACCTGCGCATTACGCAGAGGTTCCGAAGAACATTTCCGAGAAGATTATTTCCGAGCGTGGCAAAAAGTCGGATTAACCTGATTTAGCACTTGATTTTTCATAGCTTTGTTGTTAAAATGAAGCGTATGAGGCTGGATAATTATTTTCATTGAATAAAAAGGAGGCAATTCCAATGGCAAAGGAAAAATTTGAAAGAAGCAAACCGCATGTCAATATTGGCACCATCGGACACGTTGACCATGGTAAGACCACGCTGACTGCGGCTATCACGAAGGTCCTGGCAATGAAGGGCGACGCGGACTTCATGGATTATGCCAATATCGACAAGGCTCCCGAAGAGAGAGAGCGCGGCATTACCATTAACACCGCTCACGTAGAATATCAGACTGATTCTCGTCACTATGCGCACGTTGACTGCCCCGGTCATGCTGACTATGTAAAGAACATGATTACTGGTGCTGCTCAGATGGACGGCGCAATTCTGGTTGTTTCCGCAGCTGACGGCCCCATGCCTCAGACTCGTGAGCACATTCTGCTGGCCCGTCAGGTTGGCGTGCCCTATATCGTAGTTTTCATGAACAAGTGCGATCAGGTAGATGACGAAGAGCTGCTCGATCTCGTCGAGATGGAAATTCGCGATCTGCTGAATGAGTACGAGTTCCCCGGCGACGATACTCCTATCATCCGCGGTTCTGCTCTGCAGGCTCTGGAGTGCGATTCCAAGGATCCTAACGATCCTATCTATGCGCCTATCCTTGAGCTCATGAGCGCAGTTGACGAGTATATCCCCACTCCTGAGCGCAAAGCTGACCTCCCCTTCTTGATGCCTGTCGAGGACGTGTTCACCATCACTGGCCGCGGCACTGTTGCTACTGGCCGTGTAGAGCGTGGACAGGTTAAGATGTCTGAGGAAATTGAGATTGTCGGTCTGGCCGAGGAGACCAGAAAGTCTGTTGTTACCGGTATCGAAATGTTCCGGAAGCTTCTTGATTACGCTGAGGCTGGCGACAATATCGGTGTGTTGCTTCGCGGCATTCAGAGAACCGACATTGAGCGCGGACAGGTTCTGGCAAAGCCCGGAACCATTCATCCTCACACCAAGTTCAAGGGTCAGGTTTATGTTCTGACTAAGGATGAAGGCGGCCGTCATACTCCGTTCTTCAACAACTATCGTCCTCAGTTCTATTTCAGAACGACAGACGTGACTGGCGTTATCTCTCTGCCCGAGGGCACTGAGATGTGCATGCCTGGCGATAACGTTGATATGGATGTGGAACTGATCACTCCTATCGCCATCGAGGAAGGCCTCCGTTTTGCTATTCGTGAAGGCGGCCGTACTGTTGGCTCCGGCGTTGTTACCGCTATCAATACCTGATTATAGCTTTGTTGACTATCCTGCGCATTTGCGCAGGATAGTTTTTTTCTTTTTAACCTGTCAATGAGAGGAGGCTGAATTCGATGGACTTGTTTCTTGCGAGACACGGAGAAACGGTATCCAATGCTGTAGGCCGGGCTTTGGGAGGCGGGGGAGATTCTCCCTTGACAGCCAACGGAGTCCGCCAGGCGGAGGAGATGGGAAAATTGCTTGCCGGGATAACATTTGACGCGGTCTACAGCAGTCCCCTAGGCCGAGCGGTAGATACGGTGAGAATTGCGTTCCAAGGGAACGTTCAGCCAATCCAGGACGAGCGCCTGCTGGAAATCGGGCTGGGGGATATGGAGGGGCTGACCTGGAAAGAAATCGTTCGGCAGTATCCGCAGTCCAGCACGTTTATGGCGGACCCTGCGGCCTATGTCCCGCCGCCCAACGGGGAACCTTTACAGGAAATGATTGCCAGGATTGATGATTTCTTGTGTGACCTGGCTGAGAAAGACTACCGCCGTGTGTTGATACAGACACATGGCTATGTGCTGCGCGTCTTTTACGCCTGTATGACAGACCATACCGTGGCCGCCATCGGCAGGTCGCCCGGTTACGGAAATTGCGAGGTTGTATCATATCGCGTCAAAAAGCAGCTATATGTCCGGAGCTCAGGTCTTTCCGAAAAGCAGGAGTGATTCTATTGTGGTTCCCACAACCTAAAACAGAGAGAGGAGTATGGGAATGTTTAATGCAAAGCCGTTTTGGGAGGAGACTTACCCACAGTTTGTTCGATGTGGGCGAGCTGCCCGAAAAATATGCGGGCTGGGAAATCGTGGCGCACGAAGAGGGGACATTCCGGGACACTATCCTGGGAATATCCATCATGAGCACGCCTTTGAACGCATTGTGGCCAGAAAACCTTGAGTATTCCATGGCATAAAAGAAGCCGCCGTACCCGGCATTGCTCGGGTATGGCGGCTTTTTTGTATCTTGATAGGCTTACTTCAAAAGCAAGGCGGTAAGATCCATGGGCTCCAGAGTCTTTCCGTCTTTGTAGGCGCGCATGTTGCCGCTGGCGATCTCATCGATCAAGATGACCTCCTGGCCGTTGAAACCGAACTCAAATTTGATATCGTAGAATTCCGCACCGGCTTTTTCCACCTCTGCCGCTACAATCGCGGTGATCTCCTTGGTGGCCTTCACGATGGCATCGAACTGCTCGCCGGTCATGATGCCCAAAACTTCCAGGCCTTCCTTGGTGATCAGCGGGTCGCCCCGGTCATCGTCCTTGATGGTCATTTCCACGTAAGCGGGAAGCTTGGCTCCATCTTCGATATAAGCGCCGTAACGGCGGATAAAACTGCCCACAGCACGATACCGGCAGATTACTTCCAGGCCTTTACCGAACGGTTTTGCAGGAAGGACTTCCATGGTGGCGTTATCGATATCGGCGCTGACGTAATGGGTTTTGATGCCCGCCGCGTTGAGCATTTCAAAAAACTTGACACTGACACGGAGGTTTTCACGGCCGATTCCCTCAATATGTGCGCCGACAGTATTGGCGCCAGGATCGAATACGCCGTTTTCACCGGTCATATCGTCCTTGAATTGGAGCATATAGTTGCCGTTTTCCAGTTCGTAAACATCTTTCGTTTTACCTGTGTAAATTTTTTTCATGTGTTACCCAATCCTTCTTTCTTGGAAAATGAGTTCCAATTTGCTTTTTTATTATATCATTTTCTGTTCCATACAGCAATCCATTCCGTCGAAAAAGATTAGATTTTCAGGATTTGATGGGAAATTTAGCCCATTGACAAAGCAGGAGGGCAATGCTACAATAAGAAGCAGAAAACAGAATAAATCCTTATCAAGAGTGGCGGAGGGACAGGCCCTGTGATGCCCGGCAACCTGTGGCGTAAGCTGCAAGGTGCTAATTCCTGCGGTGAAGCCCCCTTTTTTGTGGGGTACCGAAAGATGAGGCTGGATAAAAGGACCCTCGTTTTTCGAGAGGCCCTTTCTTTATGGGATTTATCTGGAAGAAAACTGATGTGGCAAATTGCCGCAGTTTGAGAGAAAGGAAGTATGTGTTTGTGAAACTATTTACATCAGAATCTGTTACGGAAGGCCATCCTGATAAACTCTGCGACCAGATTTCAGACGCCGTGTTGGACGCCATTTTACAGGAAGACGCGGAGGCCCATGTGGCATGTGAGGTTACAGCCACAACAGGGATGATCCATGTCATGGGAGAGATCACCACATCCTGTTATGTGGATATCCCGGCAATCGTACGTGATGTAGTGCGTGAGGTGGGGTATGATGACCCTAAATGCGGCTTTAACGGCAATACCTGTGGAGTGGTCACTTCCATAGATACACAGTCTCCGGACATTGCTTTGGGGGTCAATGAGTCTTTGGAGGCCAAAAAGGGCGAGACCGACGAAAACAGTTTGATTGGCGCCGGAGATCAGGGCATGATGTTCGGCTATGCCTGTGATGAAACACCGGAATATATGCCTATGGCAATTTCGCTGGCGCATAAGCTGGCAAAGCAGTTGGCAGCGGTGCGTAAGGACGGTACGCTGAAATATCTGCGGCCTGACGGAAAAACCCAGGTTACCGTAGAATATGACGGGGATCAGGTAAAGCGAATCGATGCCATTGTGGTATCCACCCAGCATGATGAGGAAGTCAAGCAGGAAAGATTGAAAAAGGACGTTGTTAAGTATGTTATCAAACCTATCGTTCCGTCGGAGCTGATCGATTCCAATACCCGAATTTATATCAATCCAACCGGGCGTTTTGTTATCGGCGGCCCTGTAGGAGACAGCGGATTGACTGGCCGAAAAATCATTGTGGATACCTATGGCGGGTATGGCCGTCACGGCGGCGGGGCGTTTTCTGGAAAAGACCCCACCAAGGTGGACCGTTCTGCGGCTTATGCGGCCCGGTATGTGGCAAAGAATATTGTTGCGGCAGGACTGGCCAGAAAATGTGAGGTAGAACTTGCCTACGCCATTGGGGTAGCTCGTCCCGTGTCTATTATGGTGGATACCTTTGGCACCGGCACTGTCGATGACGGAAGGCTGGCGGAAGCGGTTCAGAAAGCATTTGACCTGCGTCCGACTGCCATTATCAAAGAATTGGATTTGAGACGACCGATTTACAGGCAGTTGGCTGCTTATGGCCATATGGGCCGTGAGGATCTGGATATCACCTGGGAAAGAACCGATCGCACGGAAGCACTGCTGAATGCGTTGAAATAAGAGATGGGGAAAAGAGTGGCGACTGAGGTTGTCCACTCTTTTTTTACTGTTACACAGAACCGAAGTTTTTTCTGAAATCACGCGGACAATCTGCCTGACATAACATAGAAAGAAGTGAGGTGAACTTTGTGAACATAGTGATCTTTGTTCTGTGTGCGGTGTTGATGGTATTCGGAATTGCAGAATTGGTGAGGCTGCTGGTTTTTTGGTGGCTGAAACCGGAAACAGCGCAGGAATTCTCCATTGTCGTATCCCCTGGAAGCGCTGACAGCTGCGAGTATTTGGTTCGCTCAGCTGCAGAAAGGATGCGGTGGCTGAATTTGAAAGCACCCTGCAGATTGGTTTGCGTCAATTTGTCCGATGATCCGGAGATTGACAGTATCTGCCGTTTTCTTGCCCTGCGATATCCATATTTGAAGGTTTCCAAAAGAGAAGATCTGGTGTATACTATTTTAGACAGGGATGAAGACCCCTGAACGGGAAACAGAGAAAGGAAATCGGGACGTGGCGGAAGACAGGCTGTTGGAATTATGCGGATCTGTTGAAACGGTAGTGTACCATAATGACAAAAATCAATATACAGTGTTGGAGATGAATGCCGGCAACGAAAATGTCACCGTTGTCGGCGCATTTCCCTTTGTCAGTGTAGGGGAAGAACTGCATGTATATGGAAAGTGGAGCAGTCACCCTTCCTTTGGCGATCAGTTCAAGGCAGAGGCTTTTGAAAGATCCAGGCCTGCTACTACGGCAGCCATGCTGAAATACCTCTCCTCTGGAGCAGTAAAGGGAATTGGCCCTGCTACAGCAAGGAGAATTATTGAAACCTTTGGCGGCAAAGCGCTGGAAATCATCGAAAATGAACCGGAACGTTTAGCACAGATAAAGGGGATTACCAGGGAGAAAGCACTGGAAATTAATACTGAGTTAAAACGTGTTTATGGAATTCGGGAGCTGATGGCCTTCTTGGGCGCTTATGGGGTACGCCCGGAAGAGGCGGTTCTGGTGTGGAAACAATTTGGGGAAGGCTCTGTCGGCTGCATTCAGGAAGATCCTTATTGCCTTTGCGGCGATGGTTTGGATATCAGCTTCAGCATAGCGGATTCTATTGCGGAATCCATGGAAAAGCCCCGGAATGATGACGGCAGGGTTCAGGCGGGAGTACTCTATGTCCTGAGGCATAACCTGAATAATGGACATACCTGCCTGCCTGCGGACAAGCTCTGTCAGGCCGCCCAGCGCCTGTTAGGAGTAGAGCTTTCCGATGTGCAGGACGCTTTACTCCTGCTGTGTGAGCACTACCAGACAGTCTGTGTGAACTTTGATGGAAGAGACTTTATCTTTTTGAAAAAGCAATACCAGTCGGAAGAATACATTTCCAGACGAATGCAGGGGATGCTGCAAATGCCGCCGCAATCGATTTGCGGTGCAGAGAATATGATTGCCGATGTGGAGCGGACGCAGGGAATCGCCTATGCGGAAAAGCAGCGTGATGCGATCCGGGCTGCTTTGGATAAGGGAATTTTGATTCTTACAGGCGGTCCTGGAACAGGAAAGACTACCACGCTTAACGCCATTATCCGAATTCTCAAAGAGATGGGGGAACGCGTCTTCCTGGCAGCCCCCACTGGCCGGGCGGCAAAGCGGATGAGTGAGCTGACCGGGGAAGAGGCGAAAACGATCCACCGCATGCTGCAGGTAGACTGGGATGAACAGGATAACCCGGTATTCACCCGGAATGAACGAAATCCACTGGAATGCGACTGCCTTGTCATCGATGAGCTCTCCATGGTAGATTCTTATGTATTTGAAAGCGTGCTTCGCGCTCTTCCCATTTCCTGCCGGCTGATCTTGGTAGGGGACAGCGATCAGCTGCCCTCTGTGGGCGCAGGCAATGTTTTGGGGGATCTGGTCGCTTCCGGCCTGTTTCCCACTGTGCAGCTCAAAGAGATTTTCAGACAGTCCATGGCAAGCCTGATCGTGATGAATGCCCATCAGATCGTAGAGGGGAAAATGCCAGACCTTTCCCGCAGGGACAGCGATTTCTTTTTTATGCCGGTTGCCGAACCGGAGGATGCCGCAAAACTAATTGTTTCTCTCTGCTCTCAGCGTTTGCCTAAAAGTTACGGCTATTCCAGTGTCTCGGATATTCAGGTCCTCTGCCCAGGACGGAAGGGTGAATTGGGAACTGCAGAACTGAATAAACTGCTGCGTGAAGCGATTAATCCGCCGTCAAAGGATAAGACGGAAGTAAAGATTAATGGCACATTGTTTCGGCTGGGTGATAAAGTGATGCAGGTGCGCAACGACTATAATCTTCCATGGACAAAGGAGGATGATACCAGCGGAGAAGGCGTCTTTAACGGGGATATGGGGGTAGTCACGGAAATTGACCGACCGGGAGGTGTGCTGCGGGTTCAAATAGACGACAAAGAGGTGCTCTATGATTTTGAGCACGCTTCCAATGAATTGGAACCTGCATATGCGGTCACGGTACACAAAAGCCAGGGCAACGAATTTACTGCCGTGGTGATCCCTGTTTTAAAACCGCCTATGCAGCTTTGTTACCGGAATTTGTTGTATACAGCAGTGACCCGTGCGAAAAAACTGCTCATTTTGGTGGGGACGAGAGGAACTATAGAGGCGATGGTGGAAAACGACAGGAAAACACGGCGCTATACTGGGCTTGCCCGTTTTCTGGCAAGGCCGGAGGAGTTGGAATAGGCGGAATGGAAACAGTACGCGAACAGAGGCGTTTACTGGGCAGGTTCTGTCTGCGGAGAATACTCTTTTAGCACTTCACTGAGAGTTAAAAAACAAACGTCCTGAAACCATCGGATTAAAACCGGTTTTCAGGACGTTTGCTTTTTCAGAATGCTGCTATTTCCCTTTTCTAGCGGAAAAATTTTCCCATGGTATACAGATCACGATAGGATCCATCCGGCATTTTTGCTTGCTGTTTCAGTGTGCCTTCTACAACAAACCCTAAACTTAAATAGAGTCCCAGGGCGCGAAGGTTCTCTGTGTCTACAGTGAGGCAGAGCTTTTCGATCTCTTTCTGCCGGCACCAGTCAAATTGTATTTGAAACAGTCTGCGCCCCAGGCCCATACGCCAGAAATCCTGTCTCACAGAGATGGCAATTTCTGCCAGATGGCGAGTCCGCCGCCTGCCGATGTTTCTGGTACAACCGCAGGTTGCCGCAATTTCACCGCTTTTCGTTTCAGCGACCAGAAACAGTTTGTCCTCTCCCGCCGACCAGGATTTTAACAGTGCGGCCTCGGATTCCAAGGAAAAGGAAGCTTCAAATTCTCCCGGTTCTCTGGCAAGAAATGTTGTTTCGCTGTCTACATGCCGCATAAATTCAAACATCTTTTGAGCGTCGTTTTCTTCAGCGTTCCGCAGCAAGAAAAACTGCCCCTTTGTCTCAAAGCTTTCCTGATATTTTGACACGTTATCAAACCTTCCATCTTCTCAGCGATCGGAGTCAATATTTTCAGCAGTATAGCATGAAAAAAGTATCCTGTCAAATTGAACTGATGTTCCTTGTTTTCTCTATTTATTTTGCCGAAAGTCAACGAAAATAGTTGACTTTTCTGTTTTTTTCCTCTAGTATTAAAGAACTTAAGCATGATAGAGGCGCGAATGACAAGAGTATGTTCTTCTACACTCAGGCAAGAGGAGAACGGAAAGGGGAATTCGCCGAGGTTCTGCGTCTGTTGCCTGGCAGCGCAGCGCCGGGTTGTAGGAGAATATCCTGCAGACTGTCGCTTTCCGGAGAGGAATGCGGAGCGCTGTTATGAATTCATATGGATACAGAATATGAAGTCATGACAGAGTGTCATGACTTTTTTTATGGAATGAGGATGGTAAACATGAGATGGAATGGTAAGAAGGCGCTGCGGGCGGGTATCCTGGCAGTAGTCCTGCTGGCGGCGCTGATTGTGCCGCCTTTGGTAGGGGGAACGGTTAGCGCTGCGGAGGGCGGCGGTTTTTATGGAACCATCTGGTCCCTTTTGCCTCCCGTAATAGCAATTGCCCTGGCTTTGATCACTAAGGAGGTATATTCCTCCCTGTTTGTCGGTATTGTGATCGGTGGTCTGCTGTACTCCGGATATGGTTTTGAAGGAACGGTTCTCCACGTGTTTCAGGATGGCGTCGTGGGTGTGTTGTCCGATGGTTATAATGTGGGGATTTTGATTTTCCTGGTCATTTTGGGCGCCATGGTTTCCCTTATGAATCGGGCTGGAGGTTCGGCAGCGTTTGGACGCTGGGCTGCCCGGCATATCAAAACGCGTGTCGGAGCGCAGCTGGCCACAGTGGTCTTGGGCGTTTTGATCTTTATTGATGACTATTTTAACTGCCTGACAGTAGGTTCCGTCATGCGGCCGGTAACCGATGAACACAAAGTGTCCCGTGCTAAGCTTGCTTATCTGATCGATGCGACAGCTGCTCCCGTCTGCATTATAGCGCCAATCTCTTCCTGGGCTGCAGCTGTTGCGAGCTATGTGGAAGACGGAAATGGACTTTCGCTGTTTATCCAATCGATCCCGTTCAATTTCTATGCGATTCTTACGATCATCATGATGGTGGGCATGGCGCTGATGAAAGTGGAGTTTGGGCCCATGGCGGGATTCGAACGCAATGCCCAGGAAAATGGAGATCTGTTTTCCGGTAAAAATCCCTATGCCAATCTGACGGAGGAATCAGAGGAGGAAAAAGGGGCTGTCATCGATTTGGTCCTGCCCATCGTCGTGCTGATTATCTCCTGTATTATAGGAATGATTTACTCCGGCGGTTTTTTCCAGGGAGCCTCATTTGTAGAAGCCTTTTCTGGTTCCGATGCCTCTGTGGGGTTGATGCTGGGTTCGGTGTTTGCCCTGCTATTCACTATTGCTTTTTATTGTATCCGCCGTTCCATGACGTTCCGCGAGGCGATGGGATGCGTTCCGGAAGGATTTCGGGCCATGGTGCCGGCCATTCTGATTTTGACCTTTGCTTGGACGTTGAAGTCCATGACAGATTCACTGGGTGCGGGTGAATTTGTTTCTGCTCTGGTAAAGGGTTCTGCAGGTGGATTCAAAGCGCTTTTGCCTGCCGTGGTATTCGTTATAGGTTGTTTCCTGGCGTTCGCCACTGGTACCAGCTGGGGTACTTTTGGCATTCTGATTCCCATTACATTAAATGTGTTTCCGCTTACGGATCCGTTGGGTGTTGTGTGCGTTTCCGCCTGCATGGCGGGCGCTGTCTGCGGAGATCACTGCTCTCCCATATCAGACACAACAATTATGGCTTCCGCAGGCGCGCAGTGCGACCATGTTGACCATGTGTCTACGCAATTGCCCTATGCCATAGCGGCCGCCGCAGTGAGTTTTGTCTCCTACATCATCGCAGGGTTCATTCCGAATGCATTCATTACCCTGCCTGTGGCAATCCTCCTGATGTTGGGCACTTTGGCTGTGATTAAAGCAGTCCACCGAAAGAAATCAGTATCCTAAGTTGGAAAAAAGAAAGGCCTCCACGGTCTTTCTTTTTTTATAGCTTGAAAGCGAAAAATGCTTAAAATGCCCTTGAGTTTTTGCAGAGTGTCCCTCAAACCCGCATGAAATCAAGGTTTGCGCATATGCCTCTAAAATTAACCCCTGAAAAGTCATCGGGACTTGTTTACAGGCACGGGCCGAAAAGAGCCAGTATGAGACGTTCCCGTCTCATGCCAGTTCTATTTTCATGCGCGGCGGGAATTCCAATCTCACGCAAAACAATCGCGGCAAGCAGAACAGAGCGTGTCCTATTCTGTCCTGCTTGCTACTTTTGAAAATAACTAGATAGCATAGTGCGCCATATACCGATAAGGTGGAGCTAAACCAGCACGAGAAACTGGAAATATAAATTTTGGACTGTACCCCAAAAAGGAGAGCAATTTTATACTTTCTTACGCGTCAGGAAAATTCCAACAATTGCCCCTATCAGGATAATCGGCGCTAATCTGACAAACAGCCATTCAAATGCGTGAGAAGCTGCTCCGAAAACAGCGGTTTCAGGGTCACTATAATTCCAAGCCAAGTAAGGACTATTTAATGTGATTAAGACCGCAGAGATTATAACTATGACCACGCACGATGAGATAAACAGCCAATGAAATATTTTTCGTCTTGTGGTCTTCCTTTGTGCGAGCTGTAAGTTTATAATCTCCAGTTTTTCAGAAATCGCTTTTAAGTCATCAACCTTTGATTCAATAACGGTTTCCCCAAGTAAAGTGCTTACGGATGTTTCAAGCGCTTCTGATATGGAAATCAACATGTCAGAATCAGGGACTGACAACCCTTGCTCCCATTTAGAAATTGTTTGCCGCACCACGTTCAGCTTGATAGCAAGCTCCTCCTGTGAAAGCCCTTTTGATTTTCTGATTGCTTTTATAGTTTCATTTAACATTAGGGACGAACTCCTTTCTTCAGTTGTTAACACGATTGTATGAGAAACTGCCCGTTGCTGCAAGCAATGAATATTAACATTTCAATTATATCGTCATGGTAGGCTGTTATGTCGGCCGGGAGGAAGAATAAAAACTTGGTAAACTGTTCTCGAAATCATTTGTAGCTTAAAGGGAACAGCGGAAAATTATTTCTTCGGTTGAAAAAGGGATGAGACTGTACTATAATAGGAAAGTATCATTATGGGAATTTGTGACCTCGAATAGTAAGGATGATTAAGAGGATGATTGGAACAGATATTGCAATCGATTTGGGAACATCAAAATTTAAGGTATATTTGGACGGCAAGGGAATTGTGTTGAGCGAGCCCTCCATTATTGCTGTGGACAATGCCACGGATGAAGTTATCGCAATCGGGAGCGAAGCCTATGATATGTTGGGAAGAACCTCCGAGCGTATCACTGTTGCCCGGCCGTTGTGCAATGGTGTTATCTCTGATTTCTCTATGGCGGAGCATCTGATCAGCCATTATCTCAAAGAGATCAACAACAGCAGAGTGTTTATGCCTCGTGTGGTAGTGAGCGTCCCCTGTGGAATCACAGAGGTGGAAAAAAGAGCAGTGGTAGATGCCATTGGTGCGGCGGGCGTACGCAAGGTTTGTCTGATAGAGGAACCTGTGGCGGCGGCTATCGGCGCCGGGGTGGACATTGCGGTACCGCATGGGACGATGATCGTAGATATTGGCGAGGGAACCACAGATATGGCGGTAATTTCCCTAAACGGTATCGCCATTGCCAACTCTACCCATATTGCTGGGGATGATTTCAATGATTCCATCATAAAATACGTCCGCAAAAAGTTCAACCTGGTGATTGGGGACCGCATGGCGGAAGAGGCGAAAATTGCGATTGGTTGTGCGTATCCCAGGAAAAAGCTGATGACCTTTACATTAAAAGGACGAAATGCTATGAGCGGACTTCCTGAAACTACAGTGATGAACTCTGATGAGATGATAGAGGCGCTTATCGAGCCGGCTATTTCCATCATCCGTACAGTGCAGGCGACTTTGGAAGAGACGCCTCCGGAACTGCTGTCTGATATCTTTACGGACGGCATCTATCTTACAGGGGGTTCGGCAAATCTGTACGGCCTCTCCACACTTTTGTCAAAGAAAACCAAAATTCCTGTAGTCACCTTTGAAAATCCGGAAAACTGTGTTGTGCTTGGTGCAGGAAAGGCAATTAAGTATATTGATAAGATCGACGGACGCACCCATGGAAAGATGAATCCGCTGGTAGCTTATTATTAAATAGAAAACACCGGAGCCTTACAATGGTTCCGGTGTTTTCTGTTTAGCTCCAATAACTTCCGTTCCAAGTTGTCCGGCTAGAAGCTGATGATGATTTCCTCAACTGTGATTTCTCCATCGATGAGGGTTTCAATCACAGGTTTTTCATTGGAACAGTCCTTTTTCCAATAATGCCATGCCTTTTCCAAGTTTTCTTCTTCGTTGGGCACGCCGTCGAAACAGTTGCAGGCATCACCATCGAAAAACCCTCCACCGGCTTTTAGTCTGACAATGGAATACACATCGCGCCCAATATCCTGAAAAAATTTGGCCCAGCTCTGCGCCTCCTGTAAGGTCCTGGAGGTGTAAAGACAGGCCATACGGGAAGGATAAGTAGGAAAATACTCTTTGCGGATCTTTTCCAGGGCCATTTCACGGTAAGCTACCTTTGACCACTTGTCCATATCCGCCTGAAGAAGCCGAACCAGCTTTTCCTCTACCGGTTCCCCGCACAGAAGCGCCTTAAATGCCGTAACCCTATGGTAAACACCGTTGTGATGCTGCTGGTCAAAAATCAATTTTTGTCCCAATTCCATGGGGCGTTCCGTAACAACGTGATAGACATATTCTGTTTTCATACTTTTATCTCTCCATTCTATCCCGAAAATAGGCTGCAGTTTCCAATTCTTCTGGCGAAATCAGTTCAAAATGAAGCAATGCCTTTTCAATTCCATCATCCCAAACCGCAGCTGTTACATAGTCGGCAGCTTGCTTGGTTTCCTCCTGTGCATTTTCCATTGCAACTCCGGTTCCAGCCCAGGAAACCATACGGCAATCGTTATCTCCATCGCCAAAAACCATGACCTCCTCGCGGTTTAGGCCAAAATGTTCCGCAGTAGCAGCAATTCCTACTTCTTTTCCGCCGCCTTTTGGTATGACGTCGAAGCAGAACGGGCTGGCGCTGGTGATTTCAATTCCTTTTAATGGGGCCAGCAGTGAGGCGTATTGGGTTGGATTATAAGTGAGAAATTGATAAATTTCATTTGTCTCCAATCTGGCGGCATTATATACTTTCGGGACAGGGAGTCCCTGTAAAGCAAAGTGTTCCGCTATTTGGCGTTGATAATTTACCATAAAGGATTCTTCCGCCTCAATTAACAAGCAGGGGAAAGGCGTCTTCTTTTGAATTTCCAGCAACTGCCGCATATCCTGTTTGGGAATTGCCGTTTTATGTAAGATGTCTCCTTTTCGCGTGAAGCAGTACTGACCGTTTAAGGTGACAAAGCCGTCAAATGGAAAATACTCATCCAGAAAGGTCACCATGCTTTTTGGTCTGCCGGTCGCTACAAAAAGTTTGATCTCTCTTCTTTTCAGAAGGTGAAGAGCGCGAAGGGTAGAAGAAGGGATTCGGTTCGTTTTGGGATTGAGAAGCGTGCCGTCTATATCAAAAAAAATAGCGCGAATCATAAAATTGCGTTGCTCTCCTATACAAATATTTAGACAGGAAAACCGGGCGCCCAGTCCAGCTTCCTTTCCATCTTTTGCGGCGTCTAGTCGTGAAATGCATCCAGCAGGGCAGTATCTACTCCAAATTCTTCGGCGCAGTCCCGCAGCCCGTCCAGCACTTCGTCCCGTGAGAAGCTACAGGCTTCCAAACGGTCATCTGAGAAAGTATTCAAATAGGTGTAGAAATTCAAAGCGATGGACAAGTTTTCAATATCAGAGAAGTCCAATTCTTCGAACAGCATGTCTTCCGCCCGGCCAATCTCTCCCTGATCTGCCAGTTGATACAGGCATTCAGGAAAACCAAGACCAGAAGAATGCTTTATTTCTGACGCTTCATAAGTGCCGTAAGGCTGCTCGTACTGCTTTCCAAGAATTTTCGAAAGCAGACGAACCATGTCGTGAATCATACGTATGATATAATCCTCTGTAAGCAATCCGTTCACCAGCTTTGCTAGAAATACAGGAAGCCGCAGTTCTGCGGCTTCCTGTTACTTTTTTGCCTGATACCTGTTAACCATCAGATTTGCACATTTATAAATGTCGCCGCCGCCCAGTGTAAGAATGAGGTCTCCGGGTTTAGCATGCTCCATCACGTAATCTGCAATATCCTCGAAACTGCCAAACCATCTGCTTCCCGGTATTTTTGCAGCCAAGTCGCTGGTATGGATCTGGAAAGAGTTTACTTCCCGTACCGCAAGGATCTCCGTCATCACCACATGGTGGGGGATAGAAAGGGCTTTGGCAAATTCGTCCAAAAGAGTATAGGTACGGGAATAGGTATGCGGCTGAAAAACAGCCCAAACCTCACGGTAACCCATTTTTACAGCGGAGGACAGGACTGCAGTGAGTTCGGTGGGGTGGTGGGCGAAATCGTCTGCCACAGTAACTCCATCAAAGCTCCCGAGGATTTCAAAACGGCGGTGAACACCTGAAAACTTACTGAGAGAGGAACAGATCGGGGCGGGGGCAGCTCCAATAGAATGCGCGGCAGCAGCAGCAGCCACAGCATTGAGCATATTGTGCTCCCCGGGAACGATCAGGCTGACCCGGCCAAGCTTTTCACCACAATGCATGAGAGTGAAATCTTCACAAGCGGTATCTTCTTCATTCATCTCCGCTGGATAATAGTCATTTTTGTCACTGAAGCCGAAAGTGACGATTTTAGCGTTTGTAATACCTTCCACACTTTTCATCGCCCTCTCATCATCCCCATTGACAATGATAAGAGCGGAGGTCTGTGTTGCAAATTGATGGAAGGAGTGTATGATATTATCCACTGTTTTAAAATAATCGAGATGATCCGCATCAATATTCAGAATCACAGAGACCGCGGGATGAAGCTGCAGAAAGGTATCCACATATTCACAGGCCTCGCAAACAATGGTATCACTTTTCCCGACCCGGCCGTTACCGCCAATGAGAGGAAGCTTTCCGCCAATAATCGCACTGGGGTCCATTCCTGCGTCAATCAAAATCTGCGTGATCATACCGGTCGTCGTCGTCTTGCCGTGAGTCCCTGAGACCGCGACAGGGCAGCGGAATTTTTTCGTCAGCAGGCCAAGCATAACAGAGCGCTCTAGTGTGGGGATTCCCTTTTCCCGGGCAGCAACCAGTTCGGGGTTATCCTGTTTGCAGGCTGCAGTATAGACCACAGCTTCCGCATTGCCAATATTTTCAGCCCTGTGCCCCATAAAGACGGGGATTCCATAATTGCGGATACGGTCAAGCGTATCGGATTCATTCACATCGGAGCCTGTAAGCAGATATCCGTTATGATACAGGATTTCTGCCATAGGGCACATGCCGGATCCCCCAATTCCTACAAAGTGTAATTTTTTGACATGATCCAATATATTATCAATTTCATTCATATCGAAAAAGCGCTCCTCAACTTTATTCTACAATTCATCAATCCATAGCTGTTATCTATTATATTGCGAAATGGAGATAAAATAAATAGGAAATTTGAAAATATTCTGAAATTGTCTATTTTCGCACAAAGGAGACTGCGCACCAAACCCAGACTGTTGCCATAATATGAAATATCCCTGCGTCCATGGGAAACAGGCTCCCACGAAACAACGCCCGAAAGGTTTGAGGATACATGTCGCGCAATAGCACGTTTGGCATTATTGGTGGGGACGCAAGACAGGTCTATCTGGCAAAATCAATCTCGCAGGATGGATATCCAGTATTTGTCAGTTGTCTTGAAAAAGCAGAGGGAATTGAGGAACTGCCTTCGCTTTCTCTGAAAGAAATTTCGGAGAAATGCGGCATAGTCATTTTGCCGCTGCCGGCAACAAAAGAGGGAAAATATTTGAATACGCCTTTTACCGATGAGAAAATCGAACTGGACGACAGCTTTGCCCAGCTCTTTGAGAACCAGTCGGTCTATGGAGGGATGATGGAAAAGCTTTATGCCGCCTCTGAACTTTGGGAAAGCATACGCACGTATGATTATTATACGCGGGAAGAGTTGATGGTGGGGAATGCTTTTCTCACCGCAGAAGCCGCGGTAGGGCTTGCCATTGAAGAAATGGAAGGCGCGTTAAATGGCGCGTCCTGTCTTGTGGCTGGTTTTGGAAGGATAGGGAAGGCGTTATGTCTTGATTTACGCGGTTTAGGGGCAAAGGTGGATTGTTGTGCCAGAAAGACGGAAGACCTCGCTGCAATCCGGGCGCTCGGCTGTGAGCCGCTGCAGTACCGGCAAATTTCAAAATGCTATGACGTCATATTCAACACGGTGCCGGCTAAGGTACTGACAGCCCTTCCTCTTTCCAGACAGAGTCGTGAGACTTTGGTGATCGAACTTGCTTCTTTTCCAGGCGGAGTGGATATTGAAGCTGCAAAGCGCCTCGGTATCCGCGTGGTCAACGGCCAATCCCTGCCAGGCAGAATTTCGCCAAAAACATCTGGCGAGTTTATCAAAGAAGCGATTTACAATATGATGGAGGAAGTTTGATTTGGATTGATTTCCCAGGAGAAAGGTTGGTTGACATGATAAAAACGGTTGGTTTTGCCATGTGCGGCTCCTTCTGTACGATGCAGAAGGCCGTGGATGAAATGCGTACTCTAAGTGAACAATATGCTATTTTGCCGGTAATGTCTCAGAATGTCTATGAAACGGACACGCGTTTCGGCAAGGCGAAGGACTTTATAGATGAGGTGGAAAAAATCAGCGGGCGGCAGGTGCTCCATTCTATTGTGAGTACGGAGCCTATTGGGCCCAAAGGGCTGGTAGATGTGATGGTAGTTATGCCATGTACCGGAAACACACTTTCTAAAATTGCAAACGGCATTACAGATACATCTGTTACCATGGCGGTGAAATCCTCCCTGCGTATCGGTATCCCGGTGGTGCTTGGTCTTGCTACAAACGATGCCATGGGCGCTTCCGGAACCAATATCGCGAAGCTGTTCAATACAAAAAATGTGTATCTGGTGCCCTTGCATCAGGATGATCCCATAAAAAAACCGTTTTCTCTGGTTTCGGATTTCAGCCTGCTGCCTCAGACGATCGAAGCAGCTTTAAAAGGCAGGCAGCTTCAACCTTTTTACCGCTGAAACAAAACAGACCGGCCGAGCAGATGAGCTCGGATTTGTTCGAAAAAGAGGCATGCTGATTTTGCATGCCTCTTTTTCGGGCTTATAGAAAACTTCAGTTTACAAAACAGTGATTTTGCTGTATGATAATCAGGAAAAACAGAAAACTGTGCATACGGAAATACTGGCCTAGAAAGTCCTCGGAAATTGCTACCGCATTGTCAAAAGCAGAAAATGCAGCAGATACATGATACTGAATTTGGCCCGGTAGAGCTTTCTCAGCTATGTCGATCCGTAGAAAGATGGTCGTATTCATGCTTTATTGTACCAAATGCAGAGCAGTCTGCGAAGACAGTACTCAGAAATGCCCTAATTGTAAAAATGTCAGGTCGTTGAGAATTGTAAATAACGATGATTTTGTTCTGGTGCACCGTGTGGACGAATACACAGCACAAAGACTGACGTCGGCGTTTGATGATTTTTCTATTGGCTATCAGTTTGAAAATTTTGGCGAGGGTAGGGTATCCTATCTCTATGACAGTGAAATCATGCCGACGGATAAAACGCTCTATGTGAGATATGGGGATTTTTCTACCGCTATGGGAATCGCCTCGCAAATAGAGCAGGAGATAGAACGGGAGAGGCAGGGCGAACCGGAAGAATTTGAGGAAATGCCCAGGAGGAAGCGCATCCTTGTGCAGAGCCTTTCCGTGGTTGCCTTCCTGCTTTTGGTGATGCTGGCGGTTTTCGGCGCAGATGCCATAGCGAACTGGATACGCGGATTGATGCAGTGACAGGACAGGCTTTTTTTAGCGGCAGCGGCGTCTACAAAACGTATATACGTTGCATGTTTTTGACGGCAGAATAAGAAAGGAAGAGAAAAATGCAGAATTACAAACCGGATACCTTGTGTATTCATGCCGGCTATAAGCCGGGAAACGGCGAGCCTCGTGTAGTGCCTATTGTTCAGAGCACCACTTATACGTATGACAGCTCCAAGGAGATGGGTGATCTGTTTGATCTGCAGGCAGATGGATTCTTCTACACCCGTATCGGAAATCCCACCAATGATGTGGTGGAGAAAAAGATAGCCGCGCTGGAATGCGGGGTAGGGGCACTTTTGACCTCCTCAGGGCAGGCCGCTTCGCTGATGGCGGTACTCAACATCTGCACTGCCGGCGACCATGTAGTGAGCTCCAGTGCGATTTATGGAGGAACATTCAATCTTTTTTACAAAACGATCAAGGAAATGGGAATTGAAACCACCTTTGTTTCTCCAACCAGTACCAGAGAAGAATTAAAAGCGGCAATGAGGGAGAATACGAAATGTGTATTTGCCGAAACCTTGGCAAATCCTTCGCTCATAGTGGCAGATTTGGAAACCTTTGCGGAGGCGGCCCACGAACATGGTGTGCCCCTGATTGTGGATAATACTTTTCCAACGCCCATCAATTGCCAGCCCTTTGCGTTTGGCGCGGATATCGTCGTGCACTCAACGACCAAATATATGGATGGTCATGCCGTCCAGGTTGGCGGCGTGATTGTGGATTCTGGCAAATTTGATTGGCAGAACGGAAAATTCCCGGCGTTGACTGAACCAGATGAGTCCTATCATGGCGTGATCTATACAAAGCAGTTTGGCCCTGCTGCGTACATTGCTAAAGTTCGCTGCCATCTGATGAGAGATTTAGGCGCCCAGGCAGCCCCGATGAATGCATTCCTGCTGAACCTTGGCCTTGAGACGCTGGCCTTGCGTATGGAACGTCACTGTTCCAACGCGCTGGCTGTAGCAAAGTATCTGGAAGCCGACCCCAATATTGCCTGGGTCAATTATCCCGGCCTGGAAAGCAGTCCGTACTATGAGCTTGCGAAGAAATATATGCCTCATGGTTCCTGCGGTGTGGTGTCTTTTGGTATTAAGGGCGGCAGAGAAGCTGCTACCAGATTTATGGATAGTCTGGAGATGGCATCTGTAGTCACCCATGTGGCAGACTTGCGTACCTGTGTACTGCATCCTGCCAGCACTACCCATCGCCAGCTGACTGACGAACAGCTGAAGGAAGCAGGGGTGCCTGCCGATTTGATTCGGTTGTCCGTAGGTATTGAAAATTTGGAAGATATTCTGAGCGACCTGAAACAGGCCCTTGCAAAATCGGTGCAGTAATATGGCGATTTCTGTACGGGAAAGCCTGATGGACACTGTGGGGAGTCCTAGATTTCTAGCTTATCTTTCAGATGTGTCTCTGGAACCGGAACAGATAAAAACTGTCATGATCAACGAGGCTGTTCCCCTGGATCCGGTAGAGGATTTTTACGGGAGCGCACTAGCGCCCGCTTATTTGGAAACTGTATTTCCGCTGTTTCGGGAGGCTGGGTGCGAGATTTCCAGGATAGAGGAACTGCTTCACATGGGCATTTACCTGACGAATGCGGTAAAATTTCCGAAACGGGATACCACTGTGCCGAAGGAGCTTTTGGAAGAAAGTCTTCCTGTGTTGGAAATGGAGCTTGGCTTATTTCCAAACCTGCGGACTGTAATGCTGATGGGTGATGTGGCAAAAAAAGCATTCAACGCTATCGCCAAACGGAAGACCGGAAAGGCAGCAGTGCCCTCTGGTCCCACCTATAAGCTGCGCAGCCAGGAGTTTTGGTGTTGCGGTATGCGGGTATTCCCTTCCTATATCATGACTGGAAAAAATATCCTCATTGAAAAATCAAAATTCCAGATGGCGGCGGATGATATACGCCGAATGCTGCAAATGAACGAAGGAAAGGGTATTGCATAAATTTGCAATACCCTTTCCTTTTCAGTCAGACTATTTTGCGGATCATTACAAGATGAACTCTGCTTAAATATCACTGACGGTTTCTTCCCGTTCTATCGCAAAATAGGGATATTCATGGCTGAAATGATAGCCAAGCTTTTCTGCAAGAGAAACAGAAGCTAAATTCGCTGCGTCCCAACTGGGGTAAAGCCCATGGTCAAGACAGTGCAGAATCAAGGCGGAGGCACAGGCCAGGGCAAGTCCTTTCCTGCGATGGGACAGTTTGGTATCGATTTCTATTTCTATTCCGCCGTGATATACAGTATAGGAAGAAGCACCGGCGGCCAGTTCATCGCCACACATTACGGCAAAGCCGGCTCCACGATTCTGATAATCTTCGAAAGATTCAAATTGAGAGCAAAAATCAAAGGCCCAGTCTTCCTGTTTTGTAATATCGTAGATTTCTCTGTCGATGTGAGTCAAGCGATAATGTTCCGGCAGGGTGTATCGGAAGGATTCCAGCATTTCTCGGTCAAAAACATCCGGTTCCTTTTTTGTTGCATAGCGGACACCGCGCTGTGCTCTTTTACCATATACTGAGACAATCAATTCTGCCCAAGCCTCATCCTGAGGAAGGAATAAGACAGTAGAGGTACGAGTTTCATGTTGTACAGGCAGGTTCTGGACAAGCGCCTCTGCTTCAACGGATGCGGCATCTCCTGCAAAAAAACAAAAATCGCCAATTATAATCTGCGCCGCCCGGGGCGGATTTTTCCCATCGGACCAGGCAGTTCCCATTTCTCCCTGCAGGCAGGACCAAATCAAGGTTTCCTCCCATCCTTCAAATAGGGGAGCGAGAAGATTCCTGTATTCCTTTGCTACTTTTATCACCTGTTGATTCCCTCACTTCCGTATCCCGTGGGAGCTATTGCCTGATGGTTGAGAAAGTCCACCAGAATGTTATTGGCCAGGAAAGAAGGGGAAGAGCCGTTGAGAATGAAATCAGCTCGCCACTTGGTGGGCTCAATAAACTGCTCGTGGCGGTAACGAACCATATCGAGGTAGACCTCGGAGATTTCATCGAAGGAAAGTCCCCGTTCTGCCATATTCCTGCGTAGGCGCCGCACAATGCGTTCGTCAGCCTGGCAGTCGATAAAAAGCTTGAGGTCAAGCATTTCATAGAGCCAATCATACCAAAGAGCAAAGAGCCCTTCCACCAAGATAAAATCATATTGTCCGTCGCGAGCGGCTTCCAAATCCCGGCGGAGTTGTTCATGATGAATGGTTTCGGGGCAGTTGTCATCCAAGTAGATTTTCCCCGAAACAGGTGCTTTGGCTTTCGGGCGGATTTCCTTTGATTTAAAATAACTGTCCATGTGGAATACCATGATGCGGTATGTCTGCAGCTGTTTTTCAAGGTAGGCAGAGAAGGTGGATTTCCCGCTGGCGGTTCCGCCGCCGATTCCTATGAGATAAGGCCTTTTCATAAACGTTTTCTTCCTCCTGGCAGGTGAAAATCTGCTTCTGCTTTGGATTTGTTCTTCCGGATATCACTGCGAAATCAATTTTATCCAACGCTCGCAATTCGCATGTCAGCGCTTTATGCTGGTAATCATCTCTCTTAGACTGGCTTTCTATGACAGATGAGAGCAGCGCTCATGAGATCAAAGAAAGGGATCCCGAACCGCAGGCAAAGCATTCTCCTTTGTGGAGGCGGTTTGTTCTTCGGTACTCTGTGGTGCGGCGGGAACATTCTCTTTTTCCGGATTCGAAACGCTTGGAGAGCCGGAAATACCACCGTTGTACAGCGGATCGGCAGTGGGGATAGGCGCAGCTTTTTTTACCACCTGGGGGAACTGGACGGTGACGATAAACAGATCGCCGTCCGTGCGGACAAAGAACTTGCCGCCGCAGGCTTCGGTAAAGCTCTTGGCAATGGATAGACCAAGACCGCTGCCTTCCGTGGTTCGATTCTGATCTCCGCGGACAAACCTGGCGGTGAGGTCATCACTGTTCATGGTGATTTCGTTGCGGGAGATATTCCGGATACTCACCTGCGCCATGCCGTTCTGCGCCGTGAGAGAAACATAGGCGCGGGATCCCTCCAGCGAATACTGCGCGCAGTTGCGAATCAAATTTTGAAAAACCCGGTAGAGGCGCTGTCCATCAGCATGCACCAGAATTGGAGCTTCCGGAATTTCTACCCGCCATGTCAGCTGAGAGGCGCGCAGCGTTTCGTCCATTTCTCCAAAGGTCTGCTGAAGCAGTTTTCCAATATCCAAGTCCTCCAGATTCAGGGTGATATTACCCGTAGCTGCTTTGGAAACCTCGAAGACGTCTTGTACAATGTGGCTAAGCCGGTCAGCCTTGTGTGAGATGGTGCTGATATAATCCATCACATGGGGCGGCAGGTCCGGTTCCTTTTTTAACAGGTCGATATAGCTGATGATGGAGGTCAACGGGGTTTTGATGTCATGTGATACGTTGGTGATCAGCTCGACTTTGGTCCGGTCGGCTTTAGTCCCTTCTTCTACCGCCTTTTGAATCCCAGTACGGATCATGTTCAGCTGCATCGCGCAATCATAGAGGTTGGAGGTGGGGGGAACATGGTTTACTGCATTCAGATTGCCCCCGTACATTTCTGCGATTTGAGCCATTAAGACATTCCAATCTTTCAGATCGCGTTTAAGCGCCAGCGTATACCATAAAATGGTGCCAACGATCCCTACGACGGCAAATAGAACCACTGCGGAGGCCAGAAAACCCTTTATCGGCCCCCAATAAGCCCGGGAAAGGGTAAATAACGCGATTGCCGACACTCCACCGACCCCAAGAATTACGGCCAGGGAAGAAAGCAGCCGTCTCATACTGCGCTGTTCAAAGCTTGTCATTTCCCTATAGCTGTTCAATGCGACCAGCAGAGAGTGAATGATGTTATGACGAAAAAAACGCTTGTTGTGCCCGATATCCAGGCAAAGGAAATAAAGCAGCAGCACTATGGCTACGACAAAGGCGGGACCGGATAATCCCCCGCCCAACATCAGGCAGAACATCAAAGTCAAACAGATGAACAGGAATTTCAGTTCAACCCATACTCTGGATAGTCCCTGGGCAATAAACGCTTCAAACTGCCGTCTGTCCTTCCGGAATACAAAGACAAACACCACCGCTGCTGCGAACAGTGAACAGGCGCATACAATGGGAACCAGAAGCGGATAGGGCAGTTCCTTGTAACGTTCTAAATAGACCAAGATGTCGCTGATATTTTCCGCCATACCAGGATCCAGGATGACAAACAAAAGATAGACAATTCCCAGGGTGACGCTGCAGAGCACCAAAATCATGCAGAACCAGGAAACCAACCCTTTGAACATATCAGTGTTTTTCGATTTTGTAGCCAATGCCCCACACCACCTTCAGATATTCCGGTTCTCCTGGGTTGATTTCGATTTTTTCCCGGATACGCCGGATGTGCACCATTACGGTATTTTCGGTAGAATACGCAGACTCGTTCCAAATTTTACTGTAGATTTCTTCCGCCGGGAAAATTCTGCCGGGGTTCCGCATTAAAAGCTCCACAATCTTAGTCTCTGTAGCAGTCAGCTTCACGGGTTCGCCATCTGCATAAAGGACATGTTCATCCAGATTGAAGCACAGCCGTCCGTTGACAATGGTGTTTTCACCGTTTGAGTTGATGTCGCCGAGGCTGGTGTAGCGCCGCAGTTGAGATTTTACCCGGGCCGTAAGCTCCATCGGATTGAAGGGCTTTGTGACGTAGTCGTCCGCTCCCATGGAAAGGCCGATGACTTTATCACTGTTTTCGCTTTTAGCTGAGAGCACGATGATGGGAAGATTTTTTTTCTCCCTGATTTTCATAATGGCGGAAAGCCCATCCAGCTTCGGCATCATGACGTCGATGATGATCAGATGAATCTCTTTTGTCATTGCGATATCGAGAGCTTCCATGCCATCGTACGCCTTAAAGACGTTATATCCTTCACTCTCTAAATTTAAGGCGATTGCCCGGACAATTTCCCTGTCATCGTCCACTACCAGAATAGTCTTTTTGTCTGTCGTATCCATAAAATTCCCTCCTATACAGCAAAAGGATACGCCTGTATCCTTAAAAACTGTGAAATGAATTCTTAAGAAAATCATACATTATTTTATAGGCTAAAGCAATCGATATTTTGTGCTAACCATGGGAAAGAAATCATATCAGTGAATGAATCCATGGAAAGGACAGGTGCGGTATGATGGAACGTTGGAGAAGCCTTTTGAAAAGGCATCGGGCGGTTTTATTCTCTTTAGCTGTAGTATTGGCGGTTGCAGGCCTGCTGACACTGTCTACGGTTAAAAATGGAGGGGCAGTGTTGACTGCAGCAGAAGTCACAAACTGGGGACTGAGCTTTCAAGAAGAAGGAAAACCTCCAGTGGGGAATGCTACTGCTGAGTATCTTCAACAGTATGATTCCCTGTATTGCGTACCCACGGAAGAAAAGGTGCTGTATCTGACCTTTGATGCGGGTTTTGAAAATGGCAATACAGGGAAAATTCTAGATGCACTAAAAAAGCATCAGGTGAAAGCCACGTTTTTTCTGGTTGGCAATTATTTTGAAACACAACCCGATCTGGTGAAAAGAATGGTAGAGGAAGGGCATACGGTAGGAAATCATACCTACAGCCATCCTGATATGTCGAAAATTGCAGATAAAGCCAGCTTTCAGGCAGAACTGCAGAAAAATGAAGAGTTGTACCAAAATATCACAGGGCAGGAAATGAAAAAAATTTACCGGCCCCCACAGGGAAAATTTTGTCAAAGTAATTTGGAAATGGCAAAATCATTGGGATACGAAACGGTTTTTTGGAGCCTCGCTTATGTTGACTGGTATGAAAACCAACAGCCCACCAAAGAAGAGGCGTTTGGAAAGCTTCTGCCCAGAGTGCATCCCGGCGCAGTAGTGCTGCTTCATAGCACCTCTCAGACCAACGGAGAAATTCTTGACGAACTGTTGACGAAATGGGAAGAAATGGGTTATACCTTCGGTGATTTGGAAGCCTGCCTTGGGATAGAATAGTAAGGAATATTTCAAATAATAATTCTTTTGAGGAAATAACATAGGCTTAATTCCCTGTAAAATGAGTAAAAATGAAAATGTTGGAATAAATTAAAAAAAGGAATTAAAAAGTATGGAAGGTATCGTTCAATCTCTCGTTGACTTTTTCAGTAATACGATCCCGGCAGAGCTTACGGTGTTCACGCTTTCCCTGATGCCGATCATTGAACTCCGGGGCGGTATACTGGCGGCAAAGCTGCTGGATTTAAACATGTGGAGGGCATTTTTCATCTGTCTTGTGGGAACAATTTTGCCTACGCCGTTTATTCTTCTGTTTATCAATAAGATCTTCGATTGGATGCGCAATACCCGCTTTGTCAAACTGGTTAACCGTTTGGAAGCTAAGGGAAGAAGCAAATTTGATAAAATTAATCGATACAAAACTTTGGGCCTGCTAATTTTTGTCGCAATTCCGCTGCCGGGGACCGGCGCCTGGACCGGTTCCCTTGCGGCGGCTTTGATGAAGATGGATTTCAAATCCGCCATGATTTCAGTGGCAGGAGGAACCTTGGTAGCAGATATTATCATGTGTTTGCTTTCTTACGGTGTGTTGGGGATGGTGCTGTGAAAGCGGATTATGATATTGCGGTGGTGGGAGGCGGAGCTGCCGGACTGATGGCTGCGCGGAGCGCTGCGATCACTCAGCAGAGGGGAGGACGGCGGACCTCTGTTGTTCTGTTGGAAGGCAATCCAAAGTTTGGGAAGAAACTGCTGGCCACCGGAAACGGACGTTGCAATCTCTCGAACTTGGAGCTTTCGATTGGGCATTATCATGGCGACAGGGAATTGGCTGCGGCGGTCATCGAAAAATTCCCTACGCAACGGATTATAGATGAATTTGAGAAAATGGGGCTTCTTTGCCGGGCCGATCAGGAAGGGCGGTTGTACCCAAATAATTTGCAGGCCGCTGCCGTGCTGCAGGCCCTGCGCTTCTCCTGTGAAGAGGCTCAGGTGCAGTGTGTCTGCGGCTTTTTGGTGTCTTCCATCACCAAAGAGGAAAAAGAATTTGTTCTGGTCTCTGATAGCGGAGAGAGAGTAAGGGCAGGAAGGTGTATTCTGGCCAGCGGAGGGATGGCGTCCCCACGGCATTCCTGCAGTCAAAACGGATATACGCTAGCTCGAGAGTTGGGGCACAGTATTGTGAAATGCCTGCCGGTTTTGGTTCCTGTGAAAAGCAGCAGCAAGCTTTTAAAGCCGTTGAAGGGAATGCGGAGCAAAGTATATGCGGCTTTGCTGGCTGATGGGAAAAAAGTAGCAGGAGAAAGCGGCGAAGTGATCTTCAATGAAGGCGCGCTTTCTGGCATCTGCATTTTTAACCTGTCTTCTCTGGTTGGAGAATGGCAGCGCACCGGCAAATTACAGGATAAGGCCGTAAAAAAGCTGGAAATTTCTTTGGATTTTGCAGAAAATTATTCCTGGGAAGAATTGCTGCATTATCTCCGGCAGATAAAGACCAGGCATTCTAGCCTGCCTGGGGGAGAACTCTTTTCTGGCCTTCTGAATTTAAAAGTCGGACAGGAGTTGGCGAAGAGCTTTGGCATAGACAGACAGCGTCCTGTTGCTGGGATAACAGACGCGGAGTTGAAAAAAATGACAGCCGGTATTAAATCTCAAAAATTTGAAGTCTCAGGCCTCTCGTCTTTTGAAAATGCTCAGGTCACTTCCGGGGGGATCCCATTGTCAGAAGTGACCGTACAGACCATGGAATCTAAAATCTGTTCCGGGCTGTACATGGCAGGAGAACTGCTGCACGTCAATGGAGATTGCGGCGGATATAATCTTCACTGGGCGTGGGCTACGGGCCTTTGCGCAGGGAGCAGCGCCGCTAAGTCTGGTTGTGAAGGATTGGGGGAGAGAAAACAATGCTGAGAATTTCTGGCCTGCACCTTCCTCTGGATTTCAAAGAGATAGAGTTGAGGCGAGCGGCGGCGAAACGGCTTCGTCTTTCAGAGACAGAAGTGAGGGAAGTCGGGCTTTTCAAAAAATCAGTGGATGCCCGGAAAAAGGACAATATTGTATTTGTCTGTACGGCAGATATCACCTTGGACGGGAATGAGGAAAAATTGCTGCGCCGTATCAATGACAACGGGATCCAAAAGGTGCAGCAATATCGTTATGAACTGCCGAAGCCTGTATCTCTTTCCCAAAGACCGGTGGTGATCGGCTTTGGACCTGCCGGAATGTTTGCCGCGCTGATTCTGGCTCAATGCGGTGCGCGGCCCATCGTTCTGGAGCGCGGCGAATCTGTAGAAATGCGAAAGAAAACGGTAGAAGATTTTTGGACTTCGCGCAGGTTGAATCCCAAATCCAATGTGCAGTTTGGAGAGGGCGGCGCTGGAACTTTTTCAGACGGCAAACTGACCACTGGCACTGGAGACGTGCGCATTCGGAAAGTGTTGGAAGAGCTGGTCAAAGCGGGGGCGCCGGAAGAAATCCTTTATGAGGCAAAACCGCATGTGGGAACAGACAAGCTGCCTGGCACTGTGAAGAACATCAGAGAGCAGATCCGCTCCTTGGGCGGAGAGGTATACTTTGAAACCCTTGTCAGCAATTTCTTTTTTCGTGATGGAAAATTGGAAGCTCTGGAAGTTGTAGGAAAGGATGGAAAAAGAAAGCGTCTGGAGTGCAGCCAGGCCATCCTGGCGATCGGACACAGCTCTCGAGATACCTTTGAAAGGTTATCCTCTTTAGCAGTGCCGATGCAGCCGAAAGCATTTTCAGTCGGAGCGCGTATTGAACACCCTGCGGAGCTGATAAACCGGTCTCAATACGGCAGATTTGCAGGGCATCCTGCTCTTGGAGCTGCTGATTATAAGTTAAACAGGCATTTGGAAAACGGCCGAGGTGTCTACACCTTCTGTATGTGTCCGGGCGGAACTGTGACCGGGGCAGCCTCCGAACCGGGAGGCGTGGTAACCAATGGCATGAGCTCCTGGGCCAGAGATGGAAGGAACAGCAACGCCGCGGTGCTTGTGGGAGTGACTCCAGACGACTTTCAGGAAGAAGGACCTTTGGCAGGGGTGGCGTTTCAGCGAAAACTGGAACAAGCTGCTTTCCGCCTGGCAGGGGGGAATTACAACGCTCCGGCACAGCGTGTTGCCGACTTTTTGGAGCGAAGGCCGTCAAAGGCTTTCGGCGGTGTGCTTCCCAGTTATTGTCCAGGGGTCGTTCCGGCCTCTCTGGATGGCTGTCTGCCGGAGTTTGTGACGGATTCTTTGAGACTGGCTATACCCCAGATGGGAAAATCGCTGCGGGGATTTGACGAAGGGGACGCGGTTCTTACGGCCCCTGAGACGCGCAGTTCTTCTCCTGTGCGGATTTTAAGGGGTGAAGATATGCAATCACTTTCTTTGAAGGGGCTGTATCCCTGCGGGGAAGGCGCCGGGTATGCAGGGGGAATTGTCTCCGCAGCGGTGGACGGCATCAGATGTGCTGAGCAGTTGCTTGCGAAAAATCGGTAAGCCTTGTGGTTTCAACATTCCTGAATAATGGCAAATGAGAGTGAGCCGTGAGAGAATTTTTGTACAGTCCTCCTGTTTTTTCTGTTTTCAGTTGACTGCGACACGATGTCGTCCTTTATACTACTGTCAGAAAGGAGACAGCGTATGGAACAGTTTTTAACTGTGAGCCAGATCTCAAGGGAGCTGGGCCTCTCGACCAGAATGCTTCGCTATTATGAAAAAATCGGATTGGTCCAGAGTCAAAGAAAAGAGGGATATGCTTACCGTATCTATGACGAGGAAGCAGTTGCGCGTCTCAGGCAGATTGTGGTCTTGAGAAAGCTGAGGATTCCTCTAAAGCAGATCGATAGAATTTTTCAGGATCCGCAGGCCTCCACGGCTCTTGAGATTCTGCAGGAAAATCTTCGAAACCTGGAAGAGGAGACCGCTTCGCTTTCAGCGGTCCGGGAGGTGTTGCAGAAATTTGTAGAAGCTTTGAAAGAAAGAGCATATCTGCCGGCGCCAACAGTGCTTCTAAAAGACGACAATTTGCAAAAACTGATTCATTCGCTGTCTCCTGTTAAAAATCAATTTCAAGAGGAGCGTGTCAGCGACATGGAAAAATTAAATCAGGCAGAAGAAAACTTATCGAAACTGAAAGACGTGCGCATCATTCACATCCCGCCTGCGACGGTGGCAGCGGCCCATTTTATCGGAGAAGAGCCGGAGAATCAGGTGGGAAAATGGATTTCGGATTTTGCACGGCAAAGCCGGATTTGGGAGATTTATCCGCAAGTGAGGTTATTTGGCTTCAACGCACCAAACCCGGTGGATGAAACCGGGTGTCACGGCTATGAGATGTGGCTGACGATTCCGGAAGATATGGAAGTGCCGGAACCACTGGAAAAGAAAAGATTTGAAGGTGGAGTTTATGCAGCGCATATGATTCGAATGGGCAACTTCTACGAGTGGGCCTGGCTGGACAGATGGGTTCAGGAAAATGGGGAATACGTCTATCGCGGTTCCGGAAATCCGGAAAATATGTTCGGGTCTTTGGAAGAGCATTTGAATTATTTCACGCTTGTTCAGGAAATGCAGGAAGGAGAACCAGAAGTTTTACAGCTGGATCTGCTGATACCTGTAATAAAAAGGAAAACTGAAAAATGATAGAAGGATGCTGCAAAAATTGTCTTTTTGCAGCATCCTTCTATCCAATTGAAACCGTATTTTGGACAGGCCTAGGTTGTTAAATTCATTCTGGTAAGAGCCCTTATTCCTCGTTTCCTCCGTGCCAGAGATGTTCTTTTAAATCAACCCGTCCATCCGGCAGAAAAGTTATTCCTTCCGCTTCCAGCATCTGGCGCTGTATTTCTTTTCCACCGAAGGCCTGATCACAACACAGAGTGCCGTCCCGATAGAGCACCCGATGGCAAGGCAGCCCGGCCGGAGCTCTGAACATGGCGGCTCCCACAATGCGGGAAGCTCTGGGACTTCCTGCCAACATGGCGATTTGCCCATAGGTAGCTACTTTTCCTTTTGGAATTTGACGGACAATTTGATAGACTGCTTCCGGAAAGGTAGACATACTGGCCCTCTTTTCCTGTTTGTTTTAGTAGATAAAAATAGCTGCTTTCATCTTATCGTTCTCCCGCTGTTTCGTCAAGTAAGAACATAGCAAATAAGTAAACTAAAAGAAAGGTGATTTTTGATGAGGAGAGTTGACCGGGAGGTTACAGAACGATCCGAATTGCTTGGAATTTTGAAAGGCTGCAGAGTCTGCCATATCGGAATGACAGAGGGAAACCGTCCCTATGTCATTCCGATGAATTTTGGAGCAGAATGGGAAGAAAACGGTGTGGTTATTTATCTCCATTGTGCAAGAGAGGGGAAAAAGCTGGAAATTCTAAGGGGGAATCCCAATGTCTGCTTCGAGGCGGACTGCAGCCATAACCTAATAGAAGCGAATAAAGCTTGTGGCTATGGTTACGAGTTTTCCAGTGTAATCGGAAGCGGACGTGTGGAAATTTTGGAAGACCCAACTGAAAAAGCTCATGGCCTTTCCTGTTTGATGTTTCACCAAACAGGAAAGCATTTTTCCTTTACAGACACAGAGACAGATTCCGTCTCTGTGTTAAAAATTAAATTGGAGGATATTTCCGGAAAGAGACATACCGGCTGAATCCACAGCGCTTAAGGCAGGCTTCAGGTTGGTAAGTATCATAATTCCAGAAAAAACGGACTATTTCATGAAATAGTCCGTTTTTTATTTGATAGGAGATAGGCATTGTTTTTCATTTCGCGGTCTCAGAGTAAAGAAGTGGGCGACTCGCCGTTCCTATCGAGAAGTGAGAACGAAAATTCCTGTTATTATACGCCGGAGTAAGCAGAAAAACCGCCGTCGATGGGGAGCACTACACCGGTCACGAAGCTTGCAGCTGGCTTACTCAACAGGAAGAGAACCCCGCCAATCAACTCTTCCGCATCCCCAAATCGTTTCATAGGGGTGCCTGCCAAGATTTTATCCGTACGGGGAGTCGGACTGCCGTCCTCATGGAAGAGAAGCGCACGGTTTTGGTTGGAAACCAGGAAGCCGGGAGCTATTGCGTTGACCCGGATGCCTGAGTCGGCGAAATGTACGGCAAGCCACTGTGTGAAATTGCTGATTGCAGCCTTGGCGCCTGAATAGGCGGGAATTTTGGTCAGCGGCGTATAGGCGTTCATTGATGAAATATTCAGGATGGACACGTCCTCTTTTCCGAGCATATCAGGTGCAAATACCTGCGTGGGAATCAGGGTGCCCAGAAAGTTCAGATTGAAGACGAACTCCACGCCTGCCGGATCTAGATTGAAGAAAGTTTTAATGTCCTCCCGGGAAATATCGCCCGGCTCGTAATATTCCTTGTCAGTGGTTGCCCTGGGATTATTGCCCCCCGCGCCATTGAGGAGGATATCACAGGTACCGAAATCCAGACGAATATGTTCTCTGGCAGCCTCACAGCTGGCCTTTTCCAAAACGTTGCATGCATAGCCTTTGGCTGTAAAGCCCTCGCTGTTGATTTCCTCGGCATTCTTTTTTGCCGCCTCTTCGTTGATATCCAGCAGTGCCACCTGAGCGCCGCACTGGGCGAGGGCACGTGCAAACATGCTGCACAGTACGCCGCCCGCTCCTGTGACAACTGCCACCTTTCCATGGAGATCTACTGTAAAGGGTAACTGTAGCATAAATAATCAAGACCTTTCCTTTAAGGTTACGACGCTTTTTCCTGCGTCATTTTATCAAGAAGTTTTCCGGTTACCTCCGGCCCTTTCTGAAGAAGGCGGTAGCCTTCCTGTGCATTTCCGGCATACTCCAGCCCATATTCTCCGTCCCCCTCCTCTGAGCGATAGGTAAATACAACAATAATATGGGAGGGATCGGCGTTTTTGATATAGATCGATTTTTGTTCCCATTGAAAGCCTGCAATATCTGCAAATTCCTCATCTAGCTGCTGTTGTGCCAGTACAGATACTTGAGTGGTATCCAAAACTGAGGACTCCGGCTCCACGGCAGAACAGCCAGAAAACAACAATAAAACAGAAAGAATGAAAGGCAGTAAACACTTCATAGACATTTTCCTCCCTTTCCAATATCAGGTTCCCGGCGGTCCTCGATCAGCAGAGGAAGTTTCATCTCTGTATAATGTGACGACTTTTTGAGAAAGCCCAGCTTTTCATAGAGAGAAAGACCGGCAGGAGTAGCTGAGAGTTCAAGAAAGGACAGAAAATATGTAGGGGCATCTGCTATTACCTGTCTGATCAAGGCACTAGCGAAACCTTTCCGGCGGAATTCCGGCCGTGTGTAAACGTTGAGAAGAGTTCCCGTTCTGCCGGTGGGAAAACTGAAATTTGGCGGCCGCTCTACCACCTGCAGCAGCACGATAGAGACAATCTGTCCAAGAGTGGGTTCCTTTATCGAATAGGCAAACAGGCCTTTATTTAAGTGCTCTTGAAAATAGGTGAAAAGCCGCTCAGAAAAAACGCTGCGCTGTGACAGATCCAAAGGACCGCGATCTTCTTCCAGATACACCAGGCGAAGTTCAACAAGCTGTGGAATGTCAGCGAAACCTGCCAATAGAAATTCCATGGCCTCCCTCATTTTAACCCGAAATACGCAGCGGAATTTCCGAAACAAATATTCGCAATCATTTCCCCGATAAGAGACTCATCACTGGGAATATCTCCCTGTTCCATCCAGCTTCCCAACAGGTCGCAAAGAACCCGGCGGAAATATTCATGTCTAGCATAAGACAGGAAACTGCGGGAGTCAGTGAGCATGCCAATAAAACCGGAAAGCAGGCCGGTATTTGCCAGGGCCTTCATCTGTTTGCGCATACCGTCACGATGATCTGAGAACCACCACGGCGCACCCAACTGCATTTTCTGTGGGAAGCTACCCTCCTGGAAACAACCTAGGACGCTGGCCAGCTTGTCATCATCGCCTGCGTTCAGAGAATAGACCACAGTAGGGGGGAGCTCGTCCGTACGGTTCAGTTTATCAAAAAATGCTGCAACCGAAGCAGCGCTGATACCATCCCCGGTGCTGTCAAATCCGGCGTCGGGTCCGGTACGGTAGAAAAGACGGGAGTTGCAGTTTCTCAACACTCCAAAATGCAGCTGCATCACAAATCCCATCCTATGATAGAGTCTGCCCAGGAAGAGCATCAGTTGGGTCTGATATGCATTCAATTCAGCAGCGGTCAGCTGGGAACCGGATAGGGCTTTGCAGTAGGCGGATTCGGCCTCTTCTCTGGTTCCGCATGTAAAATTAGGGGAGAGCAGGCTTTGATCGGCGATCAGGCAGCCATTTTCCCGAAAGTAAAGCGCACGCTTTTCCAATGCGTTTTCCAATTCAGAAAGAGTGGCCGCCTTTTGACCGCACACCTCTTCAAGCTTGGCAATCCAAGCCTGGAAATTGGGCTGTTCAGGATGAAGGGCCGTCTCGGGACGGTAGGCGGGGAGAACTTTTACAGGAAAGCTTTCGTCTGCGGCCAAAGCACGGTGGCAGGCCAGGTCGTCAGCCGGGTCGTCAGTGGTGCAAAGCGCTTTGACACCACTTTTTACGATTAAGTTTCTAGCGGAAAATTCCGGCTTCTGCAGTTTTTCATTGCAGCTATTCCAGATAGCAGGGGCAGATTCAGAATTCAGAAGCTCCGTCACTCCAAAGTAATTTTTCAATTCCAGGTGGGTCCAGATATAGAGAGGATTCCCTATGGATTTTTCTACGGTCTGCGCCCATCGTAAGAATTTTTCATAAGGATCAGCGTTTCCTGTGATGTATTCCTCAGGGATACCGCAGGCTCTCATAAGACGCCATTTGTAATGATCCCCCGAAAGCCATACGTCGGAAATATTGGAAAATTTGACGTCCTCTAATATTTCTTTGGGACTTAGATGGCAATGAAAGTCAAAGATAGGTTCTTTTTCGGCATACCGGTGATAAAGCCTGGCAGCAGTCCTGGTGTGGAGCATAAAGTCTTCATCAATGTAGCTTTTCAATACAGTGCCTCCTTTTTGAACAAAGAACTTGGGATTCAGGCTAATTTTGTGTTCATCCCTATTATAATCTCTTCTTTGGGGAGACTGCAAGAAAATCCTCAACATTCTAAATAAAAATAGAGGAGCGGTCCGAACTTCCCAGTTCAGACCGCTCCTGCGAAGATTATCATCTTCGAAAAAATTTCAGTCGAAGGGCGTTGATCACAACACAGACACTGGATAGACTCATTGCAGCTGCGGCGAACATGGGGTTCAGTTTCAGACCGAGCCATACGAAAAAAACGCCCGCAGCCAAAGGAATACCAATAGAATTGTAGAAAAAAGCCCAGAACAAATTCTGACGGATATTTCGCATGACAGCTCTGCTCAGCTTGATAGCGGTCACCGCGTCCAGAAGATCGCTTCTGACGAGAACGATGTCCGCGCTTTCAATGGCCACATCAGAACCGGCGCCTATGGCGATTCCCACATCGGCCCGTGTCAGGGCAGGAGCGTCATTGACACCGTCACCGATCATGGCAACCCGGTGCCCCTGCGCCTGGAATTCGGCAATTTTCCGTTCCTTGTCCTGAGGTAGGACTTCGGCAATTACTTGGGGGATTTTGAGCTTTCGGCGAATTGCCTCAGCTGTGCGTGCGTTGTCTCCGGTAAGCATTACCGTTTCCACACCCAGATTTCGAAACTGATTGATGGCTTCCTGGCTGGTCGGCTTGAGGGTGTCGGCGACGGCGATGATACCCAGCAGGCGCCCTCCGCCGGCAAACAACAGCGGCGTTTTCCCTTCATCAGAAATCTGTTCCATGACTTGGAATGCAGACTCCTCCCAAAGCCCCAGTTCCCTCATATATGCCTCGTTGCCTGCATGACAGAGAACATCGTCCAGCTTGCCCGATACACCTCGGCCGAATTTTGCTTGAAATGCTTCCACTTCCCGGAAAGGAACCCCGTTTTCCTCTGCATAGACAACCACTGCTTCAGCCAGAGGATGCTCACTTTGGCGTTCCAAACTGTAAGCGACGGTGAGCAGCTGCTCCTTATTTGCGCTCAGTGGCAGGATATCTGTGACTTTGGGACACCCTTGGGTGATGGTTCCTGTTTTATCCAGTACCACAGTATCTACACTGTGAGCGGTTTCCAAGGCTTCGCCTGATTTGATGAGGATCCCGTTTTCCGCGCCCTTTCCGGTTCCAACCATAATAGCGACTGGGGTTGCCAAACCCAGAGCACAGGGACAGGAGATGACGAGAACAGAAATGCCAATGGAGAGAGCAAATTCTACAGTGGCGCCCATGAACAGCCAGACGCCCGCTGCTAACACAGCAATCAAAATGACTGCTGGAACAAAGATACCAGAAATTTTGTCAGCCAATTTGGCGATAGGCGCTTTGCTGGCGCTGGCCTCCTCCACCAATCTGACTATTTGGGAAAACGTGGTATCTTCTCCCACCTTGGTGGCCCGAAAACGAATATAGCCTGTTCTGTTTATCGTGGCAGAGAGGACGGAATCCCCAACTTTCTTCTCTACAGGAATGCTCTCTCCAGTAAGGGCGGATTCATCGACATTGGTGGATCCAGATTCGATTACGCCGTCAACAGGAATGGACGTGCCAGGCTTAACGGCGATCAGATCTCCCAAAGAGATCGTTTCAACGGGAACTTCCTGCTCTTCGCCGTCCCGGACCACCAGTGCGGTTTTTGGAGCCAGACCGATCAGTCTTGTAATAGCTTCGCTGGTACGGCCCTTGGACTTTGTTTCCAAATATTTTCCAAGGGTGATCAGCGTCAGGATGGTACCCGCGGATTCAAAATAGAGTTCCATACTGTAATGCTCTGCAACAGCAAATTCCCCATGTCCTAATCCATATCCGATCCGGAAGAGGGCAAAGATCCCATAAACAATAGCCGCAGCGGAACCGATGGCAATCAAGCTGTCCATATTCGGAACACCCCGGAACAAAGAGCGGAAGCCCCTGGTAAAGTAGCCGAAATTGATAAAAACTATGGGCAGCAGCAACAGAAGCTGTGTAAGCGCAAAAACAGCGGCATTTTCTGTTCCGTGAAAATACTGAAGAATAGCCGAGGGTACCGGCAGGCGAAACCATTCCCAGAACATATGGTACATAGAGAGATACATCAAAGGAATCAGAAAGCAGAGGGAGACAATGAACCTGATCTTCATTTCTTGCCCTTCATCTGCCCGCGCCGAAGAGTGATGACTAGGCTTTGTTTTGCCCGCGTTCTCCACTGAAGCACCATAGCCAGATTTTTTTACGGCCGCAATAATTTCTTCAGCCGAAACAACAGCCTCGTCGTACTGCACTGTCATGCTGTTGGTAAGCAAGCTGACCGCGGCGGCTTTCACCCCTTTTAGAGAAGCTACCGCCTTCTCCACATGTGCCGAACAAGCAGAACAGCTCATGCCTGTGACAACAAATTTTTCTTTGACCATAGAACAGACCGTGTGTACCGCTCCTGTATCTCCCGCGAAAAGTCGTTAGAAAAGTTGCGGTTCCCTTTCTTTTGATACTTATGAGCCGCCGTCCATATCGCCGGATAGTGCGTACAAGGGTTTCCTGAGTCATGCGTATCTGGAAGTTCAGATTATTCCGGGAAGAGCGTGATTTGGCGGCAGCGTCTTTCTCTATTGTGTCCGCATTTCTATTGATTTTCAGGGGTTATTCAGAAAATGAAGCTTTGGCGTGCCATTAGGAGGAGAATCCGATCCTAAATCAGCCCTGTGTGCTGAAAGTAAGGCTTTCCCACGATTTTCGGCGTTGATTTTTTCCATTGCATAGACTATAATAAAACCAGTTGGTAAAAATTTATCATTGGAGGCAATGCTATGTTGGTTTCTGCTCAGGAAATGCTCACAAAGGCCAAAGCAGGCAAATATGCAGTCGGTCAGTTCAACATCAACAACATGGAATGGACTAAGGCCATTCTTCTTACCGCTCAGGAAAATAACTCTCCCGTTATCCTGGGTGTATCAGAAGGTGCGGGCAAATACATGTGCGGATATAATACCGTTACCGCTATGGTAAAAGGCATGATCGATACTCTGGGAATCACGGTCCCCGTTGCCCTGCATTTGGACCACGGCTCCTATGAGGGCGCTCTGAAGGCCATGGACGACGGTTTCTCCTCCGTTATGTTTGATGGATCTCACTACGGCATCGAAGAGAATATTGAGAAGACGAAGGAAATTATCCGCCTTGCTGCAGAAAAGGGGATTTCTGTGGAAGCGGAGGTCGGTGCTATCGGCGGTGAAGAAGACGGCGTAGTCGGCGGCGGCGAAGTGGCTGATCCCGATGAATGCAAAATGATCGCCGATTTGGGTGTGACCATGCTGGCGGCCGGTATCGGCAACATCCATGGCGTGTATCCTGAAAATTGGCAGGGTTTGAACTTTGACGTCCTTGCCCAAATCCAGGAAAAGACAGGCACAATGCCTCTGGTGCTTCACGGCGGCACCGGCATTCCCGATGAAATGGTTAAGAAGGCCATTACATTGGGTGTTTCCAAAGTCAATGTTAACACGGAGTGCCAGCTCGCTTTTGCTGCGGCTACCCGTAAGTATATTGAAGATGGGAAGGACAAGCAGGGTAAGGGCTTTGATCCCCGTAAGCTGCTGGCACCTGGTTTTGAGGCGATTAAGGCTACCGTCAAAGAAAAAATGGAGCTTTTTGGTTCTATCAATCAGGCGTAAAAAAAGGGAAGTCCAAGAACGGCGCAAAACGCGCCGTTCTTTTTATTTTGGATTGTCACCTCCGCTCTGAAGTTTTCGTTGACAATATCTTGGGGCTATGTTATTTTTTATTGGAACTGAATTTGGAAATATTTCAGGGGGCGTTTTGTTTATGAATGTGACAGAACAGGTGTTGGAATTGCTGCAGCAGGGTTCAGGGCCTATCTCTGGAGAGGAGATGGCAGAACGCCTGAAGGTGAGCCGCAACGCTGTTTGGAAAGCGGTAAAGAAGCTGAAGGAAGATGGTTATAAAATCGGGGCGCGTACCAATTGCGGATATGAACTGCTTTCGGAAAGCAATGTGCTCAATCCTGCCAATATCCGCCGCATGCTTACCAAAGCGGCCTCCTGTGTGGCGATCGACGTAAGAAGCAGCGTCAGCTCTACCAATACGGTGCTCAAGGAAATAGCCGAGCAAGGCGGGGCGGAAGGCATGGTGCTTATCGCAGAACAGCAAACCATGGGAAAAGGGCGTTTGGGCCGTTCTTTTTACTCTCCCAAAGGAGATGGTCTTTATCTGAGTATTCTGCTGCGCCCCCAATTTTCAGCAGAGGAATCTCTTTCCATCACTACCGCCGCCGCAGTTTCTGTTGCGGGTGCAGTGGAAGCTGTAACTGGAGAACGGGCTTTGATCAAATGGGTGAATGACGTGTATCTTCGGGGAAGGAAAATATGTGGCATTTTAACCGAAGCTTCGGTCGATTTTGAAACCAAGGGACTCCACTATGCTGTTTTGGGAATCGGTGTCAATATCCTGGAGCCTGAAGGGGGATATTCAGAACAATTGAGGGACGTCGCGGGGGCGCTTTATCATCGTGATGATGCGCCGGCTGGCGTGCGAATCAGGCTGGCGGCTGAAATCCTGAATCGATTTTTCTCCTTTTATAACGCTCTGCCTGAACGCTCATTTATGGAGGAATATAAACAGCGTTCGCTGCTGACAGGAATGGAGATTACATATTTGCGGGGCGAGTCTGTACAGGAAGGCCGAGTGTTGGGCGTGGATGACGAGGCACGGCTGATTGTGCAGCGTGGGGACGGAGAGACGCAATTATTTTCTGCAGGGGAGGTCAATATCAAAAAGGATTTTCTCGATCGACTTCGCAGCCAGCCTAAGGAAAGGGGAGCAAAGTAAGATGAAACTGACATTTCAAAATAAAATTCAAAAGCTCGTGGTAACAGGGGTGTTTACGGCGGTGCTTGCCGTGCTCTCTCAGTTGTCTATTCCGATGCCCACTGGAGTTCCGGTCACCTTGCAGACTTTTGGGGTAGCGCTGTGCGCGTTTGCCCTAGGACCTAAGCTGGGCACTATTTCGGTTTTTTTGTACTTGGTAATGGGCGCTGTGGGAATACCGATATTTTCCGGTTTCAGCGGCGGCTTTGGGATTTTGCTTGGAATGACCGGTGGTTTCCTTTGGGGGTTTTTGCTCATGGCTGTTCTCTGCGGTATAGGTGTGCAGCTGAATCGCCGTCTCTGGGCTATTGTTCTGGGGCTTTCCGGCTTGGCGCTTTGTCATATCTGCGGCACATTTCAGTTTATGCTGGTGACGGGCTCACCTGTCCTGCAGTCGTTTTTGACTGCTTCTGCGCCATATCTAATCAAGGATGTCATATCAGTTGTTTTAGCTTTTCTGGCTGCGGAGGCGATTTTGTTCAGTTTGAAAAAGGCAAAGGTGGTTTCCACAAAATGAAGAAGATTCGTGGTCACCATCTGTTTTGCATGACGCTATTCTCAGGCCATGGGTATGACGCGGCATTTACTAATGCTATGAAGAATACTATCTTTTCCCTGCAGGGCGGCGAAAGTATTCTGCTGTGTTCAGGTGAGGACGAAATTTGCCAAAGTTGCCCTAACCAGCGTCAGGCAGGAGGCTGCGCTCTCGGTACGGAAGACGCCCTGCAGAGAGATGAAGCCGCTTTTGCGGAGCTTCAATTGCAGGAAGGAGAACTCTCCGGGTGGATGGAAATTTCGGAAAGGCGTCTTTTGATTACCAAAGATGCCTTGGAGCATGTCTGCGGGGGATGCTGTTGGAAGGAGCAGGGAATCTGCAGTTGGGAGCTTTGGCAGAAACGGGCAGAAAACAGGAATTTGGAGTTTCAATAGAGACACACGATAAAACGCAGCGGGCTGTTTTTCCGGTTGGAAGAATAACCCGCGCTTTCTTTTATTTTTAACTTGCTTTCACGCCAGGGATGTACTAAAATAGAAACCGAATGAAATATAGTTAAAAAATTCATATTTTACATGGAATTTCTAGAGGTTGTTAACGAGGCTTTCTTGTTGAGTTTCGACAGACAGCAATTTATACAAATTATATCGCTAGCGTAATATCGATATATCATTACTACCAATTTACTTTTCGAGAAACGAATGTTAAAATATTATCAAAGTCAGGAAAGGGGTGAATGGAATGCCAAGCCAGTGCGTGTCGAAGCAGACACTGCAGCGGCTTCCCACATATCTGGATTACCTGAAACGGCAGGGCACAGACCCGCCGAAGAATATTTCGGCGACGGCTATTGCGGATGCCCTGAATATGAACCATGTTGTGGTAAGAAAGGATTTGGCCTCCATCAGTACGTCCGGCAGACCGAAGGTTGGATATGACCGCGTCAATCTGATTCGGGAGTTGGAAGAATTCCTGGGATATGACAACGCTGACGATGCCATACTTGTAGGAGCCGGGAAGCTGGGCAGAGCATTGCTCTCTTATGATGGATTTCTGCAGTACGGCCTCAACATCCTGGCAGGATTTGATACCGATCCTAAAGCGGTGAACCTTGAGGTTGGCGGGAAACCTATTCTTCCGATGGAAAAGCTGGAAGACCTTTGTGAGAGGACGCGTGTCCGGATTGGGATCATTACAGTTCCTGGCGATTATGCTCAGGCTGTGTGTAATCTTCTGATTAAAAGCGGGATTCTTGCAGTCTGGAATTTTGCTAATGTCCATTTGGACGTTCCGGAAGGCATCTTGGTACAAAATGAAAATATGGCAGTTTCCCTGGCTCTGCTCTCCAATCATCTAAAAGAAAGATTCAGCACAAAATAAATAAAAAAGGATGGATCATTTCATGAACACGAAAATGAACTTCGAAATCGTGGAAAACGCGGAAACATTCGAAAGAATGCTTGCCCGGGTCAAGGAAGCACAGAAGATCTATGCTTCCTACACGCAGGAGCAGGTCGATAAGATTTTCCGTGCAGCAGCAATGGCTGCCAACCAGCAGAGAATCCCGCTGGCTAAAATGGCGGTAGAAGAAACCGGTATGGGCGTAGTGGAAGATAAGGTTATCAAAAACCACTATGCAGCCGAGTATATCTACAATGCTTATAAGGATACAAAGACGTGCGGTGTCGTCGAAGAGGATCCGGCTTACGGCATCAAGAAAATTGCTGAACCGATCGGTGTTATCGCGGCGGTTATTCCGACCACGAACCCTACGTCTACCGCTATTTTTAAGACGCTGCTCGCATTGAAGACACGCAACGGCATTATCATCAGTCCTCATCCCCGTGCCAAAAAGTGCACGATTGAGGCGGCTAAAGTGGTGCTTGAGGCGGCAGTGAAAGCAGGTGCTCCTGAAGGGTTGTTCGGCTGGATTGACGTGCCCTCCCTGGAACTGACAAATACTCTGATGGCTGAAGCCGATATCATCTTGGCGACTGGCGGCCCCGGCATGGTAAAAGCCGCTTATTCTTCCGGTACTCCGGCATTGGGCGTGGGCGCCGGCAATACGCCTGCCATTATCGATGACACTGCGGACGTAATCCTGGCAGTGAACTCCATCATCCATTCCAAAACTTTTGACAACGGCATGATCTGTGCGTCCGAGCAGTCTGTTATAGTATTGGAAAAAGTATATAAGCAGGTGAAGGACGAGTTCCAGAAGCGCGGCTGCTATTTCCTCAATAAAGCTGAAACCGAGAAAGTTCGCAAAACCATCATCATCAATGGCGCTCTGAATGCAAAAATCGTGGGTCAGAAAGCGCATACCATTGCTGCCTTGGCCGGAGTTAATGTACCGGAGGAGACCAAAATTATCATCGGTGAAGTGGAGAGTGTGGATATCTCCGAGGAGTTTGCCCATGAGAAGCTTTCTCCCGTGCTGGCTATGTATAAAGCAAAGAATTTTGATGACGCTGTGGAAAAAGCCGAACATCTTATCGCAGACGGCGGTTACGGCCATACCGCTTCCCTTTATATTCATGTTTCCGAAAAAGAAAAGATGGCCAAGCATCAAGCTGCTATGAAGACCTGCCGTATTCTTGTCAACACCCCGTCCTCCCAGGGCGGCATCGGCGACCTGTACAACTTTAAGCTGTCTCCCTCTCTTACGCTGGGCTGCGGTTCCTGGGGCGGCAACTCCGTTTCCGAGAACGTGGGCGTTAAGCACCTCATCAATATCAAGACGGTTGCCGAGAGGAGAGAGAATATGCTGTGGTTCAGAGTACCTGAGAAGGTTTATTTCAAGAAGGGCTGCATGCCTGTTGCCCTTGACGAATTGAAAACCGAATACAACAAGAAAAAGGCGTTTATCGTCACCGACAGCTTCCTGTATAAGAACGGATACACGAAGCCGATCACCGATAAGCTGGACGAAATGGGGATTCAGTATTCCTGCTTCTGGGACGTTCAGCCTGATCCCACATTGGCCAATGCCCTGGCGGGTACGGAACGGATCCGCAGCTTTGAGCCCGACGTGATTATCGCCCTGGGCGGCGGTTCCGCCATGGACGCTGCTAAGATCATGTGGGTGCTGTACGAGCATCCTGATGCCGATTTCGAATCCATGGCCATGGACTTTATGGATATCCGCAAGAGAATCTATAAGTTCCCCAAGATGGGTGAGAAGGCCATGATGGTCGCCATTCCTACCTCCTCCGGTACGGGCTCTGAAGTAACTCCCTTTGCTATCATCACCGACGAAAAAACCGGTACCAAGTGGCCGTTGGCCGATTACGAGCTGCTGCCCAATATGGCTATTGTGGATGTGGACAACATGATGAGCCAGCCCAAGGGTCTGACCAGTGCTTCCGGTATTGATGTTATGACCCATGCCGTCGAGGCCTATGTCTCCATTATGGCGACCCAGTTTACCGATGGATTGGCTTTGAAAGCGATCAAAGCCGTGTTTGATTACCTGCCGTCCGCCTATGAGAACGGCGCGAATGATCCGATTGCCCGTGAAAAAATGGCAGAGGCTTCCTGTATGGCTGGTATGGCGTTCGCCAATGCTTTCCTGGGCTTGAACCACTCTATGGCTCATAAGCTGGGCGCGTATCACCACCTGCCCCACGGCGTAGCCAACGCCTTGCTCCTCACAGAGGTCATCCGCTACAACGCCGCTGATGTTCCCACTAAGATGGGAACCTTCTCTCAGTATCAGTATCCTCATGCCAAAGAGCGTTATATTGAGGCAGCCCGCTTTGCCGGCATTCAGGGCAAGAACGACGACGAGGTCTTTGAAAACTTCATCAAGGCTCTGGAAGAGTTGAAGGACAAAATCGGCATCAAAAAGACCATCAAGGAGTATGGCGTAGACGAGAAGTATTTCCTGGAGACGCTGGACGAGATGGTGGAAAATGCTTTCAACGACCAGTGCACCGGCGCCAATCCGAGATATCCGCTGATGAGCGAGATCAAAGAAATCTATCTGAAATGCTACTACGGTAAATAATGGAGGAGTTTACAATGAAACTGGAAAAGGTCATCGCAGTCAGAACATCCAAAACCATTTACAGGGATGGCAAATATGCGATCAAAGTGTTTGACGAGGGCTACTCCAAGGCTGATATCCTCAACGAAGCCCTGAATATTGCCCGAGTAGAGGAGACGGGTCTCTCTATTCCGGGCGTGGAGGAAGTCACCAAGATCGATGGCAAGTGGGCAATCGTCACGGATTACGCTGAGGGCAAAACCATTGCCCAGCTGATGGCGGAGGATCCCGACAAGAAGGATGAGTATTTGGAGCGTTTTGTGGATATCCAGATGGAGATCCATTCCAAGACCGCTCCCATGCTCAACAAGCTCAAGGATAAGATGAAGCGCAAGATCTCCCAGACCGGCCTGGACGCCACCACCCGTTATGAGTTGGATTCCCGTCTGGAGAGCATGCCTAAGCACAATAAGCTTTGCCACGGCGATTTCAACCCTACCAACGTGGTGATCAGCAAGGACGGCGAGAGCTATTCCATCCTGGACTGGGCCCATGCCACCCAGGGCAATGCCAGCGCCGACGCCGCCCGCACGTACCTGCTGTTCTGGCTCAGCGGAGATATCGATTCCGCGGAGAAGTATCTGAATCTCTTCTGCAGGAAGAGCGATACTGCCAAGCAGTATGTACAGAAGTGGCTGCCGATTGTAGCCGCCTCTCAGTCTGTCAAGGGGAAACCCGAGGAAAAAGAGTTCCTGATGCACTGGGTTAACGTAGTAGAGTACGAATAAAAATTTCGGGAAACCGAAATTCCTGCATTGCTTCAGAAACAAGTCTGCGCAGGCGGTTTTTTCCCCGCAACTTGTTCAGCTTGGCAAAATGCGTGTTTTGCCAAGCTGGGAGCGCTCCGGATCCGGAGCGCTCTTTCCTGAAGCTTCAAGCGATTGAAAAGTTTTCCGGATGCACTGCAGCAGAGGGCGCTGCAGTGCTGAAGGACTATTTACCGGCTGCAAAAATCCGGAAACACAATATTAGGAGGATCATTATGAAGATTACCATTTGTATTGGCAGTTCCTGTCATTTGAAAGGTTCCCGTCAGATCGTGGAGCAGCTTCAGTACCTTGTCGCAGAAAATAATCTGAAGGATAAGGTGGAACTCAGCGGCACTTTTTGTATGGGAAATTGTGTCAATGGCGTCAATGTAACGGTAGATGATAAACTCTATTCGCTTTCACCCGAGACGACGAAGGACTTTTTTGAAAAAGAAATCCTTCCCAAAGTGAAATAAGACCGAAAGGATTGATTTCATGCTTGCCGTAGGCACAACAGGAAGGGCTGCCTGCCGTGTGGAAAGCGCCAACACGGCCCCAAATATGGGAAGCGGAGATCTGGCGGTGTTCGCGACTCCATCAATGATTGCATTGATGGAGTCTGCTGCCAGTAAAAGCGTTTTACCTTTGCTCAATCCCGGCGAGACCACTGTGGGAACGCATATGGATGTCACGCACACCTCTGCCACTCCGGTAGGAATGGAAATCAGGGCGGAAAGCCGCCTTGAGGAGATTGACGGACGCAGGCTTGTCTTTTCGGTAAAGGCATACGATGAGACTGGTACCATAGGAGAGGGAATCCACGAGCGGTTTATCGTACAAAAAGAAAAATTTATGTTGAAAGCGGAAGCGAAGAAAGGTCACGCTCATGACTGAATATCTAAAGCTTAAAAAATCAAACTGCGTCAACTGTTATAAGTGTATCCGGCACTGCCCGGTGAAGTCTATCAAATTTTCATCGGATCAGGCGCAGATCGTCAGCGACGAGTGCATTTTGTGCGGACAATGTTTTGTGGTATGCCCACAGAATGCCAAGGAAATTCGGAATGACATTGACAAGGCATCCGCGTTGATTCGCGGCAGTAGGGTGATTGCCAGCGTAGCGCCTTCTTTTGTGGCGAACTATCCCGGCGCAACCATTAAAACTTTAGAAAAGGCTCTGAGAAAATTGGGATTTGAATCCGTTGAGGAAACGGCGATCGGCGCTTCTTTGGTAAAAACCCAGTATGAAGAGCTTGTCCGGCAGAACAGGCAGGAAATTATCATCTCCTCCTGCTGCCATTCGGTCAATCTCCTGATAGAAAAATACCATCCCGAGGCGCTGCCCTATCTGGCGGCAGTCGTTTCACCGATGCAGGCTCACTGTCGAAAGATAAAGAAAGAGAATCCTGATGTCAAGACTGTTTTTATCGGGCCTTGTATCTCCAAGAAGGCAGAAGCAGAAGAATACCCTGGAGATGTGGATTGTGTGCTCACCTTTGAAGAGCTTTCTCTCTGGCTGCAGCGTGAAGATATCACTGTCGAGGCAGGAGAGGATCACCTGAACGAGAGCAAAGCCCGTCTTTTCCCGACTTCAGGAGGAATTCTCCGTTCGATGCTCTGCGATTCTAAGGATTACACTTACCTCACTGTAGACGGAATCGATAACTGCATTGCTGCTTTGAATGATATTAAGGAAGGCAGACTGAAAAAATGCTTTATTGAAATGTCTATCTGCGCAGGAAGCTGTATCGGCGGTCCGGCTATGGAACGGAATCACAGACTGCCTGTCCGGGATTACATAGCAGTCGACCGGTATGCCGGTAAAGAGGACTTCCAAGTTTCTATGCCGGAGGAACGGGAACTGATCAAGGACCATAAGTTTATCGGCCTTCACCGTCAGATGCCCGGGCAAAGTGATATTGAAGAAATTCTGCATAAAATGGGAAAGCACACGCCGGATCAGGAGCTTAACTGCGGCGCCTGTGGGTATAACACCTGCCGTGACAAGGCGGTTGCCGTATATCTGGGGAAAGCCAACATCAGCATGTGCCTGCCTTTCCTGAAGGACAAAGCGGAATCGTTCTCGGATACCATCATCAACAATACGCCCAACGGTATCATTGTGTTGAACGAGGCTCTGGAAGTACAGCAGATCAACTCTGCCGCCAGAAAAATCATGAATATCCGCAATGCGTCAGATGTTCTGGGAGATCAGGTGATTCGCATTCTGGATCCCAAGGTGTTTCTGGACGTCATGCAGACGGGGAGAAGCATTCATGATGAGAAGGTTTATCTCGCTGAGTATCAGAAATATGTGGAACAGTCGGTAATCTATGACAAGAGCTATCGTATTGTAATGTGTATCATGCGCGACGTGACTGAAGAAGAGCATGAACGCATACAGAAAGAAAAGATCAGTCAGCATACGATTGAAGTCACAGACCGGGTCATCGAAAAACAGATGCGCGTGGTGCAGGAAATCGCTTCCCTTTTGGGAGAGACGACGGCAGAAACCAAAATTGCGCTGACAAACCTAAAGGATTCGCTGAACGATGAATAATCTTTGTACAGATATTGGATTTATGAGCCTCAACAAATGGGGCGAACAGCTCTGCGGCGACCGTGTTGAAATCGTGGAGCAGGGAGAAAATTCTACCGTTATCGTTTTGGCAGATGGTATGGGCAGCGGCGTTAAGGCCAACATCCTCTCTTCTCTGACTTCCAAGATCATTTCTACGATGATGGCGGCTAATATGAAAATTGAGGACTGTGTATCTACCATCGCTGCAACGCTGCCTATTTGCGCAGTGCGTGGAGTGGCTTATTCCACTTTTACGATCATCCGTATCATTGAGAACGAAGAGGCTGAAATCATTCAGTATGATAATCCTTTTCTCATCCTGCTGCGCAATGGTAAATTTGTGGAGATTCCCAAGGTTGGAAATGAAATCGAAGGCAAAATGATCTACAAGTCGAAAATCAAACTCCAGGAAAATGATTTCCTGGTGGTCACCAGCGATGGCGCCATCCATGCGGGAATCGGCTCTTCACTTAATTTTGGCTGGGAACGGAAAGACATCGTCCAGTTTTTGGAGCAGATGTATGATGAGAGTTATACCGCTAAGACCTTTGGCACGATCCTGCTGGAAGAGTGCAATCATCTGTATGGAGAAAAGCCAGGGGATGATACAACCGTCTGCGTTGTGAAAATCAGGAACCGTTCTCCTGTCAATTTGATGATTGGTCCGCCTTCCGACAGAAATGACGTGAATAAAATGCTGTCCCTCTTTTTTTCCAAGGAGGGAAAACATATTGTCTGCGGCGGAACCACCTCTACCATTACGGCGGAGTTCCTCCAGAAGCCCATGGTGGCAAATCTTGATTATCTTGATCCCGAAATACCGCCTACGGCTGCCATTGAAGGCGTAGATCTGGTGACGGAGGGTGTTATTACCATCAGTAAGGTGCTGGACTACGCTAAGGACTATCTCCAGGATAATGAGACCTACACGGAGTGGGGTTACAAGCGGGACGGCGCCTCCCTGATCTCCCGCATGCTGTTTGAAGAGGCTACCGACATTAACTTCTTTGTGGGAAGAGCCATCAATCCTGCTCATCAGAATCCGAATCTGCCCATCAATTTCAATATCAAGATGCGTTTGGTGGACGAGCTCAGCGAATGCTTGCAGAAGATGGGGAAGAAGATTAAAGTAAGCTATTTTTAAGTGGATAATGGAAGGAAAAAGCAAATGGCAATGAAACCCCTACAGCTCAGAAAGTTTGATACAAAGGTACAGTACTTAAAATACAAGGTACTCCGCGAAGTGGCGCGGTATGCCTTTGAAGATAAGCTGCTCGAAAGTTACACGGAGATTCCAAAAATCATCGTGAAAAACGGCAAGCCGACCATGCGGTGCTGTATCTATAAGGAACGTGCCATTGTGGAAGAACGCATTAAAATGGCTATGGGCGGGGATAAGAATAATCCCAATGTGATTGAGGTTATCGATATCGCCTGCGACGAATGCCCAGTGAGCGGCTACAATGTTACCAGCGCCTGCAGGGGATGTCTGGCACATCGCTGTGAAGATGTGTGCCGAAGGGGAGCTATCACATTTGACGAGCATCAAAAGGCTCATATCGATAAGTCAAAATGTGTAGAATGCGGCCAATGTGCGAAGGTCTGTCCTTACAGTGCGATAGCCAATGAAAAAAGGCCCTGTGAAAAGGCCTGTAAAATCAAGGCTATCAGCATGGGGGAAGACGGGGCCGCCTCCATTGACAATGAAACCTGTACTTCATGCGGCGCCTGTGTGTATCAGTGCCCCTTTGGCGCTATTATGGACAAGTCTTTTATCCTTGATGTGGTGGACCTGATCAAAAAGAGCGGAGACAACCAGAATTACAAGCTCTATGCGGTAGTAGCGCCTTCTATTTCCAGCCAGTTCAGCTACGCTAAGCTTGGTCAGGTGATCTCTGGGATTAAAAAGCTTGGTTTTTTCACAGTTGTAGAGGCAGCCTTGGGAGCAGATATGGTGGCATATTTGGAATCCCAGGAACTGGCAGAAAAGGGATTTCTTACAAGCTCTTGCTGCCCTGCTTTTGTCAGTTATATTGAGACGCAGTTTCCGCAGCTGAAAGAGAATATTTCTCACAATCTTTCACCGGCAGCAACGATTGCAAAATATATCAAAGAAAAAACGCCCGGCGCAAAAGTAGTTTTCATTGGACCGTGTACTGCCAAAAAGATGGAATTTCAAAAGGAGGACGTCCGTCCCTATATCGATTCTGTCATCACCTTTGAAGAATTGCAGGCGCTGTTTGACAGTCGTGATATTGACATAAATACGCTGGAGGAGGATGTTTTGGATAACGCTTCCTATTACGGTCGTATTTTTGCCCGCAGCGGCGGTCTCAGCGATGCGGTGAAAGAGGCTATGAAAGAACAGAACATTGAATTCGATCTAAAGGCATTGCCCTGCGATGGAATAGAAGCTTGCAGGATGGCTCTGCTGAAAGCGAGTAAAGGCGTGTTGCCGGCAAACTTTATCGAAGGAATGGCCTGTATAGGCGGCTGCATTGGCGGAGCAGGCTGTTTGACGCACGGAGAGAAGAATAAGGCCGATGTGGATAAATACGGTATGGAAGCCTATGAGAAAACCATTACCGATGCCATCGGTGTCATGAAGTAAGATTTGAACGAAAGGGAGGTCGGAAGGAGACTGTCCCTGCGGGACGATGTGGCCTGTCCGCAACAATCCTGCAGGAGTCTCTTGCGGCCTTCTTCTTTTTTCCGTACATCGAACGGTTTATCTGAAAGTCACTCAATTCCATCTTATTAAGACTCTTGTTTACTGTCTTTACAAATTTGTGCGAAAGATCAAACAGAACATATCTATTATTCAGTAGACCTTGATAGCTGGATTTCTAAATTTATGGTATTTGCTGTCCAGAAAAAAGGAGGAAAGTGTAAAAATGAAAGCGTGCTATTTCCTTGGTGACAAGAACTTTGAAGTGCAGGATATTGATATTCCAGAAGCGCTGCCCGGAACTGTTGTCATAAAAAACATGGTATGCGGCATCTGTGGTACGGATGTACATATCTATCATGGAGAGCCCGGTTCAGCGGATGTGACTCCGCCCATTGTGCTCGGGCACGAGTATTCCGGAGAGGTGGTTGCCGTAGGAGAGGGGGTTACAGGTATCTCTTGCGGTGATCATGTGACGATTGACCCCAACATTTATTGCGGTAGCTGCGTTGCTTGTCGGAGCGGTAAAAAACAGATGTGCGACTCAATGGAGGCTATTGGTGTTACCCGGGACGGAGGATTCGCCCAATACAGCAGAGTGCCTGCTTCACAGGTGTATGTTCTCTCTCCGGAAATTTCTTTTGAAGCGGGGGCTATGGCGGAACCGGTTGCCTGTTGCCTGCATGGAATTGATCTGGCTGGAATTCGTGCTGGAGACCGTGTTTGTGTGGTAGGCGGCGGCGCAATCGGCCTCATCATGGTACAGCTTGCTAGGCTTTCCGGTGCATCGAAAATTATTTTAAGCGAGCCGAACGAAAAGCGTCGTAGCGCGGCACTCTCGCTGGGGGCAGACGCTGCGTTCAACCCCCTGGAGGAAGGTAGTCTGGAGCGGTTTCTTGCCCAAACCGATGATATGGGCGCAGATGTTGTTATTGAATGTGTCGGAAACCTTTCCGCAGTGCGAAGCGCATTTCAGTTTGCGCGCAGAGGAGCTACAATCCTGCTATTCAGTGTGCCGAAAGTGGACGCCACATTTGAGCTGCCGCTCTTTGAGGTATTTAAAAAAGAGTTGACTATTAAGGGTTCTTTTGTGAACCCGGACACCCATGGCAGAGCGGTACAGTTGATCAATTCAGGAAAACTGCGTTTTGATACATTGATTACGCATCGTTATACAGTGGAGGAACTACCGGAAGCAATTGCAATGCAAATGAGCGATGCATCGATAAAAGTGGTGGTTTGTCCTAATCATTTGGATGCAGAATAAAGGTTCAAAACGGTTAAATTATTGAAAAAGAGTCTCGTTTTCTTTTAAGGGGAGGAGGCTTTTTTTTCGCCGGAAAACGGATGCTCAAAACTTTAGGAACGGTTTTTATTTTTATTGTAAATAGATCCAATTTATGGTAACATAGAAGAAATCATTGGGGGAGTAGAAGAAAATGAAGAAAGCAATCGCTCATATTACAGCACTTGTGTTAGCTGTTTCTCTTATTTTAACGATGTTTACTGCCTGCGGGGAAGACAAAACGCATGGCCTGAAGAAAAGCGATCCGGTAAGTATTACGCTTTGGCATTATTATAACGGCCCCCAACAGCAGGCATTTGATTCTTTAGTATCCAAATTTAACGATACCCTGGGCAAAGAAATGGGGATCCTTGTTCAAGCCTCTGCGCAAGGAACCGTCAATGAGCTGATTGACAAAGCCATGGATTCTTTGGATCAGGAGGTGGGTGCAGAATCATTTCCCGATATTATTGCCGCTTATGCAGATACCGCCTATACCATTAACAGCCGTGGAATGGCTGCGGATATCAGTCAATATCTGACGGAGGAAGAACAGAATTCCTATGTTGAGGAATACCTGGAAGAAGGGAAGTTTTCTGAAGAGAGCGGAATCCAGTTGTTTCCCATAGCAAAAGCAACAGAGGTGTTGATGCTCAATGAAACGGATTGGGCGGCTTTTTCTGCCGCAAGCGGTGCAACGGAAGAAGCGCTTTCCACCTGGGAAGGGATCGTCACAACAGCAGAAAAATACTACAATTATACGGATGCTCTAACCCCGGATGTCCCCGATGATGGAAAAGCTTTTTTTGGCAGGGATGCTGTAGCCAACTATCTTCTTGTGGGTTCTATGCAACTGGGAGAAGAAGTTTTCCAAGTCAAAGACGGTAAAGTTACTTTTCATATGGATCCGGAAATTTTTAAGCGCTTGTGGGATAATTACTATGTTCCCTATATCAACGGCTGGTTTACTGCGTCCGGGCGATTTCGCAGCGATGATGCCAAGACTGGGGAACTGATTGCTTTCGTGGGTTCGACCAGCGGAGCGATGTATTTTCCAACACAGGTCACACGCGAAGATGCTACAGTTTATGATATTACCTGTAAGGTGCTTCCTCTGCCCAATTTTGAAGGAACACAACCCTATGCTGTACAGCAGGGGGCAGGAATGCTTGTCACGAAAAGTGAAGAAAAAAAGGAATACGCTGCTACTGTTTTTCTGAAATGGTTCACAGAGGAGGAAAACAATCTCGCCTTTTGTCTTGGCAGCGGCTACCTTCCGGTCAAGAAAGAGGCCAACAGTGTAGAGCAAATTAAAAAAGCCCTGTCAGACGAAGAAGATGGAAATTCTATTTTGCGCCAAACTGTGGAAAACTCCGATCTGTTTACAGAAAATTCTGCCTTGTATCAGACTCTTACAATAGGGGTTGAGATGGTAAATGATTATACCCTGTATACCAACAAAGCTTTTGAAAACGGTACAAAGGCCAGAAATCTTCTGAGTGATTCGTTGACGGAAAAGCTGGAAGAGGATTTGAATCAGATTCAGAAATTGGTGGACGGTGGAATGAGCCGTTCTGAGGCGGCTGCACAGTATGCTACAGACGAAAATTTCGAATCCTGGTATCATACCCTGCAGCAAGGGTTGGAGGAGCTGAAATAAGCCGGATATGGTAGGGCTTCAAGAGAAAAAAGTGAAAAGCCAAGAACGTTCTATCCGAAGCAGAATCGCCGTGCCGATTCTTTTCGTTCTGGCTATCCAAACACTTCTGTATGTGGTATTTCTCTCTCAAGGAGGAATCGTGTCGCATATGGACGGCAATGCCTTTGACATTTTTTCTCGACAAACAGATAATTTGGGCTTATATTTCGACAATGAAATGATCCATCGATGGTCTAATATCAACCAATCTGAAGAAGAGATTTTGAACAGTGTCGCTGAAGTTTTGGAAGAGAATGGATCGGATTACAGTGATATTCCCACCGATGCGGCTTTAAATGAAAAAATTTTGTCTTCTGCTGCACCTCATATTATTGAACTGTTGCGCAGAAATTCTGTAACAGGAGCCTTTTTTGTGTTGGATGGGATCGGTGTCGCAGGAGAAAACACCGAAGGGAATCGGGCTGCTTTCTATGTACGTGATAATGATCCCTCTACTTTTACTTCAAAGAACAGCGACTTACTTCTGGAACGCGGCCTGCCTGCCATTGCAAAGGAACAAGAACTTCCTTTAGACTCTTTTTGGTCAGCTTTGATCTATGAGGGAGACGAAAATTCCTTTTTTATGCGTCCTATTGAAGAAGCTAGAAAATCCTCTCATCCCAAAAGCAAGAATTATGGTTATTGGTCCGGCCCTTTTCGTCTTTCTGCCATGGATCACGCAGCAGTGGCTTACACAATTCCTTTGATTTCCGCCGATGGTACTGTGTTTGGAGCATTAGGGGTAGATTTGAGTTTGGATTATTTGACTTCCAGGATCAAAATGAACCGGTATTCCCAAGGCGGCGAGGTGACTTTTGCTCTTGTTAAAGATGAAGGTGACCAGACCCCTTTGACCGTAATCGCACAGGATGGTGAGCTGCTCCGGCAATACTATGCTACCGAAGAGGAAATCAGGATTTCAGCTGAAAAGAAAGCACAAAACAGCGAGGTTTCCATATTAGACGCTGTTGAGCAGGGAAAGGGCGGGCTTTACTGTACGATCCATGACATTAAGCTTTACAATACCAATACCCCCTTTGAACAGGAACGCTGGCGGGTGATAGGCGTACAGGAAGAACATACCTTGTTGAGGCTAACCAGGCAGTTGAAGCTTCTGGTTTATGTCATTTCATTGATCACCCTTCTTGTGGGCACAGTAGCTGTTTCTATGGTGGTGATTTCCATAACAAGGCCTATGAAAACATTGATGTCAGAGTTGGAAAGAAGCAACCCACTTCAGCAAGTGCTGCTTCCCAAATTAGGTATTCAGGAAATAGACCGGCTCTCTGAATCGATTGAAGAACTCAGCCGTTCAGTGGCTGAATCTGCCTCCCGTTTTTCAAAGATAATTCAAAAAACAAATATACAGCTTGGCGTCTTTGAATACCAAATGGACGGAAGTCTGGCTTACTGCAGCGAAAAACTGTTCGATGTTCTCTGCTGGCAAAACGAAATGGGGGGAGACCGATATCTGGAGCTCTCGGTTTTCCTGGATCGTATGAAAGAACTGCGGCAGTATGATACGATGGGGGATGTGAGCACTTATCAAATTACTGAAAAAGATGGAAAAGAACGTTGGGTAAGCATCACTTCTCAGGCTGATGGGAATACCTGCTCGGGAGTTGCAGTCAATATCACATCACAAGTTGCTGCGCGGAAGAAAGTGGAATACGAACGGGACTTTGACCCGCTGACCGATCTACATAACCGCCGTGCTTTTATGAGGGAGCTTGACCGATTGTTTCAAAATCCAGATCAGCTGAAAAACGCTGCAATGGTTATGTGGGATTTAGATAATTTAAAGTATGTCAACGATACCTACGGCCATGATTTTGGGGATCGGTATATCATCAATTTTGCACAGGCGCTTCAGGCTCAGCTGGACGATAACTGTCTGTTGGCACGCCGTTCCGGTGATGAATTTTATATGTTCTTCTATGGAGCCGACAACAGAGAGGAGATACACCGGCGAATAGCAGCAGTATGGAAACAGATTGAACAGGGCTGCTTCCGGCTTCCCAATGGTAATGATTATAAAATCAGGGCTTCCGGCGGAATCTCTTGGTATCCACAAGATGCAGATAATGCTTCTGACCTGATTCGCTTTGCTGACTTTGCCATGTATAGTGTGAAGCATTCCACGAAGGGCTCTGTCGAAGAATTCAGCAAGGAGGATTGGAAGAGAAATGCCCTTCTGGTGAATGGCCAGGAAGCATTCGACCGCTTGATTGATGAAGCCTTAATAGAGTTTGCTTTCCAGCCCATTGTGGAAGTGGAGAGTGGAAAGGTCTATGGTTATGAGGCACTAATGCGTTCACAACTGCCTCAGTTTTCCAGTCCTGAAGATATCCTGAGGGTGGCGCGTTCTCAGTCCAGGCTTTTAGCAATTGAAAAGTTAACAATTTATGGCGCTATTAAAGCTTATGCCAGAATGAGAGCGGAAGGTAAAATCAGCCCTGACAGCAAAGTCTTTATCAATTCTCTCCCCAACCAAAGTCTGTCCGAACAGGAATTGGATCAATTGGCCGATCAATATGGAGGCATCCTTTCCAATATCGTTCTTGAAATTACAGAAAGCGAGGCAATGGACAGCAGTGTTCAAAGCCGAAAGCATATTGTTATCCGGGAAAAATGGGGCGGGCAGATCGCTGTTGACGATTATGGGTCGGGTTATAATGGGGCGTCTGTTTTACTGCATGTTGTGCCTGATATTCTGAAAGTGGATATCAGTATTATCCATCATGTCAACCAAAAGGCGGATAACTTAAAAATTCTGGAAAGTATTATCTCCTATGCCAGACACCAGGGAATCAAAGTGCTGGCCGAAGGTGTAGAATCAAGGGAAGAAGTGGAAGCTTGTATTGCCGCCGGCGTAGATATGCTGCAGGGATATTATGTTGGAAAACCCGCTTACGAAATAACCCCAGTCTCAAAACAGGCATTGCAGAATATTGCCGCTATAAAAAGATCGTCTCAGAAAATGTTCTGACAAAAAAGGTTCTGCACAAGTGTTACTTGTGCAGAACCTTTTTTGTCCTATTTGGAGTAAATTAAAGAAGACGGGTATTGTTGATCAGCAATTCGAATTGCAGCCCTAAAGTCTGCGCCGCCTTTCGACAAAGTACCATACGGTCTAGAAAAATTTCAAAATATTCCATGACTGGGCATATTTCTGTCGCAATGGTAATAAGAAAGATACAGACCTTGTTTTCTGGATCGATCTCCAATTTGGTGTTTTCGACGGCATAATTTACCCGATCATGAATGTCAGCGTCCAAAATGGCGTTCTTGCGAACCCTCGTACGCCGGACGTCACTTTTATCGGATAGAATCAGCGCGGCAGCCAAAGGATTGACAGGGTAGGCTGTTTTTTCATCATGATGCCCTATAGCAGAACAAATCAACGCAATCTCTTCCGGCGGCATTTTCAGTTTATTCAGGATGGTAAAAGCCATCAAAGCGCCGCTATGCGCGTGATCCGCACGGTTTACTGTGTTTCCGATATCATGCATGTATCCGGCGATTGCAGCAAGCTGACACATGCGCTCCGGATAGTTGAGATCCGCTAAAATATCCCGTGCATAGTTGCTGCTGCGTTTTGCGTGGGCAAAACCATGTTCTGTGAAGCCGATTGCCCCAAGGCAATTGTTGCCGCATTCGATATAGCTGTGAATCTCCCTGTTGGAGAAAATTTCTTCCGGCAGAATCGTCCTATATTCCGACATATGCTTTACTCCGCTGTGAACATGCGATACATAGCTTCCAGACAAATCTGTGCATGAAGCTTAAAACGCCTTAAATCCAGGTATTCATTGCTGTTGTGAGCACGGCTGTCATCCTGATCCGAGAAGGTGCCACCGAAAGCCACCCCTTTGCCGTGCATCTGCCGTGCATAAGTTCCGCCGCCCATGGAGAATATTTCACATTCTTCTCCGGTAACGTCCTGATAAGCGCCGGAAAGGATGCCGATCAATTTGCTTTCCTTGGGCAGATAAAGCGGTTCTGCGTCGGAAAGCAGCACAAATTCCAGACCTTCATATGATTCTACTTTTTCCCTCAGGATACTGGCGATGTCCGTCCCCTTTTTTGTGGCAGGGTACCGGATATCCACAGTCAGGCTGCAGTTTTCTTCTACATTGACTAACCCCAAATTAAAGGTAAGCGCTCCGCTGGGCTCATCGCTCATTTTGATGCCGATCAGAGAACCGTCGGTACTAATGCCGATCTGCTCATGAATAAATCGGAAAAAGACACCCAGCCGTTCCGGTTCAAACGCTTCTGCCAGGAGCTTGACCAGACTGTCTCTTCTACGCATCTCCGAGCCCACGAGACAGGCAGCATCCTCGTATGCCGTCTTCTGCTTGAAAAAAAAAATATGACCCACTGCACACGCCAGAGAACCGACAAGGACCAACAA
>OJKJ01000048.1_pt1 | contig 98803 bp, 98 predicted proteins | sample 1596491 | NCBI WGS metagenome assembly OJKJ01 (sample SAMEA4350160, study PRJEB24818) | metagenome | biome: human; feature: gut; material: faeces | place: Denmark | collected 2013-09
TCACAGGTCACACTCCCCCAAAGATTCCCTGTTAAATCTTCCCGAAATGTAACGCGATTGATTGACGATTAATGCCGAAAATGGTAAACTGTTTTGGTAGTATGCCCATTTGCGGCAGCAATCGCGTGTTAGGGGAAAAAGAATGAACCGAAAAATAAAGAGAATCACCTGTTTAATTCTGGCGGCGGCAATGAGTGCGGCTGCCAGCTTCAGCGCCTTCGCGCGCCCTGAGTGGCCTTCGGATACGGGAATCATGGCGGAGGCGGGCATTGTCATGGACAAGGATTCCGGTGCCGTTATATTTGGCCAGAACATCCATCTGCCCTTTGCTCCGGCCAGCATCACAAAACTTCTCACCGCCCTGGTGGTGATTGAGAACAGCAAGCTGGACGACATGGTCACGTTCTCCCAGTCCGCGGTTTACGACGTGGAGTCGGGCAGCGGCAACAAGCTGCACATGGAGACAGGGGATGAGCTGAGCGTGGAGGACTGCCTGTACATGCTGCTTCTGCTCTCCAGCAACCAGGCGGCCAACGCCCTGGCGGAGCACGTTGCCGGTTCCAGGGAGGCGTTCGTAGAGATGATGAACGACCGGATCAAAGAGATCGGCTGCACGGAGAGTCATTTTGCCAATCCCTCGGGCTTAAACGACGACAATCAGTACGTGAGCGCCTACGACATGGCGCTGATCGCCAGGGAGGCGTTTAACAACGAAACACTGCTGAAGATCGACTCTTCCAAGAGCCATTCCATTGGAGCCACCGCCAACAATCCAAACGGAGCCAGCTTTAACATGGAGCACCGGCTGATCATGGCCGAGGACACCTCCAGCCAGTATTACTGCGAGGGAACCATGGCCGGAAAAACCGGCTACACCTCCATCGCCGGAAACACCCTGGTGACCTTGACGGAGCGGGACGGGAGGCGGTTGATCGCCGTTGTGCTGAAAGGCACCCAGCCCCAGTATTATCTGGACTCCAAGAGCCTGCTGGAATTCGGTTTTGCTAATTTCGAAAACATCAATATCGCGGAACATGAGACCGCATACACCACCGGCGAAGGGCCGGTGCAGGTGGGAGCCAAATCCTACGAACCGTCCGACCTCTATCTGGACAGCGCCGCCGTGATCACGGTGCCGAAGGGGGCTGCATTTTCGGACGCGGACCGCGATCTGGTGACGGAGCTGCCGGGGGACCACCCCAAGGGCGCGGTTGCGCTGGTGGAGTACCAGTACAACGAACGGAAGGTGGGCAGCGCCTGGCTGTTCTCCCGGTCTGAGCTGGCGGAGATCGAACGCCAGGAGCAGATAGCGCAGTCCAATGCCGCCCAGCAGGAGAGCCCTTCCGAGACTCCTGCCTCGGTCCAGCCACAGGATTCGGAGAAAGGTTTCCACATGAGCCTTCCCACCATTTTGCTGACCATTGCCGCGGTTCTGGCGGTTGTGGCCGCGGTGGGGCTGGGATTCTATGCCTGGCGTGAGAAGAAACGGGAGCAAGAGGAACTGGCCCGCCGCCGGGAGCGCCGCCGCCAGAGGCTGAGAGAGAGCGGCGTGTCTGAAGAAGAATTCGAGCGCCTGCGCCGGGAACGCTTCGGCGACCGCTCCGGCCGGGACGAGCGCTGATACCAGGTTTCACAGGAGATGAGAACATGAACATAGAGACAAATGAACGCTATCCGGAATTGCTGACCCGCCTGCGGGAGGCGGAGAAGGTGGTGATCGGCCTGGGCGGGGAATGGAAGCTGGCGGACGACGGCCGCCCGGTGCGGGAACGCCGCCTTTCGGACGACCCGGCCCAGAAACGCCTGCGCGCGGCCTACGAGGCATTGTATGGACTGGTGAAGGACAAGGATTACTATCTGGTCACCACGGTCACCGACGGAGCCGTCTACGACACGCCCTTTGACGGGACGCGGATTGTGGCCCCCTGTGGCAACATCCATTGGCGGCAATGCTCCGGCGCGTGCACCAAGGACATTTGGGAGGAGGGGGAGGTCCCGGAGGATATCTGCCCCCACTGCGGCGCGCCGTTGACCGGCAACATCATCCAGGCGGAAACCTACATCGAGGAGGGCTACCTGCCCCGCTGGGCGGCCTACAAAACCTGGCAGGCGGGAACACTGAACCGCAGCCTGCTGATGCTGGAGCTGGGCGTAGGTTTTGACAACCCCACCGTGATCCGCTGGCCATTTGAGAAAATCGTCTACGTGAATCAAAAATCTTACCTGCTGCGGGTCCACAAAACCCTGAGCCAGCTCCCCGGCGAGGTGGGAGAGCGGGCGGGCCGCGTGGCTATGGATTCCGTGGATTGGGTTTCCGGTCTGGCGGAGGAAGCGGCGGTCCGGTGAATCCGCCCCTGCTTTCCCCTGCTGCCCACGGACTTTACCGGTTTTCGTGGACAGCGCTGCGTTAATGTGTTAAAATACGAAAAAACCGGACAGAGAGGTAAATGCCCATGATAGCGATTATCGATTACGATGCAGGCAACCTGCGCAGCGTGGAAAAGGCGCTGGCGGCGCTGGGAGAAACGCCGGTGATCACCCGCAACCCGGAGGAGATTCTGGCAGCGGACAAAGTGATCCTGCCGGGGGTGGGTTCCTTCGGGGATGCCATGGAAAAGCTCCGCCAATATGATCTGGTGAAGGTGATCCGCCGGGTGGCGGAGCAGGGAACGCCCTTTCTGGGAATCTGCCTGGGGCTTCAGCTCCTGTTTGAGAGCAGCGACGAGACTCCCGGTGTGGAAGGCCTGGGGCTTCTGCCCGGCCGGATTCTCAAGATACCGGACGGCCCCGGCCTGAAGGTGCCTCATATGGGCTGGAATTCCCTGGAAATCCGCCCGGATGCCAGACTCTTTTCCGGCATCGAAAATGGGGCTTACGTCTATTTTGTCCATTCCTATTATTTAAAAGCCGCGGACCCGTCCATCGTGGCCGCCTCCACCTGGTACAGCACGGACATCCATGCCTCTGTGGAGCGGGGGAATGTGTTCGCCTGCCAGTTTCATCCGGAAAAGAGCGGAGAGGTGGGCCTGGCGATTTTAAAGAACTTCATCAACCTTTAGCCGACAAGAAGGAGTGGACCGATGTTTACCAAGAGAATTATTCCGTGCCTGGATGTGAACGACGGGCGCGTTGTAAAAGGTGTGAATTTTGTGAACCTGCGGGACGCGGGCGATCCGGTGGAGATCGCGGCGGCCTACGACAAGGCGGGAGCCGACGAGCTGGTATTTCTGGACATCACGGCCTCCTCGGACAACCGCAGGACCGTGGTGGACATGGTGCGCCGGGTGGCGGAGACGGTGTTCATCCCCTTTACCGTGGGCGGAGGCATCCGCACGGTGGAGGATTTCCGCATGCTGCTGCGGGAGGGGGCGGACAAGATTTCCGTCAATTCCGCCGCAATCGCCAATCCGCGCCTGATCTCGGAGGCCGCGGACAAATTCGGCAGGCAGTGCGTGGTGGTGGCCATCGACGCCAAGCGGCGGCCGGATGGCAGCGGCTGGAACATTTATAAAAACGGCGGCCGGGTGGACATGGGAATCGACGCCCTGGAGTGGGCCAGAACCGTGGACCGGCTGGGCGCGGGAGAGATTCTTCTGACCAGCATGGACTGCGACGGCACCAAGGCCGGCTACGACAACGAGCTGACCGCCGCGGTGGCGGACGCGGTGTCCGTGCCGGTAATCGCCTCCGGCGGCGCCGGGACCAAGGCGCATTTTTACGACGCCCTTACAGTGGGAAAGGCGGACGCGGCCCTGGCGGCCTCCCTGTTCCACTACAAGGAGCTGGAGATACGCGATCTGAAGCAGTACCTGGCGGACCGGGGAATCAGTGTCCGGCTTTAACCAACGACAAAGGAGAGACAAAATCATATGGCGGCAATCGATAACGACTGGCTGGAACCGCTGAGCGGCGAATTCAAAAAGCCTTATTACAGGAAACTGTACACCACGATAAAACACGAGTACGAGACGCGGAAGGTATTTCCGGCTCCGGACGATATTTTCAACGCCTTTGCCTTCACGCCCCTGTCTAAGGTAAAGGTGGTGATTCTGGGGCAGGACCCCTACCACAACGACGGCCAGGCCCACGGCCTGAGCTTCTCCGTGAAGCCCGGGGTGGAGGTGCCTCCGTCCCTGGTCAACATTTACCAGGAGCTTCATGACGATCTGGGCTGCTACATTCCCAATAACGGTTATCTGAAAAAATGGGCGGACCAGGGCGTGATGCTACTGAACACAGTGCTCACCGTGCGGGCCCACCGCGCCAATTCCCATCAGGACATCGGCTGGGAGGAGTTCACCAACGCGGCCATCCGCATCCTCAACCAGCAGGACCGCCCCATGGTGTTTATACTCTGGGGGCGCCCCGCTCAGAGCAAGAAGATGATGCTGAACAATCCTAAGCACCTGATCCTGGAAGCGGCTCATCCAAGCCCGCTGTCCGCGTTCAGAGGCTTTTTCGGCAGCCGTCCGTTCAGCAAGACCAACCAGTTTTTGACCGGACACGGACTTGAGCCCATCGACTGGCAGATTGAAAATATCTGAAAGAAGCGCCAGGTATAGGATGGAAAAATATCACATACAATTAAGGAAACGTATCTCTTATCGACAGCTGTGGCTGCCGACAAAGTACAATTAAGGAAACGTATCTCTTATCGACAGCTGTGGCTGCCGACAAAGTACAATTAAGGAAACGCATCTCTTATCGACAGCCCGTGGCTGCCGACAAGGTACAATGTGTGACATAAATGTAATATTTGGGCGGTAAGGAGAACATGCGATGAGTTTAGTTGAGACATTAAAAATAATCGTGTTGGGAATCGTGGAGGGCTTCACCGAGTGGCTGCCCATCAGCAGCACCGGGCATATGATTTTGGTGGATGAGATCATTCACCTGAACCAGCCGGAGGCATTTAAGGAGGTATTCCGGGTGGTGATCCAGCTGGGAGCGATTCTGGCGGTGGTGATCATGTATTTCAACCGTTTAAATCCCTTCAGCCGGCAGAAAACGTCCCGGCAGCGGGACGCCACCTGGGCGCTGTGGATCAAGATCGTGGTAGCCTGCGTGCCGGCGGCGGTGCTGGGGCTGCTCCTGGACGACTGGATGGAGGCCCACCTGTTTAACGCCTACGTGGTGGCGGCCATGCTGATTATCTACGGCGTGCTGTTTATTCTGGTGGAGAACAGCCGCAGATTTGCCAATCCCGATCTGCAAAAGGTGGGTCAGATTCCGATTCAGACCGCCTTTTATATCGGCATGTTCCAGGTGCTGAGCCTGGTTCCGGGCACCTCCCGCTCAGGGGCCACCATCCTGGGAGCCATGATTCTGGGCTGTTCCAGGGGCGCTGCTGCGGAGTTTTCCTTCTTCTTAGGAATCCCCGTGATGTTCGGGGCCAGTTTCTTAAAGCTGGTGAAATACTTCCTGGACGGCAATTCCTTTACCGGTCCGCAGATTTTTTACACCGTGTTCGGCATGCTCATCGCCTTCCTGGTTTCCGTGTACTCCATCAAGTTCCTGATGAACTACGTGCGCAAGAACGATTTCAAGTTCTTCGGTTATTACCGGATTATTCTGGGCGTGATTGTGCTGGCATATTTTGGGATAACGGCGTTGGCGGCTTAAACGAAAGTTCCATTTCGCAATCGCCCGCAGGCTGCGCCAGCAGCCCATTACATTCAATAAAAACAAGCCCGCGTAAAAGGGGATCAATCGTCCTTTTACGCGGGCTTGCTGTTTGCCGGTCCGTTCATTTGCACCGCGTGCCGGGCGGTCCGCCGGGTTCCGCCTCTTTAACAGCTCAACCCGAAATCCATCTCATAATAATTCCCCATCTCATCCCGGTAAGCATACGCCTTACCGTTCTCGTCCTTCATGGAATCCGGCATATAGCGGTCTTTCACAAATCCGGGCACGTCGTTGTGGGAAACGCACACGCCGTCCTTATCCACCGCCAGCACCGCGTCATTTTTCGGAAGAGTGATGGGCAGCCGTCCGCTGGGGCGGCAAATTCCCAGGATCACGTCCAGCAGGGCATCCGTACAGGTGTCAAAGCCCGCCAGCAGGGCGTCTGAGTACGGCTCCACATTTCCCACCATCCAGGCCAGAGTAAAGTTCACGCAGGAAATCACCTTGCCGCCATTTTGGTGCACCGCACCGGCGATCTCCCGGATACGGGGCGCCCCGGCCAGGGTGGTCTCCCGGTGGAAGGTATCCGCGGGGCGCCCCAGGCCGTCCACGTCCGTCACTTCCTTATCCTCGCAGATATCCAGCTCCAGGTAACCGCTGGTGGCGTGGAAGTATTCGCCGGAGCTGGGGGAGATGAAGAGCAGGGCCAGGTCCGCCTCCCCGGCGTTTTCAGCCAGAGCCAGGCCCCGGTCCTTGGCCAGGGATTCCCGCAGCTTTTCCGTCTCGTCCGCCGCGGCCTTTCCGTCCTTGCGGAAACACTCCACATAGATTCGTTTTCCATCCAGCCGCTGCCCGGCCAGGGGCAGCACGCCCTTGTCCTTTAGCAGCACCACGGATTTGCGGTGCACGTCGTAAGCCGCGTCCCAGTGATCGCGGTCGGCGATGACCTTCGCGGCCTTTGCCGGGTCGCGGTAGGGGTTCTCAAAGAGGCCCAGGGCAAATTCCTCCTCCAGCGTCCTTGCGGCGGCCCGGGTCAGGGCCTCCTCGGACAGGGTCAGTTGTTCCGGGCGGTAGCCCTCGGGAACCGGATGCCCCTGCTCCGTGTAATAGCCGTGTTTCCAGCGCTCATATGCCTCCATGGCCGCTTCCACGTCCAGGGAGCCGCTGATGAGGTCCACCCCGGTGTTCACGGCCAGCGCCACCCGGGAGGGGCCGTCCAGTTCCTCCACGCCCCAGGCCATCTTGTTGGTGATCCCGGAATCGCTATTGACGTAGCCCGTAAAGCTCATCTGCTCCCGGAGCAGGTCCTGGATGAAGAACCGGTTAAATGCAAACCCCACCGGCGTCATGGGAACCGGCCTGGCGCTTAAGTCGTACTGGGGGAGGCTTTTCTCTGCCGCCGGTTTTGCGTAGTAGGGCATGATGGAGGAGGCCTTTTTCTCCACCGCGGCCTTAAAGGCGGGCAGGTGGTAGTCGCCCAGGCTGCCCTCGGTCTGGTACACGTTCCACTGTCCCTGCTCGTAATGGGGATCAAAACCATTTTCCCTTGCCCCGCCGCCCGGGAAATGCTTGATGGTGACGGCCACGCCCTCCGGGGTGACGCCGGATTCGCTGCCCTGGATTCCGGGCACCAGACGGGAGATCATTTCCGTGATCAGGGTCGGGTCCTCGCCAAAGGTGCCGTAGGTGCGCTGCCAGCGGGGGTCCGTCATGGCGTCCGCCATGTACATGTAGCCCTTCTTCAGACCCACCGCGTCCCACTCCCGGCGGATGCACTCCGCGAAGGTGTCCACCAGGCCGGGTCCATTTCCCTTCACGGCCGCGGCGATTCCCATGGTGCCCGGCCATGCCGGAAATACACCCGCCGCGTCGTTCATGCCGAACACCACCTCGCCGTTCTCATTGCGGGAGTTGGAGGTGATCACCATGGGGATGCCGTGAGCGGTCTCCTCAGCTACTTGGTTTAACTGGTTGATCCAGTCGGCCATGTCCGCGGCCTGGGGATTCTGGCGGAAGATCAGATGACGGATTCCCATTTTCTGGATGGTATAGGTGGTGCCGTAGGTTTTTTCCACGTTGAAAATGGACTCGTCCTGCTCCACGATCTCCTCGTCCAGCAGCCCGGTCCCGTCCACCTTGGTTTTATCCTCCTGTAAGAGGCCCATTTTCCGGGTGTTTACGAAGAGAAGGCCGATCTTTTCCTCCGGGCTCAGCTCTGCAGCCAGGGAGGCGGCACGGTCGGCGGGGGTGTTGCGCCAGTCCTTCCAGGCGGTCAGCAGCCCGTCGCCGGTATGGTCCTTGAAAATGCGGCCGTCCCGTTCAATCACCGGCTTCACGGTGACGCCGATTACAGGGCCGTTCTCGTTCTGATAGTAGCGGATTCGTTCAGTGGCTTTATTCATAGCTTGCTCCATTTCTTAATGATTGATTGTGAGGCTGTTAGCGGAGTATCGTTTCATACAGGGTGCGCCGGGGCTGGGAAATACAGCCCGCGTTTAAGCTGCGGCTCCGCTGTTTCTGCGTCTGTCCAGCTCCGTCTGGATTTCCGCCATTTTGTCCTTGTCCAGGTCGTACCAGCGCATGGCGATGATGGTGGCGATGTGGCCCAGGATTGGTACGATGCAGAAGCAGATCATGATCGCCATGTTGAAGGTGGCGTTCACCGGCTCGTTGGGTTTAATCACCACGTTACCCACACCCGCCAGGGTCAGCGCGAAGCCCTGGATCATGGCGGAGAAGGAGGAAATGATCTTGTCGATGAAGGAGAACATGGTTCCCATCATGCCGGGAACGAACCGGCCGCTGCGGTAGGTCTCGTAGTCCGTGCAGTCCGCGATCATGGGGATGATTCCGGAGTTACCCATGCTGGCCAGGCATTTCTGTACCAGGAACAGGGCCAGGAACACGGCGGGGACCTCCGGGTTGGGGCGGATGACGAACATGACGGCCAGCATGATCATGGAACCCCAGGTGCCCACCAGGAAGGTGCGCTTTAAGCCGAACTTCCGGGAAACAAACACGCCGCCGATGGAGATAGCCACCAGGGGAGCGATCAACAGGCTGGAAAATACGCCCTGCAGCTTGGAATCCAGCAGCATGTTGGCGAAGAGGTAGGTCATGGTGCCGCTCATCAGCAGCTGGCCCAGCTTGTCGGTGGCGGCGGAGATGATCAGCATCTGGATGGGACGGTTATGAACCACGATGTCCTTATAATCCTTGAATTTGAGCTTGGGCTGCGTGCCGGACTGGCCGAAAAATTCCGGGCGGTCCTTCTCGCTGATTCCGATGATGGCCAGGATGGTGAAAATGAAGGAGATCACGGCCAGAATCAGCACGGCCTCCTTCCACATGGCGGGGTTAATCATGCCAAGTCCCTTGCCGCTCTCGCCCACGAACTCGCCCACGGAATATTTCTCAGCCAGGATGGTGGTGATCAGCATGGGCACCAGGGCGCTGGCCATCTGGGTCAGGACGCTGTCGAAGCCGGAGAAGATGGGGCGCTGTTTGGGGTTGTTGGTCAGCACGGCCTGACCGGCCTTGGTCACCACGGTCTGGCAGGTGTAGCCGATGACATAAATGACATAAAATATGGTGGTGAACAGGTATTTCTGGTGGACGGACCAGTTGACCGGTGTGTTGAAAATCACGATCAGGCTGGCCCAGATGATCACGTTGCCGATCAGCATGTAGGGGCGGAATTTGCCGAAGCGGCCGTTGGTGCGGTCCACCAGCACGCCCACCAGGGGATCGGTGATTGCGTCGAAAATGCGGGTGCCCGTCGCGATCAGCCCGATGATGGCCGCCGCCAGCCCCAGCACGTTCTGGGTGAAATATGAATACTGCATCATCAGGAACATGGCGATGTTTGTGGCACAGTTGTTCAGCGAGAAGAAGCCGATCTGCCACAGTTTGGCGTTGTTATATTGGGTTGCTGCACCTTTACTGTTTCCCATTGTAGATTCTCCTATCACATTTTTCTTGGTTCGCCGGCTTTTTGTTTGTAACAACATTTTAACACACTTGTTTTTTAACTGTTAGAAATATATAATATAAATTAGCAATATATTGTCATTTGAATTCGGCGGTTTTGACAGAAAATAAAAAGGGTTTTTGTCTATTCTGTTGTGAAAGGGGAAAATGGGAAATGCTGGAAGCACATGAGCGGGCCGGACTGGCCGGACAATTTATCGAGGCGCTTCTCCAGGTGCCGGTGCTGTGCTGCCGGGCCGGAGCCGGCGAGCTGGAGGCAGGGATAAAGCGGTTTTTGCCGGACTTTATGACGAACAGCTTCCCGTTTTTCCTCAGCCGGGAAATGATGGAGTCCCTGGAGCCGTCGGTGATTTACCACATGACGGATTTCGCAGGGCTGAACTTTCAGATGTTTCTTTATGGGGAGGGAGAGGGAGAGGGAGAGGGAGAGGGAGAACCTGCGCCCTCCGCATCCCTCTACGCCCTGGTAGCCGGTCCATACCTTGCGGTAAAGCCGGACGAACCCTTCTGCGAGCGGATCCTTCAGGAGAACGGCCAGAGCCTGTCCCTGATGGTGCCCTTCCGGCAATTCTGCCTGGGCCTGCCCATTGTGAGCACCTCGGTGATGATCGGGGCCATGCGCACGGCGGTGAAGGCGGTGACCGGGGAGGACGGGGACATTCTATACCGCCACTACGAGCCCAGGGAGAAGGCGGGGCAGCCACCGCTGTACCAGGGCGGCGGGGAGGAGGCGGTGATGGAGCTTTTGGAGGAGCGCTACCGCTACGAAAAGCTGATGCTCCAGGAGGTGCGGCAGGGGAACACGGACCGGGCGCTGGACTATTTCCGGCAGTTCTCCCGGGCCAGCCGCTCCATCGTGCGGACCGAGGACCCCATCCGCACCTCCAAGAACCTGGGATTTTCCCTGAACACCATGCTGCGCAAGAGCGCGGAGCTGGCGGGGATTCACCCGGTGTACCTGGACATCATTTCCTCCAACTTCGCCCTGCTGATCGAGAACGCCTACCGGATGGAGGAGGTGGAGGACATCAAGTTCCACATGATCGGCGCTTACTGCCGGTTTGTGCGCACCGAGCGCCTGGACCAGTATTCCCCGCTGGTGCGCCGGGCCGTCACCTACATTCGCCTTCACCTGGCGGAACCTTTGACCCTGAGGCAGATCGCGGAGGGGATCCGGGTCAGCCCCTCCTATCTCTCCCGCACGTTCAACCGCGAGATGGGCGAGTCCGTCTCCAACTATATCGCCGGGGCCAGGGTGGAGAAAGCGGCGGAGCTTTTAAAATTCACCGGGCTGCCGGTCCAGAACATAGCGGCTTACGTGGGTTTTGCCAACCTGAACTATTTCAGCCGCTGTTTCCGCCTCCATAAAGGCATGACGCCGACCCAATACCGGAACCGTAAGTCTTGACATATATAGATAACCAATATATAATGAATGATATATCGGTTATCTATATAAAAAACGTACCGAACGCGGTACGAACAGGAACGGAGGCGGTATCAGATGGCGGAAGAGAAAAAGTCCCTGTCCGGCAACACATCCATGCTCCTTTTGCAGCTTATGTCGGAGCGGGATATGTACGGCTACGAGATCATTGAAACCCTGAGGAAGCGGTCGGAGAACGTGTTCAATCTGAAGGCGGGCACCATGTACCCGCTGCTGCACGGTCTGGAGTCCAAGGGCTTGCTGCAGTGCTACGAGACGGAGAGCCAGGGAAAGGTGCGCAGGTATTATTCCATCACCCAAAAGGGGCGGAGCGTTCTGGCGGAGAAAAAAGAGGAGTGGAAGACCTACTCCCGGGCCGTGGACCAGGTGATGGGAGGTGCGCTTTATGGAAATGCATGAGTACCTGGACGCCCTGTCCGGCCAGATTCGCAGCGGCAGGGCCAGGCAGGCGGTGAGAGAGGAGCTGGAGGCCCACATCCGGGATCAGGCCCAGGCCTATGCGGACTCCGGCATGGAGGAGCAGGAAGCTCTGGAGCAGGCCGTCCGCCAGATGGGCGACCCGGTGGAGGTGGGCATCGACATGGACCGGATTCACCGGCCCAGAAATGGATGGAAATATCTGGGAATTATTGCCGCGCTGAGCGCAGCCGGTCTTTTGGCCCAGTATATCTGTATCTACCGCTTCGGCGGGGATACGCTTACCGGGAACAGCGTCGGCATCCAGGCATTTTACCGCCAATGCGCCTACACCCTGACGGGACTGGCGGTGATGGCGGGCCTCTATTTCTGCGATTACAGCCTGCTCAGCCGGTATGCAAAGCCCGTAGGCGCGCTGTTTATCGCCGTGACAGCCGTTGTCTGTATGCCCGGTTTTGCCCCGGTGGTGGCGGGAGCGCACGCTTATCTGAAGGTGATTATGTACATGTTTATCCCCCTCTACGGAGGCATCCTTTACCGTTACAGGGGAAGCGGAATCAGGGGATATGTCTGCGCTCTTCTTTGGCTGGGAGCCGCGGCCTGGCTGGCTCTGTGCAGAATCAGAGGGGGAATCAGCGTCACCATCGACGTGCTCTTTGTCTGCGCCCTGCTGCTGGTTCTGTCCCTGTACCGCAACTGGTATGGAATCCGCCGCAGAGCCCTTCCGGCGGTGGCCACCTGCGCGCTGGCGGCTTGCCTGGGCGCGGGAGTGGCGCTGAACCTCAGCGACTACCAGCTCCGCCGGCTGGAGGTGATATTAAATCCCCGGTTTGCCGACCGCGCCTACGGGTACCAGACGGACGTGGCGCGGGAGATTGCGGGGCGGCTGAAGCTGGTGGGAGGACAAATGCCTGAGCGCACGCCGATTCACCGCCTGCCGGGCGTGCAGTACGACTACGCGCTGCTCCAGACCGCCTCGGTGTGGGGATGGCTGGCGGCCGGCGTGCTGCTGGCAATCCTGGCCCTGTTCCTGGTCAGCCTGTTCATTATGGTGAAGCGGCAGAAAAACCAGCTGGGACAGATGATCGGCTTCGGCTGCGCGGCGATTCTGGCCCTGGAGAGCGCCCGCTATCTGCTGTACAACCTGGGCCTGGGGCTGATGCCCGCCGCCGGCCTGCCCTTTCTCACCTATGGACGGCTCCACACTGTGGCGGTGTATGCGCTTTTCGGAATCCTGCTCAGCATTTACCGCTATCAGGACCTGATCTGGGAGACGGGAAACCATCGGAAGAGCCAGGGGCGGGGAATGACCTGGGGAGTTGGAAAATACCGGATCTACATCGAGCGGGCGGACAGCTGAAACCGCTTCTAATACCATTGGCTCCAAAGAATTAAAAAGGCGTCCTGAGCGAACATCATCCGCTCAGGACGCCTTCTCTAATCTTTATATGCCGGTGTTGCGCTGCCGTGGGGTTCCATAGTCCCGGGAGAAACTTAATCCAGGGTATCCGCGATCTCGTACAGCAGACGCTCGCTGTCCTCCCAGCCCAGGCAGGGGTCGGTGATGGACTTGCCGTAGCAGTGCTCGCCGATCTTCTGGCTGCCGGGCTCGATGTAGCTCTCGATCATCAGGCCTTTCACCATCTGCTTGATATCCGCGGAGTGGCGGCGGCTGTGCAGCACCTCCTTGGCGATGCGGATCTGCTCCTGGTAATGCTTGTTGGAGTTGCTGTGGTTGGTGTCCACGATGCAGGCCGGATTCTTTAAGTTGCGCTTGCCGTACAGGTCGTACAGAAGCCGCAGGTCCTCATAGTGGTAGTTGGGGATGCTCTGGCCGTGTTTGTTCACCGCTCCGCGCAGGATGGTGTGGGTCAGGGGATTGCCCGGGCACTGCACCTCCCAGCCGCGGAAAATGAAGTCGTGGGGCAGCTGGGCCGCCACAACGGAGTTGAGCATCACGGTCAGGTCGCCGCTGGTGGGGTTCTTCATGCCAACCGGCACGTCGCAGCCGCTGGCCACCAGGCGGTGGAACTGGTTTTCCACGGAGCGGGCGCCCACGGCCACGTAGGACATCAGGTCCGAGAGGTAGCGCATGTTTTCCGGGTAGAGCATCTCATCCGCGGTGGAGAAGCCCGTCTCCCGCATCACCCGCATGTGCATGTGGCGGATGGCCAGGATGCCCTCGAACATGTCCGGTTTCTTCTCCGGGTCCGGCTGATGGATCATACCCATGTAGCCCTCGCCGGTGGTCCGGGGTTTATTGGTGTAAACTCTGGGGATAATGATCAGACGGTCCTTTGTCTTTTCCTGAACCCTGACCAGTCTGGACGCGTAGTCCACCACGGAGTCCTCGTTGTCTGCGGAACAGGGGCCGATGAGCACGATAAACTTATCGCTTTCCCCTGTCAATACGTTTTTGATTTCCTCATCCCTCTGAAGCTTGGCTTCCGCCAGGTTCGGCGCCAGGGGAAACTGCTCGCGGATCATATCCGGCGTGGGCAGCTCATTGACAAATGTGAATCCCATCTGTCTTGTACCTCCATTCCTGTCTCTTATATCGTACGGATTTGATTGTATGGAATGGGCTGCGGGCGCAGCCTGCGGTCCATTCCAACGGTTTATTATAGTATAGATCCCCGGATTCGGCAAGAGTTCCCGGGAAAATGTTGACAGAAATAAGTTTTCACAGTATAAATAGAGACATGGAAAAGGTAGGAAACGAATTATGAAAACACGACAAATCCCTGCCGTGGGCAAAACTTCGGATCAGAAGCGCTCCAGGGAGTTTATGGGCTCGGTGATGACCATCGTGGGCGGAGCGTGCTGGGGACTCTCCGGCTGCTGCGGCCAGTTCCTCTTCGAGCACCGGGGCGTTGAGGCCCCCTGGCTGGTGGCGCTGAGGCTGCTTTTTGCCGGCCTTATGCTGATCATCAACGGCTTTATTTTAAATCGGAAAAATAATCTTCGGATTTTTAAACACAAACGGGACGTGCGCCATCTGCTGGTGTTTGCCCTCTGCGGCATCACCTTCTGCCAGCTCAGCTATTTTATGGCGGTGCAGACCTCCAACGCCGGCACGGCAACGGTGCTCCAGTACCTGTCGCCGGTGCTGATCCTGTTTCTGGTATGTTTTAAAGGAAGGCGCAGGCCCGCGGGCCTGGAGCTTCTGGCCATCGCCCTGTCCCTGACGGGCACCTTCCTGATCGGAACCCATGGAAATATCCATGGCCTGCAGCTGACCCCTCAGGGCCTGACGTGGGGCCTTCTGGCCGCGGTCAGCGCGGTGATCTACACGACGCTGCCCGGAACCCTGGTAAACCGCTATGACATCTACCAGGTGCTGGGCTTCGGTATGTTCATCGGAGGTCTGTTCATGTGCCTTCTGGTGCGCCCCTGGAACTACACGGTGGTCTGGGACAGCGGCACCTGGGCGGCCATGTTCGGCGTCATCGTGGTGGGAACCGCAGTGGCCTTCGGGCTGTATCTCCAGGGCGTGAGCATTATCGGTCCCTTAAAGGGCAGCCTGTACTCCGGGGTGGAGCCGGTGAGCTCCATCATCATCTCGGTGTTCTGGCTGAATACGACCTTCACGCTCCCGGATTTCCTGGGATTTGGCCTGATTATGGTCACGGTGCTGATCCTGGCGAAAACCGGCGGAAAGCAGGAGGCGGAGGGGCGTGACAGGGAAATGAACCCCTCGCCCCGGCGCCGTGAATGAAAAACGTAAGACTTAAAGGCTTGCATGAAATTAAAAATATGGTAAACTAATAACATACGGGCAGAGCCTGCCTTGCTTTGCCATGTCATTAAAAGGAGAATTGCTATGCAGATTTACGAGGAATTAGTCGCCCGCGGCCTGATCGCCCAGGTGACGAATGAAGAAGAGATTAAAAAAATGGTCAACGAAGGTAAGGCCGTATTCTATATCGGATTCGATCCCACGGCGGACAGCCTGCATGTGGGACATTTCATGGCCCTGTGCCTGATGAAGCGCCTGCAGATGGCGGGCAACCGTCCCATCGCCCTGATCGGCGGCGGCACCGGTATGATCGGAGATCCCTCCGGCCGTTCCGATATGCGCACCATGATGACCCCAGAGATCATCCAGCACAACTGCGACTGCTTCAAGAAGCAGATGAGCCGTTTCATCGATTTCTCCGAGGGTAAGGCCATGATGGTGAACAACGCTGAGTGGCTCCTGGGACTGAACTACATCGAGTTCCTCCGCGAGGTGGGCCCCCATTTCTCCGTCAACAACATGCTGAGAGCCGAGTGCTACAAGCAGCGCATGGAGAAGGGCTTAAGCTTCCTGGAGTTCAACTACATGATCATGCAGAGCTACGACTTCTACGAGCTGTTCCAGCGCTACGGCTGCAACATGCAGTTCGGCGGCGACGACCAGTGGAGTAACATGCTGGGCGGCACCGAGCTGATCCGCCGCAAGCTGGGCAAGGACGCCCACGCCATGACCATCACCCTGCTGTTAAACTCCGAGGGTAAAAAGATGGGCAAGACCCAGTCCGGCGCAGTGTGGCTTGACCCCGAAAAGACCACGCCCTTTGATTTCTACCAGTATTGGAGAAACGTGGCGGACGCCGACGTTCTCAAGTGCCTGCGCATGCTGACCTTCTTACCCATCGAGCAGATCGACGAGATGGATCACTGGGAAGGCAGCCAGTTAAACACTGCCAAGGAGATCCTGGCCTACGAGCTGACCAAGCTGGTGCACGGCGAGGAGGAGGCGGACAAAGCCCAGGAGGGCGCCAGAGCCTTATTCTCCGCCGGAGGCAGCACCGAGAACATGCCAAGCTGCGAGCTGGCGGACGAGGACTTTAAGGACGGCTCCATCGATATTCTGAGCATCCTGCACAAGTCCGGTTTATCCGCGTCCCGCTCCGAGGCCAGAAGAAATGTGGAGCAGGGCGGCGTCAGCGTGGACGGCGAGGCCGTGAAGGACGTGAAGGCCGTGTACGCCCGCAGCCAGTTTGAGGGCGAGGGTATGGTATTCAAGCGCGGCAAGAAGAAATTCGTGAAAGTGGTTGTAAAATAAATCCCGGATGGGAAAGGAGGATGTCGGATGAGACGAAACAGCTTGATAAAGCGCCTGGCAGCCTTGACGGTGACCGGGATTCTGTGTTTATCTTCCGCGTTTGGTTCATGGGCTTCGGACGGTTCCAGAGGCAGTCTGCCATTTGAGGTGATTCTGGATATCAACAACCGGAAAACGCCGATTTACGACGGATACACCCAGTATGTGGACGGCCACAGGGCTTCCGATGAGGACACCTTCCATGTGTCGAGAAATAACAACGAAGTAAAATTGGACGATGTGGTTCTGGATTACCGGATTATCACCTACGATAAAGAGGGAACCCAGGTGAGCCAGGAGTGCACGGTCTACGGTCTGCAGGAGGGCGTCAGTTACCCGGTGGTGCGCCAGGAGACCGTGGAGCGGGAGTCCCGCAAGGGAAAACTCTACGACGATCTGAACCGCTGCTACACCCTGCAGTTCACCTACGGGGACCAGTCCAAGACCTACTATTTTATAATGGTGCCTGAGGACGACATGGACCAGTACCGCAACGTGCTGCGGGGTAACTGGGAGCAGTCGGTCCGGGGCTACCGCTACAAGTACCAGGACGACTACCTAAAGTCCTGGGGCCTGATCAACGGCCAGTGGTATCTGTTCAACGATGAGGGATACATGCAGAAGGGCTGGCAGCAGTACAAGGGCGCCTGGTATTTCCTGGACCGGAGTTCCGGCCAGATGCGCACCAACTGCACGGTGGACGGATATGAGATCGACGGCAGCGGCGTGAGGGTCGACTGACAATTTGATGATTGCTTTTCGGATGCTGCGCCGTCCGGCAGTTTACAGGCTGCCGGGCGGCGCAGTCTGCATCGGTTTGTTTCGGTGCACGGGTAATACCGGTTTCGGAAGAAAAAGGAAAATGACAGCCGCAGCGGTGACTTTTGAGGGAAAATGTGTTATGCTTTAAGTGGAAACTCACAGAGGCAATGGCATGAATTTCTGAGAGGAGGAATGTTCATGGAGCGCAAGGCTGTGAAGATTTATACGGCGCCGGACAATCTGCAGGCGGAGATGATCCTGGAGGTACTGGGGAAAAATGGTATTCCGGGCTACAAGCGGGATCTGGGCGCTGCGGGGATTATGAACCTGTACACCGGCAATTCCACATTTGGCGAGGAGATTTTTGTGGCGGAGGAGGATGTGCCCAAAGCGGCCGAGCTGCTGGAGGGCATGGGCCTGGAAGCGGAGCGAAAGGCGCCTTCCGGGGATTAGAGCGATCTGCGGCCGGATTTCCCGGCGTCTGCAACCGAATACAAAAAAGGGAGTCCGCCCCGGGCTGATCGGTCCGGGGGTGGACTCCCTTTTAAATGCAATGGGCCGCTTGGCGCGGCCCGCGGGTGATTGTCTGAATGCAATGGGCCGCTTGGCGCGGCCCGCGGGTGATTGTCTGAATGCAATGGGCCGCTTGGCGCGGCCCGTGGGTGATTGTCTGAATGCAATCGTCCGCTTGGCGCGGCCCGCGAACGATTGCCGCGTCAAAAATTCAGATATCCCAGATGTTCGAACAGGATCTTGAGTCCCATCAGCACCAGGATCAGGCCGCCGGCCAGCTCCGCCCGGGATTTATAGCGGCAGCCAAAGACATTTCCCACCTTCACGCCCACTACGGAGAGGGTGAAGGTGACCACGCCGATAAAGGATACGGCCGGCAGAATGGGAACGGTGAGAAAGGCGAAGGTGACGCCCACGGCCAGAGCGTCGATGCTGGTGGCCACGGCCAGAAGCGTCATGCTGCGCACGTCCAGGGACGCGTCCGGGCACTCCTCCTCCGTTTCCAGGGATTCCTTGATCATGTTGCCGCCGATCAGCGCCAGCAGGATAAAGGCGATCCAGTGATCGTACGCCGTGATGGCGTCCCGGAACCGGGTGCCCAGCAGGTAGCCGATAAAGGGCATGGCTCCCTGGAATCCGCCGAAGTACAGTCCCACCACGCCGGCGCCCTTCCAGCTCATCCGGGGCATGGCAAGCCCCTTACAGACTGCCACGGCGAAGGCGTCCATGGACAGCCCCACGGCGATGATAAACAGCTCTGTTAATGACATTCGCGTTCCCTCCGGATATTAAAGCAGGAAAATGCCGTGCTCCCTGCATACTCTGCGCATCTCCTCCGGCCAGATGCTGGCCTGCACTTCGCCCACATGGGCGCGGTCCAGCAGCAGCATGCACAGCCGGGACTGGCCGATGCCGCCGCCGATGGTGTAGGGCAGCTCGCCGTTTAACAGCATGCGGTGGTAGGGCAGGCTCCTGCGGTCCTCGCAGCCGGCCTTTTTTAACTGCTCCTCCAGCGCCTTCTCATCCACGCGGATGCCCATGCTGGAAATCTCCAGCGCGCACTGCAGATGTTCGAACCAGAACAGGATGTCGCCGTTCAGCTGCCAGTCGTCGTAGTCCGGCGCCCGGCCGTCGTGGGGCTCGCCGCTTTTCAGCTTGTCGCCGATCTGCATGAGGAACACGCAGCCGTACTCCCGGCAGATCAGATTCTCGCGCTCCTTGGGCGTTTTGTCCGGATATCTGTCCTCCAGTTCCTGGGAAGTGATAAAGTGAATGTCCTTGGGCAGGTGCTTGGCTGCCTCTGGGTATTTGTACCACACCTCGTGCTGCATGTGCTTGATGATCTTGAAGATCTGGCGCACCGTCTCCTTTAAGGTCTCCAGGTTCCGGTCCTCCTTGCGGATGACCTGCTCCCAGTCCCACTGGTCCACATAGCAGGAGTGCAGGTTATCCAGCTCCTCATCCCGGCGGATGGCGTTCATGTTGGTGTACAGGCCCTCGCCGGGGGCGAAGCCGTATTCCTTTAACGCCATGCGCTTCCACTTGGCCAGGGAGTGGACCACCTCCATGGTCTCGCCGGGGATTCCGGAGACGTCGAACTGCACCGGGCGCTCCGTGCCGCTTAGGTTGTCATTCAGACCGCTGCTCTTTTCCACGAACAGGGGGGCGGAGATTCGCTCCAGGTTCATCTCCTTTCCGAGTTCCTTTTGAAATGTGTCACGTATGTATTTGATCGCTTCCTGTGTTTCCCGGACGCTTAACCGGGGATCATAGTTTTCTGGAAAAACCAGTTTCATAGATAATTCCTCCCACTGCAATATGTACTTTATGGTATCACTAATAAAGAAAAGGCGCAACAGAAAATTTGCCTGAAATACGAACTTCTTGCGTTTCACGTTCCGAACTTTTCACCCATTGGATTGCAAAAGCAAAGCGGCTGTGATACACTGATAGGCGCCGGACAGGCGATTGATATACGAATGAGGAGTATAAGCAGAATCATGAAGAACAAATCGTACGAGATGGATATGTGCAACGGCCCTCTTTTTGGGAAAATCCTGCTGTTTGCGGTTCCCCTGATGCTCTCCGGAATCCTCCAGCTTTTGTTCAACGCGGCGGACATCGTGGTGGTTGGGCGGTTTGCAGGAAGCCAGGCGCTGGCGGCGGTGGGGTCCACCTCTTCTCTGATCAACCTGTTAATCAATGTTTTTGTGGGGCTGTCGGTGGGCGCCAACGTGCTGGTGGCCCGGTACTACGGCGGCCAGAAGGACAAGGACGTCAGCGAGACGGTGCACACGGCCATCACTACCAGTATAATCAGCGGATTGTTTTTGGTGATTCTGGGAGTTGCGGCGGCCAGGCCTCTTTTGGAGCTCATGGGGACTCCGGAGGACGTGCTGGACCAGTCCGTATTATATATGAGGATTTATTTCGCAGGCATGCCTGTGCTCATGCTGTACAACTTCGGCAGCGCCATCCTGCGGGCGGTGGGAGATACCAGGCGGCCCCTGTATTTCCTGTTCGCGGCCGGGGTGGTGAACGTGTGTCTGAACCTGGTCTTTGTGGTGGGGCTGCACATGGGCGTGGACGGCGTGGGCTGGGCCACGGTGATCTCGGAGCACATTTCCGCATTCCTGGTGGTCAAAAGCCTGATGAAGGCCCCGGGCTCCATGCGCCTGGACTTAAAAAAGCTGAAAATCCACAAGAAGAAACTGAAACAGATCGTCAAGGTGGGCCTGCCCGCGGGCATGCAGGGCGCCATTTTCTCTATTTCCAATGTTCTGATCCAGTCCTCGGTCAATTCCTTCGGCTCCATCGCCATGGCGGGCAACACGGCCAGTTCCAATGTGGAGGGCTTTGTGTACACGGCCATGAACGCGGTGTACCAGACGAATCTGAGCTTTACCAGCCAGAATCTGGGCGGCGGCAAATACGCCCGAATCAACCGCACGCTCTACATCTGCCTGGGGGTTGTGACCGGCGTTGGCATCGCCCTGGGAGCCGGAGCGGTTTTGGGCGGCAGGAGCCTGCTGCACATCTATTCCTCCGACCCTGAGGTGATCCGCTACGGCATGCTGCGCATGACCATTATCTGCAGCACCTATTTTCTCTGCGGAATCATGGACTGCATGGTGGGAAGCCTGCGGGGCATGGGGTATTCCGTGGTTCCCATGTTCGTTTCCCTGGCAGGGGCCTGCGGCTTCCGCGTGATCTGGGTGTTCACCGTGTTCGCGGCCTACCGGTCCTTAGACGTGCTGTACATATCCTACCCCGTTTCCTGGGCCATCACCGCGGCTGCCCATATGCTGACCTTCCGCAAGATACGGCGGCGCTATCCCAAGGTGGATCTGTAATAGCTGGATGGAATTCCCTGATGTTTCCTGGAGTTTCCTGGGAAAGAAAGTTTGACAATATGGTCTAAAAGGATTATGATTATTGTATTTATTACTACAGGGGCAAAAACGGCATCAGAGCTGTCTCAGGGAAGGAATTAAAGGATGTCGGAGCGTAAAAAAAATCTGTTTAACGCGGCTTTTGTGCTGATTGTGTTCGCCCTGACGATTTACAGCGTGTTTGCTGGAAAAGATCTGGGAGATATTGCGGAGACCATAACGGAGGCTGAACCGGTATATCTCTTGCTGGGGATGGGCTGCGTTGTTTTATTTATCTGGGGAGAGTCCAAGATTCTCCACTATATGTTCGGTACGCTGGGGATTCGCACCAAGCGCAGGACGTGTTTCATGTATTCCTGCGTCGGCTTTTTCTTCAGCTGTATCACCCCGTCCGCGGGCGGAGGCCAGCCGGCGCAGATCCTGTACATGCGCAAAAACATGATTCCCGTGCCGGTGGCCACCGTGGTTTTAATGATCGTCACGATCACCTACAAGCTGGTGCTGGTGGCGGTCGGTTGTTTTTTAGTGCTGTTTTGCAGGGGTACCATGGACCGCTACATGTGGGAGGTTCTGCCCGTCTTTTACCTGGGGCTGGGGCTCAACGTCGTGTGCTGCACCGCCATGCTGATCCTGGTATTCCACACCAGCCTGGCCCGCAACATCGTTATGAAGCTGCTGGACCTTCTGGGGGGATTCCGCGTGTTCCGCCGTCTGGCGGCCAAGAAGGAGCGGCTGACCCTCACCATGGACCATTACGGGGACACTGCGGCTTATCTGAAACAGCACAAGCGGGTATTGGTCAATGTGCTGCTGCTGACGTTTATGCAGCGGATCGCGCTGTTTTTTGTCACGTTTTTCGTGTACCGGTCCTTTGGGCTTCACGGCACGGCCATGTGGCGGATTGTGCTGCTTCAGGCATCCATTTCCGTGTCCGTGGATATGCTTCCGCTTCCCGGAGGCATGGGAATCAGCGAGCATCTGTTCCTGACCATATTCGACCCTATATTCTACGGAGATTTCCTGCTGCCGGGCATGGTGCTCAGCCGCGGCATCGCCTACTACGTGCAGCTGTTCTTCAGCGCAGCGGTTACGGCGGGCGCCCATTTTATGTTCAAACGGCGCGGGAGCAGGACGAAATGTACTTAAATGTATTAAAGAAGGAGTTACTTTATGATAGGTTTTTATGATTACACGGTTATCCTGACCTATGTGAGCCTCGCCTCCTCTGTGATCGGGATGACACAGGCGATACACGGGCGGTTCAAGGCCGCGGTGGTGCTGCTGGCATTTTCAGGGCTCTGCGACATGTTTGACGGCAAGATTGCCAGGACCAAAAAGAACCGGTCCGATGACGCAAAGGCCTTTGGAATCCAGATTGATTCTCTCTGCGACGTGGTGTGCTTCGGCGCGTTTCCCGCGCTGATCTGCTATCTGCTGGGCGTGAGAGGATTTTTGGGCATGACCGTGATCGCGCTGTACTGCGTGGCTTCCGTCATAAGGCTGGCCTTCTTCAACGTGATGGAGATGAACAACGCCCTGATCACCGAGGAAGGGGAGAAGTTTTACCGGGGTCTGCCCATCACCTCCATGGCGGTGGCGCTGCCGTTGGTGTTTATGATCCAGTTCTTCGTGTCGGACCGGGTGTTTGTGGTCTGTCTCTACCTGCTGCTTCTGGTGGTAGGGCTTCTGTTTATTGTGGATTTCCGCTTCCGCAAGCCCTCCAATCTGACGCTGGCGTTTTTGGTGTCGGCGATCACGGCGGCGCTGGTTTTGATGCTCCTGTACACCCGCTATCCCATACATATCCGCCGGGCGCCCATGATCTCACAGATCTTTAAAAGTTTTAGGTGACCTAAAAAATATTGTGCATAAGTGCTGAATGATCAGCCTCCATTTGGGCAGGATTGCCCATTGTGGAGGCTGATTTTTAATGGTATGATTAAATGGCAAAAAAATTTAGTCAGTATAAATAATTTTTAGGAGTGATCGCTGTGAAAAATCCGGATATGATAAAACGATACACGATGTTTATGGCCGGCGTGATCGCCAGCGCGCTGGGAATCAGCCTGATCACAAAAGCAGGGCTCGGAACTTCTCCTGTTACGAGCCCTGCTTTTGTGCTGACCTTTTTGTTCCCTTTTTCCCTGGGAACCTTCACCATGATGGTCAACACCCTCATGTTCGGGCTGCAGGCCGTGATTCTGGGCAGGGATTTTGAGCGGGTCCAGCTGTTGCAGCTGCCTTCGGCACTGTTGTTTTCGGCCTGCATCGACGGGTGGAGCAGGCTGTTTTCCTTCTGGCCGGTGCGCTCTTATCTGAGCAGCGTGGTGGTGCTGGCGGCGGGCTGCGTATTTCTGGGGCTTGGCATCGCGCTGGAGGTGGTTCCCGATGTGTTGATTCTTCCGGGGGAGGGACTGGTGCGGGCCATCGTCCGCAGGTTCGGCCTGCATTTCGGGCATGTGAAGCGGGCCTTTGACCTGATTCTGGTGTTGGCGGCGGCGGTGCTGTCCGTGGCGGCTACCGGGAAAATTCTGGGGATCCGGGAGGGCACGGTGGCGGCCGCCCTGGTGGTGGGTCCCATATCCCATTTCTTCATCGGACGGATCCATTCCCTCGCCCGCGGGGAAAAGCTGGTGCCGGAGCAGTTAACCTGCCTCGCGGAGAATGAGGAGGAGTCGGGTGCGGCAAATCTGTGAATATTCTGATAATTTACGGAGATAGGCCAAATAAATGTATAAACAATATGAGAAAATAACAACAATTACATTAAATTACATCAACTTAAAAAGAAACTAAAAATAGTATTAAAAAATCATAAAAGCATTGACAAATCGAGAAGGTTTGGCTATAATAAAGCTATCAAAAGAACAGAAGAAAAAAGAAACGAACTGCAGGAGCAGTTCACATACCAGCTACAAAAATCTAAGCAAAGGAGGTACGGACCGCCGAAGCACTTAATTTAGTTTCGTTTATATGAGAAGTTCATAAACGAAACCAGGAAAAACCAATCTACCAAGTGAAATGTCCAGCAGAGCAAGATTTAAAACAATAAAGTTAAATGTAATTGATTCAATGCAGTGCACAATGAGACAATGTTCGTAAACATTTGAGAGTTGAAACTGGAAGAACGTCACAGTTAATGAATTGGATTTAAATTAGAATACTGTTAGACGAGCATTCGCAGAAGTAACGGATGAGAAAATTTCCAAACGTTATCGACAGAGTATCAAAAATGATTGTTTTAGTATCATGACGAGAAAGTGGTATTAGGATGAACAGAGATACCGGATAGCAGAGCATGAATGAAATGAGAAAATTGATCAGAAGTGAAACGGAATGCAAGAAAAAATGGACAGAGTAGCAAACGTAGATCGGAGTCACAATTTCATATAGAGAAGCACACGACAATCTAAAGAAAAGTGAGGCTTAGTCCAATGGACGATGTAGTTTAAAGGCGAGTATCGAAATGGAAATGATCATTCGGTACTCGCCTTCTCGTTGTGCAAAAAATTAAGTGTTATGAAGTGTTGCGGGCGGCGTGGGACGGCCTGCGCGCTGGGCGGTACGGGGCGGCTGGTGCGCTGGGCGGAACGCGGCGGCTGGTGCGGGCCGGGCCGGTCAGACGGTTTTCCAGCGCTTTTCCACGTGGTTCAGGATTTCACAGCCGTTTTCCGTGACCAGCACCAGGTCCTCCACGCGGACGCCGAATCTGCCGGGCAGGTACACGCCCGGTTCCACGGAAAAGGTCATTCCGGCTTTTACCGTGTCGGTGTTGGCGGAGCTGACGTCGCCGAACTCGTGGTCCTCCAGCCCGATGGAGTGGCCCAGGCGGTGGGTAAAGTATGGGCCGTAGCCGCCCGCCTCGATGTGCTCCCTGGCGGTGCGGTCGATGTCGCAGAAGCGCACGCCGGGGCGGATCATAGCCTCGGCCTTTTCATTGGCCTCCCGGACCAGGTCGTGGATGGCCGCATATTCCGGTTCCGGCTCCCCGCAGAAGAAGGTGCGGGTCATGTCGGAGCAGTACCGGTCCTTGCGGCAGCCCATGTCGATCACGATGCAGTCGCCCTTTTTCAACGCCGTGTTGTCCGGCTCGTGGTGGGGATCCGCGGCGTGGGCGCCGAAGGAGACGATGGTGCCGAAGGACAGACCTTCGCAGCCCGCATCCCGGTACAGCTTTGAGACGTACTCGCTGACTTCCTTTTCCGTCAGGCCTTCCCGGAGATACGCGGCGGCGGCTTCCATGCAGGCGTCGTTGATTCGGGAGGCGGCGCGCATCTTCTCCTGCTCGTCCTCATCCTTAACGGCGCGGATACGGTCCACACAGCCGGAGGAATTGACGTAGCGCACGCCGGGATTGCGCTCCATCAGGGCCAGTAGAAAGCGGGCGGGCCAGTTCTTGTCGATTCCCATATCCGCGGACGGGTCCACCGCCTGAGCCAGGATTCCCACCGTGTCGTCGGTGTCGGTCATCCAGACCTCGGGAAGGCCGGTGCAGGCAACGGTGAACAGCTTGTTTAAGATCAGCTTGTGTCCGCCGTCCGCGCGGGCGTATAAGGCAAACAGGCGCTCCCCCGGCTGTACGTCCACTCCGGTGAAGTACCAGATGGCCAGCGGATCGCTGACGATCATCTGGGTCAGACCTTCCTCCTTTAATGCCTGTGACAGCCGGTCCAGGCGCTGTCTGTGCAGCTCTTCCATAAGCAATGTCCTCCTTTATGTTTACAATGTGTATTCATTATATCCCGTATGCGAAAAAATGCAAGTCGTAAGGCCGGGATTTCGGATGCAGATTGTTCGTTTTTTATTAAGGAAAAAGAAATACATTGGGGAAATTTGTCTGCTAAAATGGTAAGAAAAGGATGTACGTGAGGGAGGCGGAGTGCTATGATGAGAAAGCAATTATGGTGCAGCGCGGCAGTAGGCTTTCTGGCGGCGGCGCTGTTAGCGGGCTGCGGTCAAAAAACGGATGCGGAGGTGCCGTCTGAAAACAAAACGGAGAAAACAAACCCCGTCAGCGTGACCCAGGTGAAGGAGCCGGAGGCGGTTTCCGCGGAGGATTTTGAGAGCCGGAGTCAGGTGAGGGAGAATAATCCGGTGAGCGGGGAATTTGTGAGCGCGGCGCAGGCATTTTCCTACGATTCAGCGGCCAGGCTCCTGGCGGAGGGAACAGAGAACCGGAACTATTCCCCGCTGTCACTCTACTATGCCCTGGCTTTGGCGGCTCAGGGGGCGGAGGGAAAGACGGAGGAGGAGATGCTGGCGGTGCTGGGCATGAAGGATAAGGCCGAGCTGGCCGCCCAGTGCGGGAATCTTTACCGGCTGCTCTACACAGACCACGAGTATTCCCGGCTCAAGCTGGCCAATTCCCTGTGGACTCAGCAGGGGGTGGCGTTTAAGGACGGATTTCTAAAAACTGCCCAGGACGATTTTTACGCTTCGGTGTTCCCGGTGGATTTTGCCGGTCCGGAGGCGGGAATTGCCATGGGACAGTGGATTTCCCAGAACACAGGCGGCATCCTGTCGCCTCAGATGGAGACGTCGCCCAGAGATGTGCTGGTGATCATCAATACCGTCTACTTTAATGGCCAGTGGATCAATCGTTTTGAGGAGTCGTCCAACACGGAAGGGAGCTTTACCACGGCGGAAAACGAGGAGGTTAAGTGCGAATATATGCACCTGAAGAACGCTTCCCAGACGTATTACGAGGGAGACGGATATTCCGGCACGGAACTGTGGATGAAGGACAACGGCTCGCTGATGCTGATTCTGCCGGACGAGGGTGTGGAGATCGGAGAATTGATCCGGCAGGAGGGGAAGCTGGAGGAGATGTTCTGCCACCGGGACGGGCAGGGCGGCCTGATGGATCTCTCACTGCCGAAATTCCGGTTTGGGGACAGCCTGGAACTGGCGGATATGCTGCGGGACATGGGTGTGAAGGAGGCGTTTGAGGAGCAGGCGGATTTCTCGGCCATGTCCGACGAGCCGGCGTTTATCTCCCGGATCAAACAGGAGACCCACATCGGGGTCAATGAGGACGGAGTGGAGGCCGCGGCTTATACGGAGATCGCAATGGCGGGAGCGGGACTCCCGGAAGGCAAGCATGTGTTGGATTTTAACCGTCCGTTTTTATTTGGGATCATCAGCGACCAGGGGATTCCGCTGTTTTTGGGCGTGTGCAATAATCCGCAGTAGAGGCGCAATCGCGGTGTGAAGGAGGCGTTTTTGTGAAAAAAGAAATAAACTGGAAAACGGTCGCGATCTCTCTGGTGTGTCTGGCGCTTATGGCGCTGGTGATCTTCCGTCCGTCCTTCGACGCCAGGGTTGCGGTGGAGAAGAAGGTGGGAACTGCCGAAGGGTTTACGGTCACGGAGGTGATCGGGGAGAAGGCGGTGGATCAGAACCGGCTGCTGTTTTTGTATCTCGGCGAAAAAGGGGAAATCGACTGTGCGGCTGTGAAAAAAACCTTCGGTCTCTACCGGGCGGAGGCGGTGTTCGGTTATCTTCCAGCCAGGGAATCCGGGCCGGTGGAGAGCGGAGGGAGCAGGGCCCATTTGCTGTACTGTCCTTACAGGAAAGGGGACTGGTATCTCTGCTACGGCGTGATTGCGGATCAGGACGTGGCGAAAGTATCGTTTGGGGAACAGGAGATGGAGGAACTGCAGTACGGTGGGGTTCGGATCGTCTACTGCTGGGGAAAAGGAGACCCGGACGCGGACTTTTCACTCAGGGACGCCCAGGGCCGGGAGCTTAGTCTGGTGAAAGAGTGACCGCGCAAAAGCCCGCCGGGAATGGATGTTTAATAAAGGATTGAGAAAAAGGAAGGAAATGGGAAAATGATTCGTTATGCGACAATAGGGACAAATTTTGTGGTGAACTGGTTTTTAGAGGCGGCGAAGAAATGCGAAGGGCTGCACTATTGTGCAGCGTATTCCCGAAATGTGGAAAAGGCCCGGGAATATGCGGCTCAGTGGGGAGCGGACCGTTATACGGACTCTCTGACTGAGTTGGCGGAGGCGGAGGATGTGGACGCGGTCTATATCGCCAGTCCCAACAGTCTGCATTTTGAGCAGGCGGCGCTGATGCTGACCCACGGCAAGCATGTGCTGTGCGAGAAGACGGTGACCAGCAACCGGCGGGAACTGGAGCGGCTGTTGGAGATTGCGGATGAGAAGGACCTGGTGTTCATGGAGGCGATGCGCTCCGCCTTTATCCCGGCCTTCGGCCTGATCAGAGACAACTTAAATAAGCTGGGGACCATCCGCCGCGTCAGCCTGCAGTACGCCAAATACTCCTCCCGCTACGACAAGTTCCGGGCGGGCGTGGTGGAAAATGCCTTTGATCCGAGGTTTTCCAATGGAGCGCTGATGGACATCGGCGTGTACTGCGTGCACATGCTGGTGAAGCTGTTCGGGCGGCCGGAGCGGGTGACGGCGGACGCCGTTTTCCTGGAGAACGGTGTGGACGGGGCGGGGACGATCCTGGCCTCCTACAAGGGAATGCAGGCGGAGCTGCTGTACTCCAAGATCACCACCAACCGCTGTCCCTGCCAGATTCAGGGCGAGGAGGCCACCATGGTGATCGAGGGCGACTTAACAAACCCAAGCCGGATCGTGATCTGGTACCGGAACGGTGAGGAGGAGATTCTGACGCCGGAAGGCCGCGAGGACACCATGCTGCCGGAGGTGCGGGAATGGCAGCGTCTGATGGCGGGCGGGGAAACGGCCGCAACGCACAACCAATTCTCACTGATGGAGATGGAGGTAATGGACGAGGCGCGCCGGCAGATGGGAATCGTGTACCCGGCGGACCGGGAGGAGTTGTGGAAGCGGTATTGATGGGGTGAGTTGACGGGAGAGGCGGGCTGGGCGGCCTGGGGAGCCGGAAGGCGGGAGGCACCGGGCCGCCAACGCCCCCTACAGCCCTTCCAGGTCAAATGGGGGCGTATACTCCTCCTTCGCGCTGCTTTTTTCCTGCATGAAGCCGTCGGTGAGGCCCAGTGCGATGGCCTCGTCCACCACCTGGTTGTACTCGTAGGTGGTGATGCGGCGGTTTAACTCAGGGTAGTCCTTGCTGTGGAAAAAGGGCGTGTACTGGCTCATCAGGCTGATCAGATAATGGCCGTCGGGGTAGTGTTCTTTGATCCAGCGCAGCAGGGCGATGGAGTCGCGCCGGTGGGAGGGCAGGACCATGTGGCGGATGATAACGCCTTTTTTCATGAGCGGAGCGGCAGCTCCGCTCGTTTTCGTTGCGGGAGCGCTGAGGGGCCGGGAGTCGGACGCCGGGCGGGAGTCGGACGCCGGGCGGGGGATATCGTAGACCGGCGGTCCGGTCTGGGCGATCATCTGGCCGATGGCCGCGGCGGCGGTCTCAAAGTAATCGGGGGCCTTGGAGTATTTGGCGGCCAGCCGGTTGTCAAAGTATTTGAAGTCGGGAAGCCAGATATCCACGTAGGGCGCCAGCGCTTTGACCGTCTCCAGGCGCTCGTAGCCGCCGCAGTTGTAGACAACGGGGATGTGCAGGCGGTCCTTGACCTGGTCCAGGGCCTCAATAATATCCGGCAGATACTGTGTGGCGGTGACCAGATTGAGATTGTGCGCGCCCTGGGCCTGTAGGTCCAGGAACACGGCGGCCAGCTGATCCGGAGTCAGCTCCTTGCCGAAGTTTTCACTGCTGATGCGGTAGTTCTGGCAGAAGAGGCAGCGCAGGGTGCAGCCGGAGAAAAACACGGTGCCGCTGCCGCCCGGCTGTCCTTCGGCCCCGGAGAGACACGGCTCTTCCCACTGGTGCAGCGCGGCCCGGGCGGCCCGCAGCGTGTCGCCGCAACCGCAGAAGCCGGTGACGCGGCTGCGGTCAATACCGCACATTCTGGGGCAGAGGCGGCAGGATTGATACATTTGACGTGTGATGGGATCGTTCATAGTTTGCTTACTCCTGTTATCAGATGGTAAAGTCCTGCTGTTCCGGCAGGCGGTGCTGTTCCCGGAATTCCTTGGGCGAGACGCCGTACTCCTTTTTAAAGGCCCGGAAAAAGCTGGTGTAGTCCCGGAAGCCGTACTGCTGGAAGACACGGCTGATGGGCTGGTCCGAGAGAATCGCGTTTTTACTGGCTTGGAGGCGCTTTTTCAGGATATACTGATGGAGAGGAATCCCCATGTTATCCTTGAAAATGTGGGCGATGTGGTATTTGCTCACATAGAAAAACGCGGCCAAGGTGTCCAGGCTCAAATCTTCGTCCAGATGGCGGTTCACATAATCGCAGATATTCAGGTAGAGAACATTTTCGTAGACCGCGGATTTCTGGTGCAGGCTGTCGTAGAGAATGCGGTTGATGTGGACCAGGAAGGACATGACGGCCAGGGGCGCGGCCTGCCGGGAAAAGGGGCGGCCGCCGGAGAGCTCCTCCACCATGTCGGTGAGCCGCCCCAGAATATCCTGAGCGGTGATGTAGTCCGTGTGGAACCGGTAGGTCTGGTGTCCCTGGGCGTAGTCCACCGCGTAGGTCATATCCTGGTCGTGGGAGCGCAGACGGCGGTAAAAGCTCTGGCTGATCCACAGCACGAAACGGCGGTAAGAGCCCTCGTGATCCCCAAAGACCGGGCGGTGGGGCAGCCCTGGCGGGATGAGCAGATAATCGCCGTACTCCAGCACATAACATTTGTCGGCGATCTCGTAGGTGACATTTCCCTCCAGGAAAAAATAAAATTCATAATAATCGTGTTGGTGGGTGGAAACCTTGTCCAGATTGACGTCATTGTAGTAAAAAAGCTCGAAATCGCCGGACTGCATATACTGGCGGGTTGTGAAGTTGATGGAGAGAGACTTTTTCATGGAATGCGCTCCTTCAAAACGGGAAAATGGGAGCGGTGAGCCCTGCTCCGTTTTTTGCCTATGGGGATAGTATACCACAATATTTGCAATGCTTACAACAAATTAAACCATGGACGTAGTTTTTGGATCTGTTATAATTAAGGTAACGTACTACTTATCGTCAACCTGTGTTTGGCGACAAGATATAATAAAATCATAAGATCCAAGGCAAACGTGAATTCATTTAAGGAGGAGTTACACATGAAATTATCATTCAGATGGTATGGAGAAGACGACAAGGTAACGCTGGAAAATATCCGTCAGATTCCGGGAATGCAGTCCATCGTGACAGCGGTTTACGACGTGCCTGTGGGCGAGGTTTGGAGCCGCGAGAGCATCGCCAGGCTGAAAAAGCAGGTTGAGGACGCGGGACTGGGCTTTGACGTGATCGAAAGCATTCCGGTTCACGAGGACATCAAGCTGGGCAAGGACACCAGAGACAAATACATCGCCAACTACTGCGAGAACATCCGCCGGGTGGCCGAGGCCGGAATCAAGTGCATCTGCTACAATTTCATGCCTGTATTTGACTGGACCAGAACCCAGCTGGACCACGAGCTGGGCGACGGCTCCACCTCCCTGGTTTATTATCAGGAGCAGGTTGACGCCGTAAATCCCATGAACAGCGACAGCGACTTAACCCTTCCGGGCTGGGACGCCAGCTACACCAAGGACGGCTTAAAGGCGGTTGTGGCTGAGTACAACAGCATGACCGAGGATATGCTGTGGGACAACCTGAAGTATTTCCTGGAGCGGGTGATTCCAGTGGCTGCTGAGTGCGACGTGAATATGGCGATCCACGAGGACGATCCCTGCTGGAGCATTTTCGGACTTCCCAGAATCATCACCTGCGAGGAGAACCTGGACCGCTTCTTAAAGCTGGTGGACGACAAGCACAACGGCATCACACTGTGCACCGGCTCCCTGGGCTGCTCCGCTAAGAACGACGTGGTGCGCATGGCCGGTAAATACGCCGCAATGGGCCGCATCCACTTCGCACACCTGCGTAACGTTGCGGTTCTGGACAACGGCTTTGAGGAGAGAGCGCACTTATCCAGCTGCGGTTCCCTGGATATGTTCGGGATCGTGAAGGCGCTGGTGGACAACGGTTTCGACGGCTACGTGAGACCCGACCACGGCCGCATGATCTGGGGCGAGACCGGCCGCGCCGGATACGGCCTCTACGACAGAGCCCTGGGCGCAACCTATTTAAACGGCCTGTTCGAGGCAGTGGAGAAGATGAGCAAGTAATTGAACACAGTTTAAACTGCAAAACGCCTGTCCGGGAAATGATTCGGGCGGGCGTTTGTGGCGGGACGGGGAAATGACGCGGGCAGGCGTTTATGGCGGGACGGGAAAAGACGCAGGCAGGCGTTTGCTGCGGGACGAAGAAATGTGCGGGCAGGCTTTGCGGAGGGGAAGAAGCGTCCGGGGCCGCGGAATTGGCGGGCATCTGTGCCTCCAGACCGTGTCTCAAACGGAAATCCCGGCCCCGCCGGATACCGGTCTTGGCGAAGCCGTGAAAGGAGCTGAAACATGGGACTGACATTCGGAACAGATTTGAGCGGCAAGGTGGCCGTGGTTACGGGAGCGGGCGGCGTGCTCTGCGGGATGTTCGCGCGCACGCTTTCTGAAGCAGGGGCTGCGGTGGCGTTGCTGGACATCAACGAGGAGGCCGCGGCAAAGGCTGCGGATGAGATCACCCGTCTGGGCGGCAGAGCGGTAGCTTACCGGGCGGATGTGATGGATAAGGAGGAACTGGAGAGCGTCCACGCCAGGGTGCTAGCCCAGTTAGGGCCCTGTGACATCCTGGTCAACGGGGCGGGCGGCAACCAGGCCTGCGCCAACACAGCCAAGGACTATTTTGAGATGGGAGACATCGAGGCGGATGTGGTGACCTTTTTCGATTTGAAATGCGAAGGGATCGAGCGGGTGCTGAACTTAAACTTCATGGGCCCCCTTCTCACCAGCCAGGTATTCGCCAAGGACATGGTGGGCCGGGAGGGCTGCAACATACTAAACATATCCTCAGCCAGCGCCCGGACCGGTCTGACGCGGATTCCGATCTACAGCGGCGCGGAGGCGGCCTTAAGCAATTTCACCCAGTGGCTGTCCGTTCATTTTGCAAAAGCGGGAATCCGGGTAAACGCCATTGCCCCGGGTTTCTTTGTAACCAAGCAGAATGAGCGCTTGCTCTACGACGAGGACGGCGCCCCCACGGAGCGCACCGCCAAAGTCCTGGCAGCCACGCCCATGGAGCGGTTCGGGAGGCCCGAAGAGCTCAACGGCGCGCTGTTGTTTCTTCTGAACAACGAGGCGGCAGGATTTATCACCGGGGTTGTGTTGCCGGTGGACGGCGGATTTTCCGCATATTCAGGAGTGTAACATGAAAAATGGGGCCGCCCGTCGGGATCGTACCGGCAGGGCAGGCCCCTATCCGTTTTTATCAGACGGTTCTACAGGCCAAAGAACGCCCGGGTATTTTCCAGCGTCCTTTTTCTGACCTCCTCCAGCTCCACACCCTTAATCTCTGCAATTTTATCCGCCACATACCGGATATTGGAAGGCACGTTCCTGCGGGAAAGGCCTTTGACGTTCAAAGGAATCAGATAGGGGGCATCGGTTTCGATCATCAGGCGCTCCAGCGGTATAATCTTTAACGCCTCCACCACATCCCGGTTCCGCCGGTGATCGCAGACCCAGCCGGTAATCCCGATCATACAGCCCAGCTGCAAATACCGGTAAGCTGTCTCCTTCGTGCCAGTAAAACAGTGAACCACACTGCGGCCGCAGAGACTCCGGTGAGCCTTCATCAGTTTCTGGAAATCCCCCTCAGCCGAGCGCTCATGAAGAAACAGCGGCAGCCCGTGCTCCTCCGCCAGGTCCAGGATATCCGAAAAACATTTTATCTGATTCTCCCTGGTGGAAAACATCCGGTCATAATCCAACCCGGCCTCCCCCAGAGCCACAGCCCGCGCGCCCTCGCCGACGATCAGACGGACCAACTCCTCACGCCTGTCCCTGTTCCAGCTGTCCGCATTATGCGGGTGCATTCCGCAGGTATACCAGAGCTGTCCCCGGCCGCTGCGGGCCACATACTCCGCCGCCGCCCGGTTGCTGGACGGGTCGGTACCCGTGATGATCAGGCCGACGCCATCCGCCAAAGACTGCTCCACCACCTGCTCCCGGTCATCCTTAAACTGCTTTCCCATGAGGTTGCAGCCGATGTCAATATAATTCAGTTCCATTTCATGAAATCCCCCAATTCTTTCGATGTATCTGTATTTTACCGTTTTTCGCTGAGCATAGCGGGCTTTTGGTGATATATATAATATACCAATCAAGTGTAAATTTCAATCTATGATTGCGGACTGCTTCATCGCAAATTTCTAATTCTATGGTATAATCCAAACTAGAGAATCATCAATCTATGCACTGATACTGAAAGACATGTGAATTTAATAAAATCAGGAGGTGGGCGGAATGTTAGACGAAAAAGATTTACTGGCAATCGCAGATTTAATTGACTCAAGAGCAAAAAAACAGAAACATTACTGCTGGACGAAATCGCTCAGACTCAGAACTATCTGGAAAAGAAAGTAGAACTGTTACAGAAAAATATTAACGAGCTTTAACCAGTACCACAGGATCAGCAAATTAGAAAATGTAAATGCCACATTATTGCTCCAGACGATTCATGATTTGAAAAAGGAAGTAGATGAACTGGAGAAGAAAATTGCATAAAACGTCAGAATGAAAGTTCCATCATTAAAATCCGTTTCAATCAGGCCCACTCCATTGGCAAGCCTTTTTCCTCCCGTCCGCAGAGACAACGCAGCGGGTGAGAGGCAGGGGAACAGGGGATGAGGTGACATGTGGAGCGGTTCGGAGCGACTTAGGCCCAAGGGGCCGGGAAAGGCGGGATTGCGAAGGGCGCTCAACGCCCGTAGCAAAGCGTAGGCGGAGGGGCCGGCATCAAGCCGGCGCTGGAGCTCGGAGCGGTGCCCGTCTTTCCCGGACCCTTGGGCCTTAGACGCTCCCACCGCGGAATCCCGGAACCTCAGCCCCTGTTCCCCTGCCTCTCACGGACGGATGCCTCCCCCTCAAGACGTCCCCCCACAAAACAAAAACGGCCTCACATAAACCACCTTTTCCGCCTCTTCCTTCCGCAGCGCCCCCAGCAAATTCTCAATAGCAACCCGCGCCATCTCCTTATGGTTGCTGTCCACCGAAGTCAAGAACGGATCCGACAATTTCCCATAAATAATATTATCAAACCCGGTGATCGCAATATCCCCCGGAATACTGTAACCAAAATGCTTCAGAGAATACATCGCCCCCATAGCGATCAAATCCAGCCCGCAGACCAACGCATCGCAGGGAATCGAATACTGAAGCAGCCGGGCTGCTGCGTCCCGTCCGCCCTCAAAATCCCCCGTGGTCGTGATCAGCCGGCTCTCATCAAAAGCCAGGCCATATTCTTCCAGCTTTTTACAAAACCCCGTAAGCTTCCTTTGGCTAGCCAGATTCTCAGAATAATTCACATACACAAAATTCTTCTTCCCCGTGCGGTAAAGGTGCTCCACGATCAGCTCCATCCCCGCCGCCTCGTCACAGATGACGGAATAGGCATTCGGCAGGTCAAGCAGACCGTTGAACATCATCACCGGCGTGGCAGGGTAGTATTTGCTGATGTAATCGGTCACATAGGGGGTGCTGAAGGAGGAACCGATGAAAATCAGCGCATCCAGCTGTTGCTGCTGCAGGGAGTTGAACAGGTCATTGTCCTGGTTGCCGAAATCGAAGATGATCGTGTTGTAGCGGTGCTGGTTCAGGAGCTGGCTCAACTCATATATGATATGGGACCGGTACAGGTTGCGGATATCATCCACAATGATGCCGATCAGATTCATGGAATTGGAGACCAGGCCCCTGGCGATGGCGTTGGGGATATAATTGCTCTCCTTTAAGACTGCCTGCACCTTTTGGTATGTGCGGTCGCTGATATTCGGCTTGTTGTTGATAACCCGGGAAACGGTAGCCGGGGATACGCCGGCTTTTTTTGCGATATCGTAAATATTCATGGGCCACACTCCTGCAATGGAATCATTATTTTTACATAAACGTGCTGCATTTTCTTGATTATAACATGTTTGCAGACGGAATGCAATTATTTAAACCGGTTTCATAAAAAGATGGGAGGGGGAAAGCTAAAAAATATATAAAACTAAAATCAGTCGAAATTCTAAGCTAAAAACCACAATATTTTTAGAAATTCAAAATATTGCTTGCATATTATTGGTCAATATGGTATTTTAAAGAAAAGAAACCGCATTCAATTTGGTCAATATTTTTTTGGGAGAATGACGGGGAGGAGGCGATTAAGAGGGGAACTAACGGAAAATCAAGATATTTTTTTAAACAAAATTGAAAGCGGTTTAAAGACTGAAAATTATAGAAATTATCAAATAATTTTCAGCCAGGGTCATTGAAACGAAACGCACAATGTGGAGGAGGACAAAACATGAAAAAACTGAGAAAACTGTTGGCGATGCTGACCGTGGCCGCAATGGCGGCTTCCATGCTTTCGGGCTGCGCCGGTTCCGGTGCGAAGGAGACTGCGGCTCCGGCTTCAGAGAAGGCCACCGAGGCCGCCACCCAGGCGTCCACAGAAAAGACGGGGGAGTCGGAGGCCCCAACGGCTCAGACGCCGGACGGTGAAGTCAAAAAGATCGCCTTTATCACACCTCAGCGCCTGGGCGACGAGGGTCCTGTGGATCTGGTGTACGAAGGGGTGAAGAAGGCTTCAGATGAGTGGAAGATCGAGGTACGGGTCGTGGAGACCCAGGCCGGAGAGTACGAAGAAAGCATGAGGGCCATGATCAACGAGGGCTGCACACTTGTGGTGGCGGTATTCCCGGAGCTGGCGGACGCGGTGGCCACCGTCTCCAAAGAATATCCTGAGATCGACTTCATCCACGCGGTATCCTCCGCCATCGGCGACAATGTGGCGGCCGTGGGGTGTATGTATCAGGATTCCGCCTTTGTCATGGGCGCTATGGCCGGGCTGTTGACCGAGGTCAACAAGGTGGCCTTCATCACCGGCGTGGACAACGCGGACGGCCGGGCCTACTACGACGGCTTTGTAGAGGGCGTGCAGTACGTCAACCCGGAGATCAAGGATGTTCCCTTCAACGCCATCGGCGACTTTGAGGATGCGATCACTGCCAAGGAGATCGCCCTGTCCAACTACAACAGCGGCTGTGACGTGATCTTCAGCGGCGGCGGGAAGAATATCTTCGGCATCATGGAAGCGGTCAATGAGATGGGAGACGGATACTATTACCTGAGCTGTACCGGAAACTACACCACCTCCGACTACTATCCGGGCAGAATCCCGGCATGCCACTACGAGGACTTCCCGGGCGCTCTGTACGATATGGTGACTCAGTGGTATCACGGCGAATTCAAGGCCGAGATGGTGGCGATGCAGCTCAAAAATGGTTACTTCTCATGCGTGATGGCCGACGAGGCGGACTGCCACATCGATCAGGAGATCCGGGATCAGGTGCAGGAGATTGCGGAGAAGGTGAAGAGTGGGGAGATCGTGGTGAAATCCATGCCTGCGCTGGAGAGCTACGTGGAATATATCAAATAGTTCCGGGGACTGGTTAAGGCATTAAACACGGAGGTGAAGGTTGTGAATGCGGCGGTACAGATGAACCATATCACAAAAAAGTTCGGAAAATTATACGCCAACCGGGATGTCTCACTGACAGTCGAGAGAAATTCCATCCATGGGATAGTGGGGGAGAACGGGGCAGGCAAGACGACCCTGATGAAAATTCTCTACGGGATGCATCCGGCGGACTCGGGGGAGATTGTTCTGTTCGGGGAGAAGGTAGTGTTTCACTCACCCAAGGATGCCATTGAAAAGAGAGTGGGCATGATCCACCAGCATTTTACGCTGGTGCCGTCCATGACCGTGGCGGACAATGTGGTTCTGGGCCGTCCTCCCATCCGGTTCGGGGTGCTGGACAAGGAGCGGGCCTGGACGGAGGTGGAGTCCCTGTGCCGCCGCTGCAACTTTCAGATGGATTTAAAGGCCAGAGTGGAAGATCTGCCGGTGGGATTAAAGCAGCGGGTGGAGATTCTGAAAGCCCTGTACCTGGGGGCGGACGTGCTGATCATGGACGAGCCCACGGCGGTGCTGACGCCTCAGGAGATCACCGGGCTGTTCGAGACGCTGGAGAAGATACGAAACGATGGCACCAGCATCATCCTGATCACCCACAAGCTGTCCGAGGTCATGGATCTGACCGACCACATCACGGTGCTGCGGGCCGGTCAGGTCAGCGGAAATGTGCTGACAAAGGACACCAATGAGGTGGAGCTGGCCCGGATGATGGTGGGCAGAGATGTGTTTCTTCAGATTGAAAAGGAGGAGCAAAGCCCCGGGGAACCGGTGCTGGAGCTGGAACATATTTCCTGTAAAAATGCAGAGGGCGTCAAGGTGCTTAAGGACGTGTCCCTGACGGTGCGCAGGGGCGAGATCGTAGGAATTGCTGGCGTACAGGGGAACGGACAGACGGAGCTGGAGGACGCCATTGCGGGGATGGACACGATGTACGCCGGGTCCATTTCCATCAATGGCAAAAAGGTGAGAAACACAACGTCTCCCCTCAGGCGCAGGCAGCTGGGACTGGGGCACATCCCGGAGGACCGGCAGATCGCAGGGTCTGCGGGCGGGGCGTCGGTGGAGGACAATTTCCTGATGACGCTGTACCGGCAGCCGGAACTGGGAAAGTGGGGGTATTTTTCCAGGAAAACGGGCCGGGAGCTGTTAGAGAACCAGGTGGCGCAGTTCGACATAAAGATTCCCGGGGTCAAAGCGGAGGGTTCCTCCCTGTCCGGTGGAAACATGCAGAAGCTGATCGTGGCCCGGGAGTATAACTTAAAGCCCCAGATTCTGGTAGCCGCCCAGCCCACCCGCGGCGTGGACATCGGAGCCACAGAGTTCATCCACCGGAAGCTGGTGGAGCTGCGGGACGCCGGGTGCGGCGTGCTTCTGATCTCCAATGAGCTGTCGGAGATTTTGTCCCTCAGCGACCGGATCATGGTTATGTACGAGGGAAAGATCGTGGGTGAGACAACCTCCGCCCAGGCGGACATCACCCGGCTGGGGCTGTGGATGGCGGGAATTACGCAGGAGGAAGACAAGATCACGGCAGCGGAGAAAAAGAACATTGCAAAACAGCCGCCGGAACAGATTGCCGAAAATCCAACTGATGGGAAAGGAGGGGAATCTGCATGAATTTTGATTTCAAACCTCAGAAAATGAGCGCGAAGGCCATCGTTGGGGCGATTGTTGTCAGCTTTGTGCTGGGCTCGCTGATCCTGGCATTTTCCGGGCACAATCCTCTCGACGTGTACGGGACGATGATCGACGGCTCCCTGATGTCCCGGTTTTCACTGGCATCCACGATCCGCTGGACCACGCCCCTCCTGTTTACGGGCCTGGCCGCGGCTGTGGCGCTCCGGGGCGGCATGTTCAATATCGGCACAGAGGGACAGATGTTCATGGGCGCGTTTTTCAGCGCCTGGGCGGGATTTACCTTTCATGGGCTTCCGCCCGCGGTGCACATCGGGCTGTGCCTGATCGCCGGAGCCTTTGGCGGCGCACTGTGGGCCCTGTTTCCGGCGGTGATTCGGGCCTATTTCGGGGCCAGCGAGATGGTGATGACCCTGATGCTCAACTATGTGGCCACCAACCTGACGGATTATCTGACCCGTTACCATTTCCTGGCAACCGGGGTTCAGGGGCACTCGCTGATCACTGCGGAGATCGCGCCGGAGGCCAGATTTGCCAAGATTTGGGTGGACGGATCAGCCCATTACGGCGTTGTCCTGGGGCTCATCTGCATTGCGCTGTTCTGGTTTATGGTGCACAAGACGAAATTCGGTTACGAGCTGCACATCTGCGGCGTCAACCCGGATTTTGCCAAATGCGGGGGCGTGAACGTCCCGGCCACCCGGATTCGGATCATGCTGCTGTCCGGGGCTATCGCGGGCCTTGCGGGAGCGACGGAGGTCATGGGCGTGGTTGGCCGCTTCATGTCCGGTTTCTCGCCGGATTTCGGTATGGACGGGATGGTAGTGGCGCTGATGGGGAACAGCACGCCCATCGGAGTTCTTCTGGGCGCGTTTTTCCTGGGAATCGTCAAGGCCGGAGCGCTCCAGGTGGAGCGGGTCACCGATGTGTCGCGCTCCCTGGCTATGGTGCTGCAGGGCCTGATGGTCACGTTTATTTCCTGTACCTACCTGGCAAATATGGCGTTTAAACGCCCGAAACATAAAGCGGATACCGGAGCGGAAGGAGGAACCTGATCATGGATATTTTATACAATCTGATAATGGCTACGTTCCGGCAGACCACGCCTATTCTGCTGGCCGCCACGGGAGGCGTCTACTCGGACCGCTCTGGCCTGGCCAACATTACCCTTGAGGCATCGATGATCATGGGCGCGTTCTTCGCGGTCTACGGAAGCTATACATATGGAAGCAGCACGGTGGGGATTCTGTTCGGCCTGATCGCCGGCGTTGTGACCGGCGTTCTGTTCGCCCTGATCTGCCTGTACATGGGCGGAAATAATGTGGTGGTAGGTATCTCTTTCAACCTGATCGCCTGGGGCCTGACCACATTTCTGCTTCTGGCAATCTACGGCACAACGGGCTCCTTTGTGTCGCGCAAAATCGTTTCCATGCCCAAATACACGGTGCCGTTCCTGTCCGGGCTTCCGGTGGTCGGGGGGCTGTTTAAAAGCCAGACCATCGTAGCATATTTCTCGGTGCTGTTCGTGGTGATTACCTGGTTCATTTTATTCCGAACCAAGGAGGGCATGAAAATCCGGGCATGCGGGGAGAATCCCCAGGCGGCCGCCGCGGTGGGTTACGATGTCCGCAAGATCCAGTTTCTCTGTTCTGTGATCACCAGTACCGCCTGCGGTCTGGCCGGGGCGCACCTGTCCCTGGGTCTGGTGACCCTGTTCGCGGAGAAGATGACGGCGGGCAAGGGCTTTATCGCCCTGGCGGTGGTGACTTTTGGTGGAGGTTCCCTCTGGAAGGTGATGGCGATTTCAGGGCTGTTCGGTCTGGCGGACGCGGTGTCCGTGGTTCTGAAACGGTACGATTACCCGTCCTTCCTGATCCAGATGATTCCGTATCTGGTGGTTGTAGTGTTTGTGGCCTTCGACCCGGCGGTCAAGTATTTCCGGGAGCGGAAGCTGCGGTCTTTATAGGGGGATTTTTATGGAACGATATGATTTGCTGATAAAAAACGGCACCTTAGTGCTGGAGGACTGCTGCAGGCAGGCGGATCTGGGAATCCGCGACGGCAAAATCGCAAAAATTGGCTGCGGGCCGTCCGACCAGGCGGAGCGGGTGATGGACGCGACGGGAATCCACGTGTTTCCGGGCGCCATCGATACCCACTGCCACACGATGGACCCCGGCCCCTTAAGCTTCCGGGAGAACTGGGCCAGCGTATCCCGGGCCGCTGCTTCCGGGGGCTTCACCTGCCTCATCGATATGCCGAATATTGACCCGCCCATCGTGAACCTGGAGACCCTGGAATTCAAGAAGGAGACGGCCGGAAATGCCTCGGTGGTGGATTTTGCGTTCTGGGGAGCGGGCATCCTGCGGGCGGCCTCCCACGTTGGGGAGCTCCGCCGGGCCGGATGCGCCGCGTTTAAGGCTTTCACAAGCGACGCGGGCCCTTCCTACCCGTCCCTGGGGAACCAGGAGATTGTGGATATGATGGAAGTTGTCCGGGAAGCCGGTGGAATCATGGCCTTTCACGCCGAGGACCTGGAGATCGTGACGGAGCTGACCCGCCGGGCGGTGGAGGCCGGCCGCTCATGGAATCTCAGGCTCCACGAGCAGGTGCGCCCGTACTACGCGGAATTGCAGGCGATCCAGAGCCTCCTTCTGTTTGCGGCCCACACGGGCTGCCCGGTGCACATCTGCCATCTGTCCATACCAGAGGGGGCTCAGGCGATCCGGGAAGCCAGAGAGCGTGGCGTGGACGTGACGGTGGAGAGCTGCGCTCACTATTTCCTGTTCAACTATGAGGATCAGTACAATCTGGGCCCCTTTGCCAAGATCATGCCGCCTCTGCGGAGCAGGGAACGCTCCGACCGCCTGTGGGATTATTTAAAATGCGGAGCCATCGACTATCTGGGCACTGACCACGGTCCATACCCGGAGCAGGAGAAAATGCCCGCAGACCACAATTACTGGAATTCACCCGGCGGAGCGCCGTCCATCGACGCCGCGTGGCCGTCTATGCTGGACGAGGCCATTCACCGGCGGGGTATGAAGCCCTGGGAGATCGCCCGCGTCACCAGCCTAAACGCGGCCCGCCGGTTCGGCCTGTACCCGCAGAAGGGTTCCATCCGGGAAGGCGCGGACGCAGACCTGGCCCTGGTGAATCTGGACGAGACCTGGGTGTACTCGGCCGAACATTCGCTCTGCAAGACTAAGTGCTCCCGGTATGCCTACGAGGGCCGCAGCATACAGGCCAAGGTTACGGCCACGCTGGTCCGCGGAACGCCGGTGTGGGAGAACGGCCAGATCAGGGCCGAAAGCGGATATGGAAGATTTGTTCCGTCGAAAACAGCAGGAGGAGAAGGAAAATGAGAATCAATCGTGAACGTTTGTGGACCAGGCTGCAATCCCTCGGGGGCGTGGGGTCCGATCCCCAGGGGGGAGTCAGCCGGTTCGCCTGGACCCCTGAATACCGGGAAGCATGCAGAATCCTTATGGGCTGGATGGAAGAAGCCGGCCTTACCGTCCGCATGGACGGAGTGGGAAATATTCTGGGACGCATGGAGGGAAAACAGGATCTGCCCGCCATCCTCACCGGCTCCCATTTTGACACCGTACCCAACGGAGGACGGTTCGACGGCATGGCCGGTGTGATGGCGGCGCTGGAGCTTTTGACCACCCTCCATGAGTCCGGCCATATCCCGGAGCGCCCCATCGAGATGGTGGCTTTTGTCAACGAGGAGGCCAGCCAGTTTCTGGGAGGAACCTTTGGCAGCAAGGCCATGTGCGGCGTTCTGCCGTCAGATTACACCAGCACCTGCCTGCACCGTTATACAGGCCAGCCCCTTCGGGAAGCCATGCTGGAGTTCGACATGAACCTGGACCCGGACCACATTGAGAAATCCCGGATCAATCCCTGTGACTACCTGGCATTTCTGGAGCTGCACATCGAACAGGGCAAATACCTGCTGAATCAGGACCTGCCCCTGGCCGTGATCACCTCCGTGGCTGGAATCCGCCAATTCTACATCACCTTGAAGGGCGTCTCCGCCCACGCAGGCGGCATGGCCATGGAGGACCGCCACGACACCCTGATGGCCGCCGCGGCCATCGCCTGCGAGGTAGAACGCCTGGCGCTTTGCTCCGGCTCCAACACCCGCGGAACCGTGGGCTATATCCAGTCCCATCCCGCAGAGCACAACATCATCGCCGACGAGTCCGTCATCCCGGTGGACTACCGCGAGGACGACGATGCCATCTGGGCGGACTACTACGACAAGCTGATCCATTTTGTAGAAGAAGAGTGCGCCAAGCGCGGCCTGGAATACACAATCCGCACCACCATCGATTTAAGGCCCGCCCACTGTCATCCCCAGCTGATCAAAATCATGGAAGAGGAAGCCGCCTCCCTGGAGATTCCCCACACCCAGATGGTCAGCTATCCCTGCCACGACTCCGTCAACTTCGAGCGCATCATGCCCATGGGAATGATATTTCTGCGCAGCTCCAACGGCGGCCTAAGCCACTGCCCCCAGGAGTACACCACCCCCGAGGACATGGAAGCCGGAACCAACCTGCTCTTAAACACCATCCTCAAACTGTCCGAAACCGAAAACCTGGACTAAACACAGAAGGAGCTATAATTATATGAAAGGAACCGTAATCAAAACCGACAAAGCCCCGGTCCCAGGCGGCTGGTACTCCCAGGCCTACCGTGCCGGGAACCTGATATTTACCGCCGGAGTAACCGCCGCCGACCCCATCACCCAGGAGCTCATCGCCCCAGGAGACATCGTAGCCCAGACCCACCAGACCCTCAAAAACCTGGAAAGCCTGCTAAAAGCCTGCGGCTCCGATCTCTCCCACGTCATCAAAACCCTGGTCTTCGTATCAGACATCGACCAGTTCGACCAGTTCAACGAAACCTACAAACAATACTTCCCCGTTGATCCTCCTGCCCGAAGCACCATGCAGGTCGGAAAATTCAACCACGGCATGGCGATCGAAATCGAGGCCATCGCCACCGTCATTGACCCAGAATAGAAGCATATCACCCGCTCAAAACCCCTGCCCATTTACATTTGGCCAGGGGTTTTACCATTTTCTTACAACCATTTGACGTTACCTTGATAGCGGAGTCTCCCACGGATATGGTAGTTTAGTAGACATGAGTAACCCATCCAGGAAAGGAGATTACGATGTCTCAGATTGAACTGAAAAATGTGAATAAGACCTACGGAAAGGACAACTGCGTGATTGACCATCTGGATCTGACCATATCCGACGGAAGCTTTACGGTTATGGTTGGGCCCAGCGGGTGTGGGAAATCCACCACCCTGCGTATGATCGCCGGATTAGAGGACTTAAGCGGGGGAGATCTCTATATCGACGGGGCGAGGATGAACGACGTGGAACCGGGGGAGCGGAATATCGCAATGGTTTTCCAGAACTACGCGCTTTATCCCACCATGAATGTAAAGGAGAATATCGAATTCGGTCTGATCAACAGCAAAGTGCCAAAGGAGGAGCGGGAGCGCAGAATCAACGACATCTGCGGGACGGTGGGGCTTCTTCCCTTCCTGAAACGCAAACCGGGCCAGCTCTCCGGCGGCCAGCGCCAGCGGGTGGCCCTTGCGAGGGCCATGGTGAAAAAGCCCAGGGTGTTTCTCATGGACGAACCGCTGTCCAATCTGGACGCCAAGCTGAGAAATCAGATGCGCACGGAACTGATCGAGCTTCACAAGCAGCTGGGAACCACCTTCGTGTATGTGACTCACGACCAGACGGAGGCCATGTCCATGGCCACAGACATTGTGCTGATGAATAAAGGCGTGATACAGCAGCATGATTCGCCCTTAAACATCTACAGCAATCCCGAAAACCTGTTCACGGCCCAATTTATCGGAAATCCCACCATGAATCTGTTTCCGTGCCGCCGGATGGAGGGCCTGATCGATATGCCGCCGGGGGCTGAGACGGTGGGCTTTCGCCCGTCCAAGGTCAGGCTTTTGGAGGCAGGGGAGGAGATACGGGAGGGCGATCTGGTGACCGGCGGTCCCATACTGACCAGAGAACTGTTCGGAAGCGAGATCATTTACCGGATTAATGCGCCCTTCGGCGTGATCACATTTAAAACCTTTAATGAGGAACAGCTTCCGGTCAACATGGTGGTGAAGGTTGCGGTGCCGGTGGGCAGCATGTACTTTTTTGACGCGCAGGAGAGGAGATTAAAATGAAAGCGAAGGCAGTGAAGGCAAAGCCTTATCTCTTGATCGCACCGTCCATTGTGTTGCTGTGCGTATTCTGCATTTATCCCATTTTTTCTATTATCAGCCTGAGTTTTTACCAGTGGGACATGGTGACGCCGTTTAAGAAATTTGTGGGGCTTGAGAATTTTATCACTCTGCTGGGCGACGCCCAATTTTACCGGACGCTTGCCAACACGGTCATCTATGTGGTCTGTACGGTAGGCTTTGGGGTGAGTCTGGGGCTGGCTGCGGCCTTGTATCTGTCGAAAAAGACGAGGGTCAACAGTTTTCTGCAGAGCGTTGCCTTTACCCCCTATATCGTGTCCCTGGCGTCCATCGCGATGCTCTGGATGTGGCTGATGAATAAGGATTTCGGCCTGCTGAACGCGGTGCTGGCTTTCGTTGGAGCGCCGCCTGTGGACTGGCTGGGAAATCCCCGGATCGCCCTGGCCTCGCTGATTTTGATCGCAGTGTGGAAAAGCGTTGGGTATAACGCGCTGATCCTGGTGTCGGCCCTTCAGACCATCCCACCCTACCTGTACGAAGCGGCGAAGCTGGACCGGGCCGGAGCCTGGAGCGTTTTCCGGAAAATCACCTTTCCAATGATATCCCCAACTGTGTTTTTTCTCACACTGGTGGACGCCATCGCCTCTTTCAAGGTCTTTGAGACGATCCAGATCATTACGGAGGGAGGGCCACAGAACGCGACCAACACACTGGTTTTTTCGCTGTACGAATATGGCTTCCGGTTTTACAAAGTGGGGTATGCGGCGGCAATCGGCGTGGTGCTGCTGGCCATTATCCTGATTTTTACGGCCCTGTACTTCAAAGTGCTCTCAAAAAGAGTCCATTACCAATAAATTGTTTCAATTAAATAAGGAGAAATACTATGCTAGCAGTGAAACGAAATCCCTGGATTTTCAGGAGGTCCCGGCTTCAGGAGGTCCGGAGGGATAATACCGGAGCGCGGGCGATCAACGCGTTTGCCGTCCGGGCGGTCAAGGGCGCCTTCCATATCCTGTTGTTTTTGATCTTCTTTTTCCCGTTTTTCTGGATGGTCTCCACTTCCTTTAAGACGCTGGGGGAGACGATGACCTTCCCGCCCGCCCTTTTGCCGGAAACCTTTCAGTTTTCCAATTACCGGGACGCCTTAAGGGCCATTCCATTTGCAACGTATCTGACTAATTCCTGCATTGTCACTGGGAGCGTGACGGCGCTTCAGCTTTTGACCGTGGTCCCTGCGGCCTACGGGTTTTCCCAGTATCAGTTCAGGGGAAAGGGGATGTTGTTCGGATTGACGTTAGTGACCATGATGATACCGGCCCAGCTGGTGTTCATGCCGCTGTTTATCCTGTTTTCAAAGCTTAGGATGATCAACACCTACTGGTCCCTGATTCTGCCCTTTGGAACCAGCGCTTTCGGGATTTTCATGCTGCGCCAGACCTTCAATCAGATGCCAAAGGAGCTGGTGGAGGCAGCAAAGCTGGACCGGGCGGGGGAGCTGAAACGGATCTTCAGGCTGTTTCTGCCCATGGCCCGTCCGACCCTGGTCACCATGGCCCTTCTCACGTTTATCAATACCTGGAACGACTATTTCTGGCCGCTGGCCCTGACCACCAGCGACGCGGTCCGTACGCTGCCGGTGGGGGTGGCCTCCCTGCGGAATATCGAGAGCGGGACCCATTATAACATTCTGATGGCCAGCAATGTGATGCTCACCATCCCCATTATCATTGCTTATTTCCTGGCCCACAAGCAGATCATCAAAGCGTTTACATATCTTGGGGACAAGTAGTAACAATAGCGCGGATCCGCATTTTGATATTCACAATATAAAGGAGAGCGAACGATATGAAAAAGAGAGTGATTGTAAACCGTTTACTGACCCTGGCCGCTGTTGCGGCTCTGTCGGCCGCAACGGCGGGTTGCGCCAAAACCGCGGCCGGCGCCCCACAGAGCGGGGAGGAGGCCCAAGGCCCGGTCCAGTTGACCTACTGGTATTCCTGGAAGGACAAAATTGCCGAAAATAACACCGAGCGGATACAGGAGTTCAACGACACGGTGGGAAAGGAAAAGGGGATCGTCGTCACGGCGGAGTATCAGGGAACCTATGAGGAGCTGCACTCCAAGCTCAAAAGCGCCTTTGTGGCAGGCGAGGAGCCGGATGTGTGCGTGATGGAGATTGCAAGTATCCAGACCTTTGCGGAGGGTGGGATTATCCAGCCCATCGGAGAGTTTATGGACCAGGAGGATGTGGCGGATTTTTATCCCGGGCTGATGGAAAACTGTTATGTGAACGGAACGCTTTACGGGATACCGTACCTGAGAAGTACGCCGGTGCTGTATTATAATAAAACGCTGTTTGAGAAAGCGGGTCTGGACCCGGAACAGGGACCGGCGGATTGGAAGGAACTGGCGGAAATGTCAAAGAAGCTGGAGACGGCCGGCGCCGCCGGTTATGGATTTATCTCTGATGTATGGCATTATGAGGCGCTGATCCGCTGCAACGGAGGCGACACGGTAAACGGGGACTGGAACCAGGCGACCTTCAACTCGCCTCAGGGCGTTGAACTGGCGGAATATCTGAAAAAGGGGATCGGGGACAGCAATTTCAAATACTATAGCGGAGCCGCTACCGCAGCGGGGGACGTGCTGTCCACAGACGTGGTAAATCAAAAGACCGCCATGTGGATCGCCTCCACGGCCGGTCTTACCAACAATATGCAGCTGGCCTCGGACAACGGCTATGAGATCGGCACGGCATTTATACCCAAAAACACCCAGAACAAGGTGCCTACGGGGGGCTGCAACCTGGTCATGACCAGCCGCCTGGAAGGCCGGGAACGGGAAGCCGCGGCGGAACTGATCAAGTTTATGACCAGTAAGGACAGCGCGGTGAAGAATCATATCAAGACCGGATATCTCCCCACCAGACAGAGCATTTCCACGGATGAGCGGCTCTTGGCGCTCTACAAGGAGACGCCCCAGTACCAGGTGGCGCTGGACCAGCTGAAATACGGCAGTGGCCGTCCAATGGCTCAGGGATATATGGAGAGCGCCAAGGTTTACACGGAAGCCATGGACAAGATCATGTCGTCGGATGCGGACATTCAGGCCGTCCTGGATCAGGCGGCAGAGGACTGCAATGTTTTGCTTAAGTAAAATGAATACGAAAACAGAAGGTAAGAACAGGAGAGATGCCAGATGTCGAAACAAAGATTAATCGTAATGTGTGTGGATGCGCTGTTTACAACGGATCTTGCGGATGTTTGTCGTATGGAGGGGTTCAGGGAAATCCTGGAGGACGCGGCGGTATATGAGAATATTGAATGCATTTACCCCACGCTGACCTACCCCTGCCACGCGACGATCATGACCGGCTGCTGGCCGGACCGCCATGGAATTTCCCACAATGAGAAATTGTCTCCTGCTGAAAATAATCGGGAGTGGTACTGGGGCTACAGTAATTTGAAGGAAAAAACAATTTTTGACTACGCCCGGGAGCGGGGACTGACCACAGCGGCATTGGAATGGCCGGTGACGGCCGGAGGCCCCATTGACTACCTGCTGCCGGAGATATGGTCCTATGACCCGGAGGATACTCAGATGCGGGAGGCGATTCTGGGAGGCGCTTCGGAAGGGGCCCGGGAGATTTATGAGAAGAACCGGCATATGCTCTGCTGGAAGGAAAATCCCCGGTTTGACGCCTTCAACGTGAGGTGCGCGGTGGATATGATCCACAAATACAAGCCGGAGGTGATCTTTATGCACCAGTCCAACCTGGACCACGTCCGTCATGTGCACGGACTTCACGCTCCCCAGGTGCAGGAAGCGCTCCGGCTGCACGGGCACTGGATTCAGGAGATTGCCGATGCGCTAAAGGAAGAGGGGCTGTTTGAGGACACCGCCTTCGTGATCCTGGGCGATCACGGTCATCTGCAGGTTGATTACAATATCTGCCCCAATGTGCTCCTGAAACAGGAGGGACTTCTTGAGACGGACGAACAGGGAACGGTCCGGTCCTGGGACGCCTATGTGCAGTCCGCCGGAATCAGCGCCCAGGTGTTTGTGAAGCATGAGAAGGATCTGGGAACGGTGGAGGATATTTTAAAACGGTTAGCTGAAATGGGATTTGTCCGGGAGATTTTTACCAGAGAGCAGGTGAAGGAGCTCTATCACCTGGACGGGGAATTTGCCTTTGTTGCAGAGGCGGCGGCCAATTACGCCTTCGGCAACGCCGCCTGCGGGGAACTGATTGTGGGAACGGACCGCAGCGATTATAAATTCTCCGTCGCCACCCACGGACATCTTCCGTTCAGAGGCGAAAAGCCGTGTTTTATCGTCCGCGCCAAGGATGTTCCGAAGGGCGTGTACGAGGGGGGCAGGCTGGTGGACGAAGGCCCCACTATGATGAAGCTTCTGGGCTTACAGGAAATGGCCGGAGAAATGGAAGGAAGGGCGCTGTACTGAGCGCCCTTCTCCTTATGTCCGCCACAAAAACTCCGGCATCCCATCCCTCATCTTCCTCACCGGCTCCCCCTGAATCAACGGCAAAGCATACTCCAGGAATTCATCCCCCACATCGCATCCCCCGCCCGTAATCCACTCCAGCGGAAACCTCTTCTCCCGGTTACAAATCAGGGAAACATCCTTCAGCCCACAGCTCAGGTCATACGCTTCCTCGTTTCCCCTCTCAAAACTCACCATCTTCCCCGTGGCTCCCTTAAGAGCCGCTCTCACCCCAAAGCTCCCCGCCATAGCCGCTTCCTCCACATCCGTCAAAGAAGACAACATGGCGCTGCACCTCTGGTTCACATTCAGCTCAATGGACCGCACCTTCACCCCAAACCGGTCCCTTACAAAATTTTCCAGAATCTTTCCACACCCCGTCAACATCTTATGCCCAAAGGTGTCCAGCCGGGCCTCGTCCGAATACTCGCAGATAAACTTCCCGCGCTCGTCCTTCAACCCCTCGGACACGCAGATCACCACGCTGTTTTTCTTCCCCAGCGCCCGCTCCACATCCATTGCAAAGCGTTCCATATCAAAGTCGCCCTCGGGCAGATAAATCAGCAGCGGATTGTCCCCCGCCTTCCTGCGCGCCAGGGCCGCCGCCGCGGTCACCCATCCCGCGTGCCGCCCCATAAGTTCCACAATGGTGACAGACTTCTGCTGATACACCGACGCGTCCAGCACGATCTCCCGCACCGTGGTGGCCACGTACTTGGCGGCGCTGCCGTAACCCGGCGTGTGGTCCGTTTCCATCAGGTCGTTGTCAATGGTCTTGGGGATGCCGATCATCGGGATCTCAATGCATTTTGACGCCGCATAGCGGGACAGCTTGTCCACCGTGTCCATGGAATCGTTCCCCCCGATGTAAAAACAGGCGCCGATATTCATGCGGCGGAATTTCTCAAACAGCAGCGGATAAACCGGAGCGTTCAAATCTTCCGGCAGCTTGTAGCGGCAGGAGCCTAAATAGGCCGCGGGCGTGAGCTTAAGCAGTTCCAACTGTTCCCGGGAAAGACCGTGGGACAAATCCTCCACGCGGCCTGAGAGGAACCCCTCGATCCCGTTGACCATCCCGTACACGTGATCGATCTCATCGGGATGGGACATTCCCTCACGGATCACGCCGTAAAGGCTCGCGTTGATGACAGCGGTGGGGCCGCCGGACTGGCCGACAAGTATATGCTTTTTCATAGATGCATTTCTCCTTTGAAGTGGTATGAAACGAAGCGGTGTATAAATACCTTACAAACACGCTTCAGTATATAATAAATCACGGCTGTTTGCAACCGGACTCCGTAAATGTGCATATAAAATTACACTTTTTTTGTAGAGTTTGCCGATTGCAAAAAGGAAAGGGTCGTGCTAATCTGTATACAGATTTAAAATTTGTATACAAGTAAAGAAGTTTGGATACAAACTCAATATTCCCAATTTACATATAATAAGGAGGATACAAACACATGGATATTCGTTATTCCGCAAATCAGAGAGATGTCAAGCGCTACACCACCGAGGAGCTGCGCGACGAGTTTTTGATCCAGAACCTGTACGTTGCCAACGAGGTTGTGGCGGTGTACTCCCACGTGGACCGCATGGTGACCCTGGGCTGCATGCCCACAACCGAGGAGGTTTCCATCGACAAGGGGATCGACTGCTGGAAGAACTTCGGCACCCACTATTTCCTGGAGCGCCGCGAGATCGGCATTTTCAACATCGGCGGAGCCGGCACTGTAACAGCCGACGGCGTTTCCTATAAAATGGGCTACAAGGACTGCCTGTACATCACCAAGGGCACCAAGGAAGTGAAGTTCGCCAGCGACGACGCAGAGAAGCCGGCCAAGTTCTACATGGTCAGCGCTCCGGCCCACACCTCCTACACCACCACCTTCATCCCCATCGAGAAGGCGGCCAAGAGACCCCTGGGCGCGATGGAGACATCCAACAAGCGCGTGATCAACCAGTTCATCCACCCGGATGTATTAAAGACCTGCCAGCTGTCCATGGGTATGACCGTGCTGGAGCCCGGCAGCGTGTGGAACACCATGCCGGCCCACACCCACGAGCGCCGCATGGAGGTTTACATGTACTTTGAGATTCCGGAGGACAACGTGGTATTCCATATGATGGGAGAGCCCACCGAGACCCGCCACATCATCATGAAGAACGAGGAGGCTGTGATCAGCCCCTCCTGGAGCATCCACAGCGGAGCCGGAACCAGCAACTACACCTTCATCTGGGCGATGGGCGGCGAGAACATGGAGTTCGACGACATGGACACCATGAAACCCGTGGAGATGAAATAATCCCGGACATACATCATTCCTTAACCAATACAATCAATACACGGAGGGCAAAAAAATGGCAAACTATTTAGACAATTTTTCCTTACAGGGTAAAGTAGCGCTGATCACCGGCGCATCCTACGGCATCGGATTCGCCATCGCCAAGGCTATGGCAGGAGCCGGCGCTACCATCGTTTTCAATGACATCAAGCAGGAACTGGTGGACAAGGGCCTGGCCGCATACAAGGAGGAGGGTATTGAAGCCCACGGCTATGTGTGCGACGTCACCGACGAGAACGCGGTGAACGAGCTGGTGGCCAAAATCGAGCAGGAAGTCGGCGTGGTGGACATCCTGGTGAACAACGCGGGCATTATCAAGCGCATCCCCATGACCGAGATGAGCGCCGCCGAGTTCCGTCAGGTGATCGACGTTGACTTAAACGCTCCCTTCATCGTTTCCAAGGCCGTGATTCCCAGCATGATCAAGAAGGGCCACGGAAAGATCATCAACATTTGCTCCATGATGAGCGAGCTTGGCCGCGAGACCGTATCCGCTTACGCTGCCGCAAAGGGCGGACTGAAGATGCTGACCAAGAACATTGCCTCCGAGTACGGCGAGTACAACATTCAGTGCAACGGCATTGGACCCGGCTACATCGCCACCCCTCAGACCGCTCCGCTGCGCGAGACTCAGCCCGACGGCTCCAGACATCCCTTCGATCAGTTCATCGTTTCCAAGACTCCGGCCGGACGCTGGGGCGAGGCTGACGATCTGGGCGGACCGGCCGTATTCCTGGCTTCCGACGCTTCCAACTTCGTGAACGGCCTGGTGCTGTACGTGGACGGCGGAATCCTGGCTTACATCGGAAAACAGCCGAAATAACAGCGGAATTGATTGGTATTGATACGGTCCGGCGGCAGGCTTGCTTCCGGGCCGTTTACCGTACGGCGGACAATGCCCCTGCGGCGCGGCCGGGGAACGATTGTCCATGGGAAAGGCGGGGTTAAATGGAGGAGAAGAACTACAAAAGCCGGGGTGAGATGGTGGGCGAGACGTTGAAACAGGAGATCCTGGATCTGCGCCTGAAACCCGGTCAGATGATCAGCGAGAACGACGTCTGCGACCGCTTCGGCGTGTCCAGGACGCCGGTGCGGGAGGCCCTGCGCCTTCTCCAGGAACAGGGCTTTGTGGAGACCGTTCCTTACCGGGGAACCTACGTGACGCTGCTGAGTCTGGACAACATCAAGCAGATGATCTACATGCGCGTGGCTGTGGAGACCATGGTGCTGCGGGATTTTATCGCGGTGCAGTCCCCCATGGTGATGGAGGATATCCGCCATCAGATCGCCAAACAGCAGGCGCTGATTCAGGAGAAGGACTTCGAGCCGGAACAGTTTTACCGCATGGATGCTAAGATGCACTCCATCTGGTTTACCGCCGTGCGCCGCCAGAAGCTCTGGGAAATGCTTCAGGCCCAGCAGCTTCACTACACCCGCTTCCGCATGCTGGATTTCATCACGGAGACGGATTTTACCCGCATCATCGGGGAGCATAAGGAGCTGTTCGGCCTGATCGAGGCCCGGGACGAGCGCGGGGTGGAGGCGTCCCTAAAAGAGCACCTGTACTACAGCATGAAGCGCATGCGGAAATCCATTGAGGTAGATTATAAGGATTATTTTGAAGAAGAACCGGAAGAAGGGCGTTTTGTAATATAAACGCCAAAGATCGTAAAACGGCAGGAGAACAGCCGGCGTATGGCCGACGTTTTCCTGCTTTTTGATTGCCGGAAGGCTCATGAGAGTGCAAATTTATACAGGTAGGGGAGTATTCATAATTACGAAGATATTCAAGCCCTAAAATATAAATTATGCTTAGTCTATCAAATATTTACAAATCTTATGGCATTTTTGGAAACCATATGTGCACGGAGAGAAGAAAAATGATAGACTATACGCCATTTTGGGAAACTTTAAAGCAGTCGAAGGAGAATTGGTACACGCTCACGAAGAAACATCATGTTTCAGACAGCACCCTTCACCGGTTGAAGCATAACCAGGACATCTCCATGAAAACAGTCAATGATCTCTGCCGGATTTTGGACTGTGAAATAGACGGCATTGCAAGGTACGTGCCTTCGGACAAGGACCAGGCTCTGTAGGGAAATCCTCCGCGCCTCTGCAATTCTGTTCGAAAACGCTTCAGGGCAATGGGGCGCTGAGGCTTATTCGTGTTATGCAAAAACAGGGCAATGCACGCCATTGTGCAAAGCCCTGCCAAAAAGGGGAGGATAAGTAAAAACTTTCTTTTGTATAATGGAAGTATCTCCCGGATTCCGGCGTTTATACAGGGCCGTTGATATTATTTTAGAAATGCGATTGAACGGCGGACCGCTTTTTCAGGATAGCCTTGAATCCGCGGACTAAAAAGGGTATAGTTTGAAGTATCAAACAGTAAAACAAGGAGGAATGACAATGAAATTTTACGGTTCCCATCTCTGCCCCGACTGCGAGGCGGCGCAGGCGGTTCTCGACCGGGAGAAGATCCCCTACGAGTACGTGGACATCACTGGCTCCATGGCCAATCTGAAGGAATTTTTAAAGCTGCGGGACCGCCTGCCCCTGTATGAGGACGCGCGGGCCGAAGGTTTTGTGGGGATTCCCAGTTTTGTCAAGGACGACGGAACCATCACCCGGGACGTGGAGGAGGCGATGGGCTGACGGGACGGGAGCTTGTACGGGATGAAGCGCAAACGGCATAAAATGAGGCAGTAAAGGGATCACCTTTTACTGCCTTATTTGATATAATGGGCCGCTGGCGCGGCCTGCGGGCGATTGCCGTATGACGCGCCCGTTTTTGATCCCCTAAACGGAGATGGGGGTAATGGCGGTGGCGTAGGGCTGGCCGCCCGGCGGCTGGTAGACGGTCACCAGAGCGAAATGAGGGGCGTACCCGGCCTGTTTGGGCTCCGCAATGGTCATAAACCTGTAGTTGATACCGTTTACCACCTGCTTTGCCACCGCGATGGGGTGGTAGAAATAGTCCTCGTGCTGCCCAATGGCGTTGTAGAACACGAAGGCGTCGTACGTGGTGAGACTTGGCTGATATTCCCAGCTTCCCGGCATGTTGGTTACCTCGTTTGGTTGGTATGTAACAGTATATGCGGGGGCGGAAGTTTTTGTCAGCCGTTCGTTTGGAGGCTCGATTTGGGAGTCGAGGCTACTGGGGAGGTAATGGTCATAAAGAGGTGGATATGGAAAACAGGGGAGCAGGATGTGTAACGATACATGACATTGACAGAATTGCAGAGTGGCGATGTAATTGGATGTGCGTAAACGGACGGACAGGAAACGGGCGGCTTTACATTCCGAATAGATCCGCGTGAGTGCCGGTCCGATAGAGCAATAGTTCCGTGTCTGTTTGCTGGTAAATCAACAGCCAATCTAACATGGTCAGTCCTCCATCAGTTCTTTTATAAGATCTGCTGTACTTCTGGTGAAGCGATGTCCTCCGCTGTTCTTCATTTCTTCAAATGCCTCAAGCGTTTTTTCATTCGGCATTTCATCTGGAATAGCTGCACCCTGAAGATAGGGGATAATAAAAACCAGCTTGGATTCTGGTATTTGGTCTATAAGGTTTTTCGCCAAGTCTCTGTTGCTCATAATTTCTTCTCCTTTCTACTTGCTTTACCTGCCAATCAGTACATGGGCTCTCTATATCCATATTGTAACATTAATACTTTTTTGCGTAAATACAAAAAACCACCAATCGCCCGCAGACCGGCCCGCGGCCCACCCCATTCCACAAAAAACCGGCCCCGGTGCGTCACTTGCGCCGGAGCCGATCAAAAAGGGGAGGATAAGTATTAATTACTTTCTCTTTCGTGATACTTCTATCATACCCGCATTTCCGCCCAATATACATCCGGACAAAACATTTTCAATAAATATTTGAAATATTTACGGTTTTGTTATATACTATGAGCTATGAGCGGCAGAGGAAAAGAACCGGGCCGCCAAATTCAATACAAAAAGGATGGTTGAAGTTTATGGCACTGTTAGAGACATGGCGGAATCTGGCCTATGGCGATGGCCTGGATGATAAAAAGAGAGAGGAACTTTGGTCCGGATATTTTGCGATTGAGAAGGGCATCTACGAGCAGATCCTGGAGCACCCGGAGGAAGTGATCACCGGCACCGTGAAGGGCCTGGCTGAGAAGTACAACACCGAGATCCTCATCATGACCGGATTCCTGGACGGCATCAACGAGAGCTTAAAGGGCTACGAGAACCCCATCGAGACCATGGAGGAGGACACCGAGGTCAAGATCGAGATCGACCCGGAGAAGCTGTACTACAACATGGTGGAGGCAAAGGCCAACTGGCTGTTCGAGCTGCCTCAGTGGGACAAGATCCTCACCGAGGAGCGCCGCAAGGAGCTGTACAAGCAGCAGAAGGCTTCCGGCACGATCCGCAAAGGCAAAAAGATCTTCCCCAACGATCCCTGCCCCTGCGGAAGCGGCAAGAAGTACAAGAAGTGCTGCGGTAAGAACGCATAAGGATTGGAACTGTCAATTTCGCCTGCCCGGACTGTGGCAGGCGTTTTCGCGTCTGTCCGGGATTCACAGCCGGAGCGCCCTGCCGGTCAGACGAAGAATTGGAAGGAATTGGAATGGAAGCATACACGAGCTTTGCGGAAGTATACGACCTGTTTCAGGACAATGTTCCTTATGAAGAGTGGTGTGAATATCTGGCCGGTCTTTTGGAAGAATACGGAGTAACGACCGGCCTGGTGCTGGATCTGGGCTGTGGCACCGGCAGCCTGACCGAGCGTTTGGCCGGGCGCGGGTACGACATGATCGGCGTGGACAATTCCGGGGAAATGCTGGAGATCGCCATGGAGAAGCGGGTGCGCTCCGGACGGAACATCCTCTATCTGCTCCAGGACATGCGGGAGTTCGAGCTTTACGGCACGGTGGCCGCTGTGGTCAGCATCTGCGATTCCATGAACTATATTCTGGAGTACGGGGACCTGGTCCAGGTGTTTAAGCTGGTCAACAATTATTTGGATCCGGGCGGGGTGTTCATTTTCGACTTAAACACACCCTACAAGTACCGGGAATTGCTGGCGGATCACACCTTTGCCGAGGAGCGTGAGGAGAGCAGCTTTATCTGGGAGAATTTTTACGACGGGGACGAGGAGATCAACGAGTATGATCTGACCCTGTTCATCCGGCGGAATGTACCCGGCTTTCGCGAGCCGCTCTACCAGAAATTCCAGGAGACCCATTACCAGCGCTCCTACGATCTGGACACGGTCTGCCGCGCCTTGGCGGAGGCCGGTCTGGAGTTTGTGGCGGCCTACGATGCGGGCACCAGGGAGCCGGTGCGGGCGGACAGCGATCGGATTTACGTGATAGCCCGGGAGCATGGGAAAACAGTACAGGAAGCGCAGACAAATATCGAAACGAACTGAGACAGGAGAGAATGAATATGGCGGATTATGTAATCAGAGCGACAGCGGCGGACGGTCAGATCCGGGCGTTTGCCGCGACCACCAGGGATCTGGTGGAGCAGGCCAGAAAGGCCCACAATACCAGCCCGGTGGCTTCAGCGGCCCTGGGACGGCTGCTGACGGCCGGGGTTATGATGGGCGTGGACATGAAGGGGGAGAACGATATACTGACCCTGAAAATCCAGGGAGACGGACCCATCGAGGGACTGCTGGTGACCGCGGATTCCCACGGGAATGTAAAAGGCTACGCCTACAATCCCCAGGTGATGCTGCCTCCCAACAGCAAGGGGAAGCTGGACGTGGGCGGAGCCCTGGGGCTGGGCGTGCTCAGCGTGATCAAGGACATCGGGCTGAAGGAGCCCTATGTGGGACAGACCATCCTGGTCACGGGTGAGATCGCGGAGGATTTGACCTATTATTTTGCCACCTCCGAGCAGATTCCATCATCGGTGGCCCTGGGCGTGCTGATGAACCGGGACAACACGGTGAGCCAGTCCGGCGGTTTCATCATCCAGCTGATGCCGGGCGCGCCGGAGGATATGATCGACCGCCTGGAGGCCCGTCTGAAGGAGATCGCCTCTGTCACCACTCTGCTGGACGAGGGTAATACGCCGGAAATGATCCTGGAGCACGTGCTGGGCGAGTTCGGCCTGGAGCTCAACGACCGGGTGCCGGTACAGTTCCACTGCAACTGCACCAAGGAGCGGGTGGAGAAAGCCCTGGTCAGCGTGGGCAGGAAGGATATCCAGGAGATGATCGACGACGGAAAGCCCATCGAGGTGAACTGCCATTTCTGCAACAAAAACTACCAGTTCACGGTGGAAGAGCTGGGGGAAATGCTGGAGAAGGCCGTGCGCTGAAAAACTGAATCCATAGACAGCAAAAAGAGCCGGTCCAAATGGACGGCTCTTGTTTGTAATCACTAGAATCACGTATAACTTACTTCAACTCTATCTAACGATATATGTTTGAAAAAGGTACACTGTTGTTCGATGATTATAATTTGGTTACGTTGGTAGCCTGCGGGCCCTTGGCTCCGTTTACTACGTCGAACTCTACGGCGGCGCCTTCGTCCAGAGACTTGAAGCCATCCATGTTCAGGCCGGAGTAGTGTACGAATACATCGTTACCCTGCTCGTCGGAAATGAATCCGTAACCCTTCTGATTGTTGAACCACTTAACTGTACCTTTCATTATGATACCTCCAGAAAAATAAAAAAAATAAATGTTCTATTGCGACTTATTTCGCAACTGCCATAAGGATATCACAAAACATGGGAAGTGTCAAACGTTTTTGTTGATAAAGTATAAACATATGGACAAACTTTTATTTCCATTGTTCAAAGGTTAAAAAAAGCGGAAAACCGAGCAAAAAAACTAAGATTGTGATATACTTTAGGGAACGAAAAAGAAGGGAACAGGAGCGGAACGGAATGATTAAGTTAGCAAATATTTGGAGGCATTTTCAGACCATCACACGGCACCGCCATCTGGTGTGCCGCCACTGTTTCAAGCTGGGGCTGTACCGCCAGGGCCTGCTGCACGATCTGTCCAAATACAGCCCGGAAGAATTCTGGACCGGCGTGCGGTATTATCAGGGAACCCGCAGCCCCAACGCGGCGGAGCGGGAGCTGGTGGGATTCTCCAGGGCCTGGCTGCACCACAAGGGGCGGAACAAACACCACTACGAGTATTGGATCGACGTGTCGGCGAACAAGGAGGAGGGCCTGGTGGGCAACAAAATGCCCCTGAAATACGTGGCCGAGATGGTCTGTGACCGCATCGCCGCCTGCCAGGTGTACAAGGGAAAGAACTATACCAGCGCCGCGCCGCTGGAATACTATGAATACACGAAAAAGTACATCACCATCCACCCTGAGACAAGGGCGCTGCTGGAAAAGATCCTGGTGCTGTTAAAGGACCGGGGGGAGGAGGCGGCGTTTGCCTATCTGAGGAAGCTGCTGAAACGGGGATACTATTGAGCGCGCGTTGTAGAAGAAGCGCGGTTTGCATTTCCCGGTTTGTGCCGATCTCTGTTGAACGATAAAAAACTGTCTGCCAGCGGGCTACGATGCAATTAATTTCGCAGCTTGTTGACAGGCAGTCTTTTTAACGTTGTGCCTTATTCCCCGTACAAAGTGGCTTCGATGATCTCCACGGCGTCCTTTATGCAGTCCGGACAGGTGCGGACCACCTTTTTATCCGGCGAGTCCAGACCCTTTAACTCCCGGCAGATCACGGTGCCGTTGCGGTCCTTGAATGCCTTCACGCAGGCTTTGGCGTCCTTGTAGGTAATCGCCTTGGAATTGGGGTGTTCCAGATCGGCGGTGCTGCATTTTAGACCCGCCAGCACGGTGGCGGCGGAGATGGCGCCGCAGGTTCCCTCCATGCCGCCCATTCCAAGGCCCAGGCCCTCGGTCACGCGGAACAGGGTTTTCTCATCCAGGTCCACCTGGTCCAGAAATGCGAAGCAGACGGACTGACAGCAGTTGTAACCGCGGTTGTGATAGTCGGTGGCGATTTGGTAACGGTCTTTTTTCTTATCTTCTGACATTGTGGTAATTCTCCCTTCAAGGTAAAAATTTATGTTGGACGCCGGAACTGGCAGGGGCCGGTTACCGGCGGCTGTCCGGCAGTGTTTTGACGGAATGCAGACAGTAACGGCAGCCCAGGTGGCAGAGAAAGCCGCCAAGGGCCACTCCGGTCAGGTAGATCAGGTTTCCGGCGGTGATGCCGATCCCAAGGGCGATCCGGTGAAAGACGATCTGCTCATTGGGATAATAAGGGCTGATGTAAAACATATCCGCGTTTCCGTAAGGGTGGGCGGCGATGTTGATGAGCGTGGCTGCGGCGCAGCAGGCCGCGAAGAGGGGAAGCGTGCGCAAAAATGCCGCCGGTTCCCGGTCGGACTCACCGCTTTGGGCGCAGTACAGACCCAGAAAGATCAGCGTAAAATGCCAGCACAGGCCGTGGAGCGTCAGCGCCCAGTAGGGGTGCATGAGGCCCGATGGCTCGGCCAGGGCCATGAGACCGCCCAAAAGTCCGTAGTCCTGGATAAAGGTGCAGGCGGTCCGCCTTGCCCGCGCATATTCCGGCTTCGACAGAAGCGGGACAGCAAGACATAAGTACATGGGGACGCTGCAGAGCTGGAATGGGAAATACCACCAATCGTAGCTACGGCCATTTACAATATAGTAGAGAAAGCCCTGCTTGTAGAGCTCGCTTGCCGCTAAAATCAATCCGCAGACGAACAGAACGTGGTTTCTGCGGCCGGCTGCCAGCCGCCGGGCCATCCATGCGGCGGAGCAGATGCCCAGAGCTGTGAGCGATAAGTGGAAGGGCGAGTATGGAACAGGCGTCTGCATGGTCCACGCAGACGCCTGGAAAAAACGTTGGAGCAATTCCTGCATGATATTCCTGCCTCCCGACCGGGCCGGTGTGCGCATCCGTTTCATGCGGTTCCCTTAAAGAACGGTACGCGGTCCGCAGCGGTGAAATTCCGCCCATTGATGCTTTACGACATTATACATCAGAACAGAATCGCTGTAAAGGGCGGCTTGAATAGAATCCGGTGCGGCCGGATATCCTAACCATGTTGAATCTTATGGGAAAGGCAGGAAATACGGACGATGGCATTAATCATTGCGTTGATTTCAGGCGCCCTGATGAGTATACAGGGCGTATTTAACACGGAGGTGACGGATCAGACCAGCATCTGGGTGGCCGCGGGCTGGGTGCAGCTCACCGCGTTTATCACCTGTGTGGCGATCTGGCTCTTTACAGGGCGGCAGCCCATAGGCGGTCTCATGGAGGTGACGCCCCGCTACGTGATGCTGGGCGGAATCCTGGGGGCCCTGATCACCTACACCGTGGTCCGCAGCATGAGCGGACTGGGCCCGGCCCAGGCTTCCATCCTGATCGTGGTGTCCCAGATCGTGGTAGCCTACTGTATCGAGCTGTTCGGCCTCTTCGGCGTGGACAAGGCGGACTTTGAGTGGCGCAAGCTGATCGGCGCGGCGGTGGCTGTGGCGGGAATTATTATATTTCGAAAATAGAAAAAACAGCGGATGGACCCCTGCGCGAGTGCGCGGGGGTTTTTAGCGGTGCGCCAGACGCCGGGAACCGGAATGGGCGGACCCGCTGGGGTGATTCCGGCTCCCGGGTGCGCCCGACAAAAAAATGCCTAAAATTAGTTTCCCGTTTTCCGGAAATAGGGCTTGTTTTTACCCCTGGATTTCGTTAGAATAATAATATCAGGCTGAGATGGCTTCCCGCCGGTAAGGAGGGAGACCATTGAAATTGAATCTGAATTCACTGAAACGTATGAAAATGTTGGCGGTTGTCCTTGGAATGGCGGCCGCGGGGATCTGCTACGGCTGTAATTCCGGCCGGGAAGCGGACCGTATGGAAATGGTTCTGGAAGCGGAATCCGGCGAAGCGCAAGCGGCCGGTTTGGAGGATGGGAGTACAGCGCCCGCGGATTTGAACGCCTCCCGTGGAGAACGGGAAGCGCAAAGCGGGGGCGAGGGAGCGGAAGCGGAGTATCGCGCGGCACCGGAAGCCGGGGAAACGTCCCATCCCATATATTTTGTGCATGTCTGTGGAGCGGTTGTGAATCCCGGGGTCTACGAGATGGAGCCGGGCAGCCGAATCTACGAGGCGGTGGACCTGGCGGGAGGTTTCGGGCCGGAAGCGGCCTGGTCGTATTTAAACCTGGCCCAGGAGATCGCTGACGGTATGAAGATCGAGGTACCCACAGAGCGCCAGGCGGAGGAATGGGGGAAGGAAGGCCGCGCCGGAGTGACGGCCGGACCGGTTTCCCAGGGCGCCGCCGGAGGGAGGGAGTCTGGCTCCGCCAAAAGCGCAAAGGTCAATTTGAATACTGCCGGCAAGGAAGAACTGATGACGTTAAAAGGCATCGGCGAATCCAAAGCCGAGGACATTATCCGTTACCGCGAGACCTACGGCCCCTTTGAGCGGATCGAGGATATCATGAATATTTCCGGGATTAAGGATGCGGCATTTCAGAAGATAAAAGATTCAATTACGGTGTGACAGAATCCGCCGGGCGTGCGCTCCGGACGCGGGACGATTAAAGTCCGCGCCCGGAGTCTCGCTGTTTTAAGCCTGACCGGTTTGATGAGATGGCAGATGGCGCTTTTTCGCGGGGAAAAGCTTGATTGAGCGCAGTCGTTTGCGGGCAGAGCCTGCAGCGGATTGCGGATAGAGTAAGGGGAATTGGAATGGCAAAAATCTTAGTGGTAGACGATGAAAAATTAATTGTAAAAGGAATCCGTTTCAGCCTGGAGCAGGAGGGAATGGAAGTGGATTGCGCGTACGACGGCGAGGAGGCCATCGAGCTGGCCCGAAAGACGGAGTACGATATGGTGCTGCTGGATGTGATGCTGCCCAAGCACGACGGCTATGAGGTGTGTCAGGCGATCCGGGAATTTTCCGACATGCCCATCATTATGCTGACGGCCAAGGGCGGGGACATGGACAAAATTCTGGGCCTGGAGTACGGCGCGGACGACTACATCAGCAAGCCCTTCAACATCCTGGAGGTAAAAGCCAGGATCAAGGCGATCATGCGCCGCAGCGGAAAGAACCGGAAAAACCGCAAGGAGGAGCAGAACAGCCATGTGATCGGGGCGGGAGATTTGAAGATGGATACGGAGAGCCGCCGCGTGTACATTTCCGGACGGGAGATCAACCTCACCGCCAAGGAATTCGACCTTCTGGAGCTTCTGGTGCGCAACCCCAACAAGGTGTACAGCCGCGAGGCGCTGTTGACCTACGTGTGGGGCAACCGGGCCATGGACAGCGGCGACGTCCGCACTGTGGATGTTCACGTCCGCAGGCTGCGGGAGAAGATCGAACCAAGCCCCAGCGATCCCAAGTTTGTACACACCAAATGGGGCGTGGGCTATTATTTTCACGTAAAAGGATGAGAGAGGTTTAACACGGATGGAATACAATCACGATGACTATACAATCCGCTTTGCGCGCCCGGAAGATCTGGAGGCGCTGATTCAGGTGGAGGCGGAGTGCTTCCCGGCGGCCGAGGCTGCCGGAAGGGAGAGCTTTCAGGCGCGCCTTGAGGTCTTTCCGGACAGCTTTCTGGTGGCGGAGTTGGCAGACGGGGGCCGGATCATCGGCTTTATCAACGGAGCGGTGACGGACGCCAGGACCATTTCCGACGATATGTTTGAGAAAGCGGATTTACATAATGCAAACGGGGCCTATCAGAGCATTTTCGGCCTGGACGTGGTGGAAGCGTTCCGTCGCCGCGGGGTGGCGGCCGCGCTGATGAACCGGATGATCGAGACGGCGCGGGAGCGCGGAAAAAAGGGTCTGATTCTGACCTGCAAGGACCGGCTGATCCACTATTATGAGAAGTTTGGCTATGTGAATCTGGGGCTTTCCCGGTCCGTCCACGGCGGCGCGGTCTGGTACGACATGATTTTGGAGTTTTAGCGGATGAAGATCACATTAATAACTGTGGGAAAGATCAAGGAGCGTTATTTTGAGGACGCCATAAAGGAGTATTCCAAGCGTCTCAGCCGTTACTGTAAGCTGGAGATCATCCAGGTGGCGGACGAAAAGACGCCGGACGGTGCCGGGGAAGCGCTGGAGACCCAGATACGGGAGAAGGAGGGGCAGCGCATCCTGGCCCAGGTGAAGGACGGCGCCTATGTGATCGCCCTGGCTATCGAGGGGGATATGCTGGACTCCGTGGAGCTGTCCGGAAAGATCGCCCGCCTTGGCGTGGAGGGCAAAAGCCAGATCGCGTTTGTGATCGGCGGCTCATTAGGGCTGTCCCCGGCGGTCATGGCCCGGGCCGACTACGCCCTGAGCTTTTCCCGCATGACGTTCCCGCATCAGCTGATGCGGGTAATTTTGCTGGAACAAATTTACAGGGGATTTCGGATCGCGGCGGGGGAGCCGTATCATAAGTGACGGCTGGCGGAAAGCCGCTCAGGAAAGAGAGGAAGAGTATGGAGTACAGGGAAATCGGAAAAACGGGGAAACGCAGCAGTATCATCGGCCTGGGCTGCGAGAATCTGGACGGAAAGCCCTTTGAGCAGGTGCAGGACACGGTCAACGCCGCTTTGGAAAACGGTATCAATCTGTTTGACGTGTTTATGCCCGGAAACGAGATACGGGAAAATATTGCCCGGGCGTTGGGAAGCCGCCGGGATCAGGTGATGATACAGGGGCATATCGGCTCCACCGATATCCGGCAGCAGTACGACATCAGCCGTGACCTGCCGGTGGTAAAGAAGTATTTTGAGAATCTGCTGCGCATTTTCGGCTACATAGATTTTGGAATGATGTTTTTTATCGACTCGGAGGAGGACTACAAAGGCGTTTTTGAGACGGGGTTCGCAGATTATGTGCAGAAGCTGAAACGCCAGGGGGATATCCGCCATATCGGATTCAGCTCCCACAATCCCGTCATGGCCACCCGGGTGGTGGGTACGGGCCTGCCGGAAATGATGATGTTCAGCATCAATCTGGCCTTTGACCTCTATCCCGCGGAGACCAACGCGCTGAATGAGCTGCACCAGGGGCTGGACAAGGCGGCTTTTTGCGGTTTTGATCCCACCCGCGCTGCTTTGTATACTCTGTGCGAGCAGAAGAATATCGGAATCACGGTCATGAAAACCCTGGGAGCGGGCAAGCTGATTTCCGCGGAGCACACGCCCTTCGACCGGCCGCTGACCGTGGGCCAGTGCGTGCATTACGCGCTGACGCGCCCTGCGGTGGCCAGCGTGATGTTGGGCTGCCAGACACGCGGCGAGGTATTGGACGCGGTGCGGTATTTGGAGCTGAGCGATGAGGAAAAGGATTACACGGCCGTGATGAATACGCTGCGCAATGATTTTCAGGGGAACTGCGTTTATTGCAGCCATTGCCAGCCTTGCCCCGTGGGGATCGATATTGCAGCGGTCAATCGATACCTGGATATCGCCCGCCTTTACGAGGAAAATGTGCCGCCCTCCATCCGCTCTCACTATGCATGGCTCAAACACAGCGGAAAGGATTGTATTGGCTGCGGAAACTGCGAGATGCGCTGTCCCTTCGGCGTTCCTATCATCGACAATATGGCTGCGGCCGCCAAAATTTTCGGATAAACGGGAGAGATCACGAGAAAAGTCCCAGGCGGGTGCTGCTGTCCGCCTGGGACTTTTGGGGCAATATGGGGCTGGCGCGGCTGCCTGCGGCTGGTTCCTAGATGCGCCGCACGACATAGTCGAGCACCTGCACCCAGACGCCCTTGTTCTGTTTCCACACGGCAGGGTACTCTGAGAAGGGCACGGGACATGGGGTTCTCCCGACTTCCAGGGTTACGCCCGGAACCGCGTTGCTTCTGGACTGCATCCAGTCCTTGAAGCCGCCTTTGCCGTCGCTGGAATCCATGCGGTAGCCGGTCATGACCGATACGGCCTCAGCCAGCGTGTTGGAAGCCATCTCGGCTCCGTTGCTGCTGGTGGTCCAGTAGATCACCTCGCCCTGGGAGTGGTAGCTGACTGTAATAGCGAAGGGGTACTGGTCCGCCAGCTGTGAGAGGGCCTTGCTCTCAGGCTCTGAAAATGGGGTGGGACCTTTGTAATTGGCGTAGGATGGGGCCGTCCGGTCCGCGGACAACTGCTCCCAGCCGTAGGGGAAATTGTAGTTTAAATCCACGCCCCCGGCGTTTGCCTTCCATTTTGTCAGATACACCTCAAAGGGATCGGAAGTTTTTCCAAGGCTGGTGTCCCTCGCGTAGCAGTCCTCAATCCCTTTCTTAAGCGTCTCGGAGCGGATGGCGTCGAGGCCGAACTGGCTGAGGGTCACTCCGTCCGGATTGGTCATGGGGACAAAATGAATTGCTACTTTTTGGAGCATATCCGAAACCGGCTTATAATTGTAATGTCCGGTATCATAAAAGGCCAGCGCGTATTCCAGTTCCTTCATCATGATGAGAGGGGTCATATATTCCCTTGCATGGATCGCTCCCTGCATCAGAATCTGCGCCTCGGCCTCGGGATTGCCCAGAATAATGTCATAAATGTTCCTTCCGTCCAGGGAAGTGCCGATGACATTGACGGTAATCTTATCCCCGTATGCAGCCTGGAGCGTTTTAATATCCGTCTCCATCTGCTCATAGGAGTATTTCTCCACCGGCGTGATAATGGGGTTCGCCACCTCCAAATCCAAAAAATCGTTAAACCCCACCGAGGCCTTGATCCCGGGCCCCACGGCATTGGCTTCTTTTGCCTCCATATAGGACGGCTCCGCCCCGTAGCTGACCGCGCCTCCGGCACCCAGGCCGCCCACAGCCAGGATTCCGCTGAGTATTGCACAAACCATTCGCTTCATAATCGTTAACACTACCCTTCTGTTTTTGTCGTCGTTTTGTCCGGTTCCTATTCCATATGCTCCCAATCTAATATAAATGCCGCTTCCAGTCAAATAAAGTTTTCTTACAATTTTATGCCATTTTTATGAGCATGGCTGGAAGGGGAGGAAATTGCCGGCAAATGAAGCTGGGGTGGGAAGATGTGGGATGGAGAGCGTAAAAACATACCCGAAAATGGATATTATCAAGAAACTCTGCGGCATGTAAGGCGGCTTGCGGACGTCCGGGATTGATGGGGGTTGTGTTTCCGGTGGATTCACAATATACTAAAGGTAGGATACGATAAATTGAAACGAGGGGGAAATTCCGATATGAGCCATAGATGCACCATTCTGTACCCGGCCGATTTTTTCGATCTGAAAAAGGTGGACGAGGATTACGAATATGAATACCGGGAGGCGGTTCAATTCCCGGAGTTTCAGATTCTGTTTTACAATTACGACGAGTTTGCGGCAGGGGGAAAGCTGAGGTTTTATCCCGGCGATTTTGAGGGGGGCCTGTGCGTTTACCGGGGGTGGATGCTGCAGCCGTCCGCATATGAGGAATTGTACCGGACATTGGCGGGCCGGGGGCTGAGGCTGATCAATACGCCGGACGAGTACGAGAATTGCCATGAATTTCCCAATTCTTATGATCTGCTCCAAACGTTTACGCCCGGCATGATGGCGTACCCGATGGGCGAGGCCGTGGACTGGCGGGCGGTTAAGGAGCGGTTTGGCCGTTTTATGATGAAGGATTATGTGAAATCGGTCAAGGGCAGCGATTTTCCCGTGTATTTTGACCACACCTACACGGATGAGGAGATGGACCGTTATGCGGCTGAGTTTATCCGCCTGCGGGACCGGCTGTTCGTGAAGGGGATTGTGCTGAAAGAGTTTGTGGACTTAAAGAAAACGGATCACGCGACCAATGAGTACCGGGCGTTTTATCTGTACGGTAAACGGATTACCTTATCAAAGAATTCAAATCAGAAGCGGGACGTGCCGGTGCCGGAGGCATTTGCAGGACAACTGCCGCGGCTGAACAGCAATTTTTACACTGTGGACTTTGCGGAGCTGGCGGATGGAAGCTGGATCGTGGTGGAGACCGGCGACGGCCAGGTATCGGGATTGTCCCCGGGGCAGTATGTGTTTAAGTTTTATGAGGAGCTGCTGCGGGGGATTGTGGAGGAAGGGACGGAGGGGTGGGAGTGATTTTTGCGCCGGAAGCATTTTTGGATCAAATACACTTCTGAATTATTTGTAAGGTTTCCTGCGCAGACAGATGTGATATAATAGGGAACGAATTCTCTGATCGACAGCCTTTGGCTGCTGACAATGTATCATGGAAAACTGGTATTCCCCAACAGGAGAATTTCCAGTAAAATGAAAACCCAGGGAGGGCTGCGTTTTATGATGAAATATATTCAGGCTGCATAGCGGAGGCTAATGCAGTGAAATGTGAGTAATTGTACTTTGTCGTCTGCCGCTAGGCTGACGATAAGGGTTACGTTTCCTTATTATAGCCTTTGCTGATCCGGACATAATATACGTTTGGGAGGCAGTGATGCGCTATCAGAAGGCGAGTGAGATTTTGCCGGTGGAACTGGTGGAATTGATCCAGGATTACATCGATGGGGAGTATGTGTATATTCCCAGAAAACAGGAAAATAAAAAGAACTGGGGTGAGGCTTCCCGGACCAGGGAAGAGCTCCGGTTGAGAAATGTGGAAATTTTTGTAAGTTATAGTCAGGGAATGAGTACGCGGGAGTTGGCAGAACAGTATTTCCTGTCTGAGAAAAGTATTCAGAGAATTGTGCTTCAGGAAAAGAAAATGAGGCGGGGCGAAGATATGGGCGGTAAATCCGAATGAGCGGGTTTGCCGCCTTTTCCTCATTTCTGGCCTGAGTTTGAGGTTTATCTCCGGGCGCCCGGATGTTAGGGTAGGTTCGGAGGTATGTGAACATGAGTACAGAATACAGAAAAAAATGGATTATTACACCGGACCGGCTGCCGATGGCGCTGCGGAAATGTCCGCGGTGCGGCGGAAAATCCGGTTTTGAGAACAGCGGACGGTTCCGGGTGAACGCAAATGGGCGTTCCCTGGACGTATGGCTGATTTACCGGTGCAAAAGCTGCGACGCCACCTGGAATATGGCGATCTACCAGCGGGTGGACGCGGCGTCCCTGGACCGGGAAGAATATAAGCGTTTTTTGGATAATGATATCCAGTTGGCCGCCCAGTACGGCAGTGACCCGGCGCGGTTTGCGGCAAACCGGGTGGAAATGTCTGCGGTTTCGGCGGATTACCGGGTGCAGGTGATTGATACGCTGGTGCCCTGTGGGGAGGCAGGATGGAGCGAGGTACAGATCCGGCTGCCTGACTGTCTGAAGCTGCGGGTGGATGCCCTGTTCGCAGGGCAGATGGAGATTTCCCGGGCAAAGGCGAGGCGGCTCTGCGAGCGGGGATTGATCCGGGGGCAGGAGGGGAATGTGCAGGCGAAGGACAGGGTGCGGGACGGACAGATTTTTTGTTATCAGTCCCAGGCCGTAAGCGAAGCGGAACCATCCGGCGATATGGTAATTCCAGGAAACAACCCCGGCGGGGAGCGATGCAGGTTGTATTTTAAACAGACATGATTTATACTGAAATCCAGATTTTATTGAAGGCAATGGGCCGCCGGCGCAGCCTGCGGGCCGTTGGTTTGACAGGAAGAGGAAAGAATCAGTATGATACTTGCATTTGACACGCCCTACCGGCCGTTGACGTCCCGGCCCTTTCTCAGCAACAGCACATACGCGGAGTACCTCCCCGGGGAGGCTCTGCGCCCTTACGTGAGCTGTTTTTGGGCCTCCGGGGTCAGTGGCGGGGAAGCGGACGTACTGGAAGCTGCTGCCACGGAAGCTGCCGTCCCGGAAGCGGACATTCCCGAAGCTGCCGCCACGGAAGCGGACGTACTGGAAGCCGCCGCCACGGAGGCAGACGTCCTGGAAGCAGACGTCCCGGGAGCTGCCGTCCCAGGTGCCGCAGGGCGGGAAACGGCCCTTTTGGCGGGGACGGTGCGGGTCATCCCGGATACGTGCATGGATATCATTATCGAGATCAACCACACCCGGCAGAGCATCAGCAGCCGGCTGTGCGGGATTCAGGACTGCACGCTTATGGTCGAACAGGGCCGGGGAGGGGACCGGGTGACCAAGATCGCCGCCCGGTTTTATTTCTGGTCGGCCAGGCTGTTTTTGGATCTGGAGCTGGGGGAGACGGCGAACCGGGTGCTGGATCTGGAATTGGTGCAGCCGGGCTGCAACCGGGAGTTTGAGCCGCTGTTTTATCACCGGTCCGTGGAGGAGAGCATTTCCTGGCTGGAAGGGTATCTGCTGGAACGGCTGGAAACGGACCGGTACAATCCCAATCTGTACAATTCCATTGACTATCTGCTGCGGACCGGGGGAAATGCCGTGGTCAAGGATATCTGCGCGAATAGCTGCGTGAGCCAGCGCCAGATGGAGCGGCTGTTCCGGCAGAACATCGGCCTGCCCATCAAGCGGATCGCCAGCCTGGTGCGCTATCAGAACGTGTGGGGAGAGGTTGTGCGGCGGGACCGGTTTGAGATAATGGACGCGGTGCACCGGTACGGGTACGCGGACCAGGCCCATCTGCTCAACGATTTTAAGAGGTTTCACGGAATATGGCCGGAGCAGGCCAGACAGGCGGCGCTGGCTTGGCGGTAGCGGGGGATTCTGAAACTGAATTGCCGGGAATACCTCAGAGGCAGGCCGAAAGAGGCTTGAGACATGGTAAAATGTAAAAACAAGATAAAAGATGTGCAGGGGTAACGATTTCACAGAGAAATGGATTCTCAAAAGGCAAAGGAGATACAATGTTTGAGTATCAATATGGCATAAGATTATCAGACGATCAATTATCACAATTCAGACGGAAGCTAATCCAAATTTTTGCTCAAGAATATGATATTAAATCCAATCGGTTGTGGAATTGCTTGAGAGTAAAGGCGAAGTGTTTAGACTTTGAAGAAGCAAGTAAATTAGCTGTTCCAGTCTCTGTGCTACTGTATTTGGAAAGACAGAACGAAGTATACCGCACAAGATTTAAAGATGTGTGTAAATATGTAGAAGAATTAGAACCGTGGGAATACATAGACGCATATGTATTTGACGACACGTTTTCCTGGCTCTTTGTAATTACACATGAAGAGTTAAAATGTCTTGTTGTGGGATTACAAGAATAAAAACATACGATTTGCCCGGCATGACAGGGCACAGCCTAAATGGGATGTCGTTTTTTTTCAATACAGAATATGGCGGCTGTGCTATTATTTCCTCAAATACACTTGGAGGTGCAGAATGAAGAAATTGAGCGCGGCTGCGTACAATGAAGTGAGGACATGGATCTACCGCAATGCCAGGCCGCTGGAGCTGGCGCTGTGGCAGTTTGACTTTGAGAACGGAAGTCCGGAGCGGGTGGCGGACATGCTGAGGTTTTACCAGAATGAGGACGGAGGTTTCGGCAACGGGGTGGAGCCGGACAGCTGGAATCCTGAGTCCAGCCCCTACGCCACCATGATTGCGGCCGGTATGCTCCGGGGAATCGGGCTGGCAGAGCAGGGACAGCCGATTTTGGAGGGTATTTTCCGATATCTGGAAAGCGGCGTCCATACCTCGGAGCGGGGATGGCATTTCGGCATTCCGTCCAACGACCGGTATCCCAGGGCGCCCTGGTGGTGTTACAGCGAGGAGCTCAACGCGGTTCAGGACATGGGAATCACGGCCGCGCTCTGCGCTCTGATTCTGCGGTACGGAAGCGGCCATGGGGCGCTGTATGAGCAGGCCTGCGGTTACGTGGATCAGATTCTGGAGCAGGTGGCTGCCAGGGAAAACTTCGGGGAAATGGGGGCGGGCGCGCTCGGAATCCTGGTTCAGGACATCGAGGCGGCCGGGCTGACCGGGCGTTTTGACTGCGGACGGGTGAAGGAGATGTTGCCGGAACTGGTCAACCGGACCATTGAGCGGAACGTGGCGAAATGGGCGGAATATAGGCCCAGGCCGTCGGAATTTATCGCGTTCCCTGAAAGCGTATATTATCCGGGAAATGAGGCGATTGTGGAGACGGAACTGGACTACCTGATCGACACCAGAAACCCCGGCGGCGTGTGGAATATCACCTGGACCTGGTTTGATCTGGGAGAGATTTATCCGAAGGAATTTGCCGTCAGCGAGAACTGGTGGATGTCGTCCAAGGCCATTGAGAAGATGCGGTTTCTCAGGGCGTTTGGGAGAATTGAAAGGGGATTTTAATAAATCTGATATAGAGGGGAGGTCCTGTTGCGCGGCTGCGCGGCAGGGCCTCCCTTTTGGAGCTTAAGAAACATGTCATGAAAATGCCGGGCTGCCCCGTAACTTGGAGATTACACCATTTGTTCGTCAAAGTATGGTTTCAAAACGGAACAGAGCAGTTTGATATCATTTTTATAGGGCGTATCCGGCAGATATACCAAGGCCAGATCATAGGATTGGGAGCAGCCCTCAATGCGGAAAAATCGGTCGGCCAGGTAGTCGGAGTCAGGACATTGGCTGATCGTGCTTGCCAGTCCCTTCTCAACCATTAGAAGAAGACTTTTTTTGTATTGGTAATTCTGCTGTATGTGGGGCACAAAACCGCTTTCCTTTAAAATACTGTCGATAGCCGACCGGATACGGCTGCCGGCGGGCGGGAGAACTAAAGTCTCGTCCCTTAATGCCTCCAGCGGAAGAAACGGATAAGGCTCCCCGGGTTTTGTGACAGCTCTGTCTTCCTGGGGGCTGCCCTTGCGCAGCCAGATCCCCAGAAAATCGCGATGTATAATTTTGTAGTCCAAATTTTTGATTTTCAGGGGCAGGCGGATGATTGCCAAATCGATGTCGCCGTTTATCAGATTCCGTTCCTGATCATCTGCCGGACCTTCCTGAAAGTCCAGATCAATATTTTGCAGTACAGTTTCCCCGTGGCTCATGAGCGCTGCCATAATCTGATATCCATGTCTTGGTGGAACTCCGATTTTGAGCAGATGCCGCCCGGACCGCGGAGTGATATCCAGTTCATTGACAAAACCGTCATAGATGGGAACGATTTTGTGCGCAATATCCGCGAAGGCCAATCCCGTCCGGGTAAGCTCGGCAGTTTTTCCGGAACGCCGGATCAACAGAGGCGTGCCCAGTTCCTGCTCCAGCTTTTTGAGGCATTGGCTGACAGCCGGCTGAGAAATATACAGTTTTCTTGAAGCGGCCGAGATACTTCCGCACTGGACGATTTCCAGAAACAGTTGCATATCCTGAATTTTCATATGTCTTCTACCTTTTTGTTCATTGTAATTCAATGGTTGCTTTTATATTAACACAGGCATATTTGAATGTAAATGCAGAAAACCCATAAGCAAAATATGTGGGTAATATGGATTATTGGTATTAGACGGGAAGGGAGATGGAACGTATACTTATGGTATCAGTATACTGTACAATTAAAAAACGAGTAGGGGGAACTATAATGTCACAGAGTTTAATCGTTGCAATCATTCTGATCGTGATGATTGTTTCATTTTTTGCAGGTTATATACCTATGGCAGCCACGGCACTGGCAGTCCCGATGTTTCTGCAAATTACGGGAGTTTTGAGCTTTAAGGATGCATGGGCGGGCTTTTCAAGCAGCACGGTCATTTCTCTGGTGGTTCTGTTTATCCTGGGAGGAATCTTAAATCAGACTACTTTTTTGGAAGATTTGAAGCAGTTTGTCGTGACAAAGCTGGGAGCTGGGGCAAAGGGAAAACGGCGGGTGCTGTTGGCGGCAATGCTGATGAGCGTGGTGTTCTCAACATTCGCCTCTCCGGTCAGCGCAATGGCTATCATGCTGCCCATTGTGGTCGCCATTGCAAAGGACACGGGGCTGCCGGTGAAAAATACCATTAAGGCCTGCACAGATGTGGCCTGTTCCAGCAACAATGTGCTGCCGGTAGGCCCCGCTTTGACCGCTTACATAACCTTCAACGGCTATCTGGAAGCGGCCGGGGCCACGGAGCGTTTCAGGTTCGCAGATCCATTTCTGGCAAAGGTGCCGATTTTCCTGGTATTCTTTTTGTACATTTATTTTATCGGCTTTAAACACTATGCAAAGAACGGCGATGTCAAAGTGCCGGAGGCAGGAGAGAGCGCGGCAAAAAAAGCGGACAGGAAGAAAGCCGAGCTGACGCCTTTCCAAAACAAGCTGGGAAAGATTCTGTTTTTCGGAAGCGCGGCTGCAATGATTATAACCAGTACATTTACCAGTATTGACCTTTACATTGTAGGGGGAATCGCGATCCTGATCGCGCTTGCAGCAGGAGTGATCAACCAGAAGGAAGCCATCCGCTCCGTTCGCTGGGAGACTATCTTTATCTATGGGGGGACAGTATCCCTAAGCACTGCTATGAATGATTCAGGACTCAATGAGATCATTGCTACTGGAATTTCGAGCATATTGGGAGGCGTTACCAATGTCTATATTGTGGCGGGCGTGTTTTTTCTGACATCCTTTATTATGACTCAGTTTACCAGTAACCGTACTGTGGGAGCGGTGTTTCGTCCGCTGTCCATCGCCGCTGCGGTGGGACTGGGAATGGACCCGCGGTTTACACTGCTGGCAATCCACTACGGGTCATCCCTCTCCAACCTTACACCTATGGCCACATCCGCACAGCTGTTGGCGTTTAATGAGGGAGGATTTAAGATGAAAGAATTCGTGTTAGGGTCAATCGGGCCGGCGCTGATCTATTTCATTACATTTATGGTGTGGTTCCCCATTTGTTTCAGCGTACTATGATACGGGGAGGAAAATAGAATATGGAACGAAAACAAAAAGCGGTTTTCCCGACGCCGTACAAAGAGCGGGAGGAATCAGAATGCCTTTGGTTCCGCTATATTTACTGTCAGTGCTATGAACTTAAGCTGCCGGACGGCACCACGATTGTAACGGACCCGTTTATCAGCGGAGCGGTGGATGACTTTACGGTGGACGAGTTGACAGGGGCAGATTACATTATTCTGAATCACACACATTTTGACCATGATATGGATGTGCGCAGGATCTGGGACTGTTTTCACGGGAGAGTGATCTGCCAGAAAGAGGTGGCCATGGAGGTGGCGCGTTTCTTCGATATCCCCTACAGCAGCATTTACGCTGTTGGGGAGGAATGCACCTACTATCTGCCGGAATTTACCTTGCAAACCTTCCATGGGCTTCACGATAACCGGAAAGCCAGGGAAGGGACGGACAAGCGGCCGTCCCAGCAGGACGACATAACGCTGCGGCGGTTCCAGATCGAAGGTCATCATCTTCTGGATCAGATGGGAGCAGTGTTCATGATGAACTGGGTGATGACCACCCGGCAGAATTTTAAGATTGCATTTAATGCAGGACAGGATTTTGAGGAGCATGCCCGGCACCTGGATTTGGTGAAGCCAAATATTATGATCCGTCACCGGATACGCTCATACAGCCCCCAGGAATACGCGGACCAGTGCGAGCGAACGGGAGTTCAGTATATCCTGCCATGCCATCACAGCAACGCGTTGGTGACGGGAGAGGATCTCAACGAATATATGGAGCAGGTCAATCAGATCTTGGAGGAGCGTCATAGTCCGGCCAGGGCATTTAATCCGGAGCCTTACCGTTGGTACAAGCTGTATCTGGGAATTGAATAATCTGAAAAGGGCTGTGGATATCCCATAGCCTTTTTAAATCAGGAGGTCGTTTTTATGCCGCTTTTGGAAATTAAGGCAGTATAATACTTTATTATGATGAGAGGGGAGCGGCAACCGTCATATCATTTCGGCTCGTTCCAGGCTTGAACATGCGGCTTCTTTTACTGGTATATTAGCCGGAATGGGATATCATGTGATTGAAATCCAACTGAGGGGATATGGGAAGTCCGTACATATCTCAAAGGATTACAGTTCCAGATGGTACGACATATGGGCGTAGTGTGCGGGCCACACACAAAGTACGGAAAGGATATTAGGGACGAGCGGAAACGCACCCTGGAATGCGCCCAGGATGAGGAAGTCTGGAAGGCGGGTGGCGGAGGATATTGATGCGTTTTCGACGGGAAGGGGCTGCGTGTAAGAATCTATAATACGAATATGGACAAAGGAGCGGTGTGTGTCAAAGGACATACACGGCTTCTTTATTATGTGCGCCCGGCGGCGCACGTTTCTAAGTATGACGGGCATGCCGTCAGTCTGTGGTGAAAATCCACAAGGGGCGTAGTTGTCGACGAACCCCAAAGCGACTCCCAAGGTTCACACTTTGAAGTGTGGGCGAGAAGAAGGGATAGCGAAATCGTAGCCTGACGAACAGAAACCTGATATAAGTGTCATCTATTGAAACCGCCGTGTACCGAACGGTACGCACGGTGGTGTGAGAGGACGGGAGTTAGTCACTCCCTCCTACTCGATCTTATGGCGTCAGAACAAAAAATCAAGTATCGCGTCCCGGCAAATTGATTCGCCGCCGTTTCTATGATACAATAGGGAAGCTGTTATGGATGTTTTCCGGTTCGTCCGGTGAAAAGAGGGAAGAATTTGGATATCGGTTTACACAATATACACAGAATCGCCGTCATTTCCGACACCCATGGCCTGATCCGGCCTCAGGTGCGGGAGAAGCTGGCGGGCTGCGAGGTGATCCTGCACGGCGGGGATATCAACCGCCAGGCCATTCTGGACGAGCTGGCCAGGATTGCCCCGGTCCATGTGGTGCGGGGAAATAATGACAAGGAGTGGGCGGAGCACCTGCCGGAAACGTTGAGTCTGGAGCTCTTTGGGCTGCGGATATTGATGGTCCACAACAAGAAATATCTGCCGGAGGATTTGGGCGACCGGAACCTTGTGATCTACGGCCATTCCCACAAATATGAGGAGAAGCAGGTGGACGGGAGAACCTGGCTGAATCCGGGGAGCTGCGGCCCAAGGCGCTTTAACCAGCCCATCACTATGGCGGTGGTGACGGTGGAGGAGAGGACCGGGACGTTTTCGGTGGAAAAAGTGGAAATTCCCCATGAGAAGCAATGAACTGTGAGCTGACAGACGGCGCGGGGAATTCATTTCCGCCGCCCGGTCAAAGCTGGAATCATAATAGAATCAGAACGGAGAACTGCATGATACACGATTACTTACCCATCAGCCGGGCGGATATGAATATCCGGGGCTGGAAACAATGCGATTTTGTCTATGTGACGGGCGACGCCTATGTGGACCACCCGTCTTTCGGCCACGCCATCATCAGCCGGATTCTGGAAGCCCACGGCTACAAGGTGGGGATCATCGCCCAGCCGGACTGGCGGGACAAGGAGAGCATCACGCTGCTGGGAGAGCCGCGGCTTGGCTTTCTGGTGTCGGCCGGCAATATGGATTCCATGGTGAACCATTATTCCGTGTCCAAGAAACGCCGCTCCCAGGACGCCTACACGCCGGGGGGAGAGATGGGAAAACGCCCGGACTACGCCACGGTGGTGTACTGTAACCTGATCCGTTCAGTGTACAAGAAGTCGCCCATCATCATCGGCGGCATCGAGGCCAGCCTGCGCCGCCTGGCTCACTACGACTACTGGTCCAACAAGCTGAAGCGGTCTATTCTTCTGGACTCTCAGGCGGATTTAATCTCCTACGGCATGGGCGAGCGGTCCATCGTGGAGATCGCGGAAGCGTTGGAAAGCGGCCTGGACGTGAAGGACATCACCTTTATTGAAGGGACGGTATACAAGACAAAGGATTTAGAAAGCGTTTACGACTACAAATTGCTGCCGTCCTACGCCCAGCTGACAGAGGACAAGAAAGAGTACGCCAAAAGCTTTTACGTGCAGCACTGCAACACCGACCCGTTTACAGGGAAACGGCTGGTGGAGCCCTACGACAACGGCGTGTATGTGGTGCAGAACCCGCCTGCCAAGCCTCTTAGCCAGATGGAAATGGACGAGGTCTACAGCCTTCCCTACATGCGCAATTACCACCCCAGCTACGAGGAGCTGGGCGGAATCCCGGCCATCCGGGAGGTGAAATTCAGCCTGATCAGCAACCGGGGCTGTTTTGGGGCGTGCAGCTTCTGCGCCCTGACCTTCCACCAGGGCCGCATCATTCAGGCCAGAAGCCACGAGTCCCTGGTGGAGGAGGCGAAGCTTCTGACCGAGGAGCCGGATTTCAAGGGATATATCCACGACGTGGGCGGCCCAACGGCCAATTTCCGGTTCCCGGCCTGTGAGAAGCAGATGACCAAGGGGGCCTGTCCCAACCGCCAGTGCCTGTTCCCAAAGCCCTGCGCCAATCTGAACGCGGACCACACGGATTATATCGAGCTGCTGCGCAAGCTGCGTTCCCTGCCCAAGGTGAAGAAGGTGTTTATCCGCTCCGGCATCCGTTTCGACTACCTTTTGGCGGATAAGAACCGCAAATTCCTGCGGGAGCTCTGCGAGCACCATGTCAGCGGACAGCTGAAGGTGGCGCCCGAGCACGTGGCGGATGCGGTGCTGACCCGCATGGGCAAGCCTGCCAACAGCGTGTACCGGCAGTTTGTGAAGGAGTATAAGGAAATGAACGGGCGGCTGGGCTTAAAGCAGTACCTGGTGCCCTATCTGATGAGCTCCCACCCGGGTTCCACGCTGACCGAGGCGGTGGAGCTGGCGGAGTATCTGCGGGATCTGGGCTATATGCCGGAACAGGTGCAGGATTTCTATCCCACGCCCTCCACCATATCCACCTGCATGTACTATACCGGATACGACCCCAGAACCATGGAGCCGGTCTACGTGCCGGTCAATCCCCACGAGAAGGCCATGCAGCGCGCCCTGATCCAGTACCGGAACCCCAACAATTACGATCTGGTGGTGGAGGCATTGAAAAAGGCCGGCCGCACGGACTTGATTGGCTATGATAAGAAATGTCTGATAAGGCCCAGAAACGGAGATGGTGGACGGGGATATTATCCGAAGAAGGAGCAGGGGGTGGGCGGCGTTCCCGGACGTCGCGGGACCTCCGGTGGGAAAGACAGCCAAAGCCGGACCGGAAAGGGCAAAAAGACCATCCGCAATGTGCATAAGAAGGTAAAAAAAGGTTAGGTTCGTGTTAGACGATAACGGAAACCTAATTCGCAGGGGGAGTGTAACAATTATGGAGACAGTAAAGCAGATCCGTATTCCGGTAATTGCTGATTCAGTTCTAAGCCCTGATTTTTTCTACGGTGACAATACGGGAATCTATTTTGTGACCGACGATGATCAATATGGGCGGATTACGTTTGAAAATTTGGATTCCGTTAAGATTTGCCGTGGAGAGGTAATGCCCTATAAAGTTGACTATTCTTTGGGGGACAGAGGAACCTGGGTCTATCAGGTGGAGAATTCGAAATGGCAGCAGGAACGTTTTGATTATGAGAATCATTACTATGGGAAATCCTATGAATTCGGCGGAGATGTGAATGAAATGCTGACTGATTTTAAGCATTATTTGTTTTCATTTCATGATCAGTTTATAGAAGTAATCGCCCGTGGATTTTGGTTTGAAAAATCAGAATCCTCCTTGTTTGGCAAAAAACTTATGGATGGGCATCCCTTCCTGCCGTTGCCGGAGGATCCTGCTGAAAGAATCACGGCGCATTCGCTTACGTCTCAAATCAGAAAAAATCCAAAACCTAAAGAGCAGCTTGTTGCCGATGCCCAATTTTGTTCTCAAAAAATATATGAATTTGCGTTGGAACTGGATGGAACGGCCACCGTCGATCACACGTTATTACTGTCATACAGAAATGGAAAGCTGGTGAGCACGCTCAGAGGTTATTTTGGCCGCAGGGGAGTTGAATTTGACGGATTCGCAAGTTTGGAACAAGTGATCCCATTGGTTGAGAACTATATGGGAGAAGTTTATGAGAGAAGACAGTTCCTGTAAATGTAAAATTTTTCGGATGCTCAGGCGATAACCCCACTATCGCCAAAAGCATCCGTTTTTTAGAACAAATGTTTGGAAAAACCTGAAAAATCTCCTTGTTTTACCGCCTCTTCTAAGGTATAATGTCCAATATGGACGGAAATTTAGTTGCATGAGGAGAATGAAAAAGATGGAGATGACGGCAACTCAGATCGCCAGGGAATTGGACATTTCCAGATCCTATCTGTATTATCTGAAGAACAATCACGCCTTCACCGTGGAGGTGGATGAGAACGGCCGGCCGGTGTGGAACCGGGAGGTTTTGGAGGCGATCCGGCGGGTGCTTGCGGAGCGCAAGGTCCCGGCCAAAGAGAAGAAGGAGGAGTCCTACCGGACCATCCGCATCAACAACCGGCGCTATCTGGGGAACAAGTACAAGCTGCTGGATTTTATCCGCAGGGTGGTACAGGAGCACTGTCCCGGGATCAGCACGGTGGCCGACATTTTCGCGGGCACCGGGGCCGTGGCCTCTGCCTTCACCGACAAGAAGCTGATCACCAACGATATCATGTACAGCAACTATATCTGTCACAAGGCCTGGTTCGACAGCCAGCCTTACTCGGAGGAGAAGCTGGTGGACCTGATTCTGGACTACAACAGCCTCCGGGTGGACGAGGAGAACTACATGACGGAGAACTTCGCGGACACCTATTTTTCCAGAGAGGACTGCGCCAGGATCGGCTACATACGGGAAAATATCGAGAACCTGTACAAAAAAGGGGAGATCAATGAGCGGGAGCGGGCGCTGCTCATTACCTCCCTTCTCTATGCCATGGACAAGATCGCCAAGACCTGCGGCCACTACGACGCCTACCGCAAGGGGGCTGTGTTCGACCGGCATCTGGAGCTGGCGCTGCCCGTGCCCGAGGGGACGTTAAACGCCAACAACGTCTGCTACAACGAGGACACCAACGAGCTGATGAAAAAGATCGAGGCGGACCTGGTCTACATCGATCCGCCCTACAACTCCCGCCAATACTGCGACGCTTACCATTTACTGGAAAATGTTGCCCGCTGGGAGAAGCCCCAGGTCCACGGTGTGGCCCGGAAGATGGACCGCAGCGCGCTTAAGAGCGACTACTGCACCACCAGGGCGGCGGACGCTTTTGAGGACCTGATCCGCAATACTAAGGCCAGGTTCATTTTGCTGTCATACAACAACATGGCGGAGAAGGGGGACGAGCGGTCCAACGCCAAGATGAGCGACGAGGACATTTTGCGGATTCTGGGGCAGAAGGGGCGGGTCAGCGTGTACTCGGAGAGCTACAAGGCTTTTACCACGGGCAAGTCGGATATCAAGGAGAACGAGGAGCGGCTGTTTCTGTGCGTGTGCGAGGAGGAGCGGGAGGTGATTCCGTCGCCCCTGAATTACACGGGAGGGAAGTTTAAGCTGCTGCCCCAGATTCTGCCGTTGTTTCCGAGGGACGCGGGGCAGGTGGTGGACCTGTTCTGCGGCGGCTGCAACGTGGGCCTCAATGTGGGGGCCAGCCGGGTGCTGTTCAACGACACCAACGAGCATCTGATCCGCCTGTTCGAGGTATTCGGGCGCATGGATAAGGAGGCGGTGTTCGGGGAGATCAGCCGGATCATCGACCGCTTCGGCCTGTCCCGGTCCTGGGAGAAGGGCTACGCCCACTACCGCTGCGGCAGCTCCTCGGACGGGCTGGGGGATTATAACCGGCAGCCTTTTTTGGAACTGAGAAAGGCGTTTAATGAGCGCAGGGAGCGGGACGATCTGTATTATCTCATGCTCTACGTGCTGATTGTGTATTCCTTCAACAACCAGATACGGTTCAACCGAAAGGGCGAGTTCAACCTGCCGGTGGGCAAGCGGGACTTTAACCCGCGGATGCAGAAGAAGCTGTCCGCATTTATGGACCGGCTGAAAAGCGGGGACTACCGGTTTACCAGCCGGGATTTCCGGGAGATAAGGCCGGAGGAATTTCCGGCGGACACATTTTTCTATGTGGACCCGCCTTACCTGATCACCTGCGCCACCTACAATGAGCAGAACGGGTGGACGGAGCAGGACGAGCGGGATCTTCTGGCCTATCTGGACCGTGTGGACGGCTGCGGCATGCGGTTCGCCCTGTCCAACGTGGTGGAGAGCAGGGGGCGCAGGAACGATATTCTGGCGGACTGGGTGGAGCGCCACCCGGGGCATTACCGGATGATTCCGCTGGATTTCAGCTATTCCAACTCCAACTACCACATCAAGGACAAGGGAAGCGCCACCAGGGAGGTTCTGGTGGTCAATTATGGTTAATGGCCGCAAATGGGCCTTAGCCGGTTACGGAGGCTGATATGGCAAAAATACCCTTTAAAGGCTACTGCTTCGCCGTTGGCACCACAAGCTACCGGACGGACAAGTTCAACCTGAATATTGAGCGGCAGCTGGAGATGATGAGCCGGTTTCGGGAACTGCCGGAGAACCGGGGGATTTCCTGGACCAGCAACAGCGATTTCCAGGCCGCCTACTACAATTACCTGAAGGCTGACGGCTTCGTGAAGGGCGACGCGCCCAGGCCGGACAAGGACGCCAGGCAGAAGACCTCCGGCCTCAAGGACATCGGCCTGATGGACGAGGAGCGCAACGTCACGGCGGCTGGAAGGGCGCTGCTGGCCATTTCCAAAAAGGGGGATTTCACGCCGGACAACCTGCTGGAAATTCCCAAGGACAGCTACATTTTCCTGAAGCAGCTGTTAAAGACCGCAAATGATGTGGACGGGAGCATCGTCCGCCCCTTTGTGGTGTTCCTCTCCCTGGCGTCCCGCCTGTCCTACCTGACTTACGAGGAGTTCACCTATCTGCTGCCCCTGTGCGTGGACCGGGAGACCACGGAGCGGGTGGCTGCGGAGATACAGCGCTGCCGGGAGGGGAATCAGGGCGTGGACGACATTATTCTGTCCGTGCTGATGAAAAAGGAGAATTACCGGGCGGCTCTGGAGTTACTGCTGGCGGAGCCGGTGACCGAGGACCTGATCTGCACGGTGGGGATCAACCGCAAGAGTAAGGTCTACGACAAGCCCTACTACGCCATTTACCGGGAGCTGGAGCGGATCGTATTCGACCGGGACGGGAGCGCGCCTGTGCGCCTTCTGGCCGCCACCTCAAAATTGACCAATTCCAAGGTGGGCGGGGCATGGCGCAAGCTATTGTTTAAGGTCAGCACCGAGGCTTCGGCGAAGAATAAGCGGTTGGATGTGATGAACGACATTCCCCTTCTGCGGGCGGCGGACGAGGCAACGTTTAAGCGGGAATTTTTCCGGGCCATGCATCTGATCAAGGCTAAGGCTACGCTGTCGGACTATTTTGACCTGAACCGGCGGTATTTTAAGGTCACGGACGTGGTGATCTTCGAGGACGGAAAGGTGTGCCTGGACGTGCTGCCCAAATGCTTTTTCGCCGAGGCGGGGGAGGAGCTGACGGATCTGGCCTTCCGGCGGTGCGCGCAGCTGGAGGAGGACGTGCCCCTGGAGGCCATCGCGCCCTGCCTGGCGGTGGAGCCTGCCCGCCTTTACGCCCGCCTGAGCCGGGAGGTGGGCGTGGCGGTGACGGACAGCGCCGCGGCCAAGCAGGTGTTAAAGGCCAGGCGCTACGCCCGGTTCGACCGCATGGTGGAGGCACGGTTCACGAAAGAGGTGCTTTCCTGGCTGTTCGAGATGTTCCGGCTGCGCCAGGACGGGGAGATTCACCGGCTGGTCACGGACAACGCGGATATCCCCACCATTTACGAGTATATCACGGCCATCGCCTGGTACCGGATCAGCGGCTGTAAGGGGGACGTGCTGGAGTATATGAACCTGTCCCTGGAGGCGGACTTGCTGCCAAGGACCCACGCGGGGGGCGGCGAGGCGGATATCGTGTGGAAATACGGGGCCACGGATCATTATCCGGCCCACACTCTGTTGATCGAGGCCACGCTGAGCGACGGCAGCGGACAGCGGCGCATGGAGATGGAGCCGGTTTCCCGCCATCTGGGGGATTACCGGCTGGCCCACGGGGATGAGGAGGCTTACTGCGTGTTCACCTCCACCAATGTGAACTATAATGTGATCTCCGATTTCCGGCTGCGGCGGGATATGGTGTACTACAGCCCGGACGGGAATCATAAGGTGAAGGGACTGAAGATTCTTCCGCTCTACACGGAGCAGATCGCGGATCTGCTGGAGGCGGAGGTGGAATATGACCAGGTTTACGAGCTGCTGGAGCAGGCCCACCGGGCGGAGGAAGAGCCCAGGGAGTGGTTTGAACGGCGGATCGCCGGGGCCTGCAGGCGTGCGGGAGGTTGCAGATAAATGCTGTTGGCGTGCAATTATTATGAGGAGACGGAGCGGCTGGCCAGAGAGGGCAGGATCGCGGTGGACTGTTTCAAATACCCGTCTCTGGGCTTTCAGATGAAGGCGTTTGACGATCCTGCGCTTGTGGAATACGGCGAAATGGCCGCGCGGGTGCGGGAGCTGGGGCCTTTGCTGCTCCACGGGCTGGGACAGCGGGACAACGACATCGGCCGGGCGGATTTTAAGGAGCGGTTTGACCCAGCGTTTACCGGGCGGATTCTGGAGCTGTCGGGCATCCGCGGGGTGTCCCTGCACCTGTGCGGCGGGGATACAGCGCTGCCGGTAGGGGAGCGGAAACGCATCATAGTGGATCATATCCGGTATCTGCGGGAAGCCCTGGGGGAGCTGGAGTTTTTGTCACTGGAAAATGTGGACGGTAATCCGTATTCGGATATGACCTACAGCGATTGCTGCGTGGACCCGGATTTTATCCGGGAGGTGGTGGAGGATGCGGATGTGGAGTATCTGCTGGATATCAGTCACGCTTACGGGGCGGCCTTGGCCAGGGGGATGGACGTGCGGGAATATATCGGCCGCCTGCCGTTAGAGCGGCTGTATGAGATTCATATCAACGGCTGGATGCATACGGAGCGGGGGATGATGGCCCACACAAAGATTCACGAGGAAGGGTACGAGCTGCTGGAGGAGGTGCTGTCCAGGACGAAACCGCGGATTGTGACGCTGGAGTACGGCCGGGGGGACGACCGGCTGGGGGCAGGGATTCCGCTGATGAAGCCCGGGATATGCAATGAGCGGGCGATGGAGGAGATCGAGGAGCAGGTGGGGCGGCTGCGGAAGTTGATTGGGCGGTATGAAAATGCATGAAATGGCATAAAACAGCATGAAACTGTGCGCAGCGGCACGAAATGGACATAAAACAGACATAAAACGGCATGTTTTTGAGAACGGAGGCTTGACAGGCCTCCGTTTTTCGGCTAGTATCCTCTTTGGGTCAAAAATGAAATAAGGGGAAATGAGTCGGAATGCAGAATATATCCATATTTTTTATCATAGAAATGATCGGAACGGTGGCGTTCGCCTCCTCGGGGGCTATGGTGGCGATTAAGAAGGAGCTGGACTTGCTGGGCGTGGTGGTGCTGGGCGTGACCACGGCGGTGGGCGGCGGTATGCTGCGGGACATTATCCTGGGAAATGTACCCCCGGCGCTGTTTATGAATCCGGTCTATGTGATCGCGGGCTTTCTGACCGTGCTCGTCCTGTTTACCGTGGTGCGGCTGAACCAGATGATCCTGGAGAGCCGGTCCATCGAGATGTATGAGCGGGTCATGAACATTTTCGATGCCGTGGGCCTGGGCGCATTTACGGTGACGGGGATCAACACGGCGGTGATGGCGGGATACGGGGATTACCGGTTCCTGGCGGTATTTCTGGGCGTGCTCACCGGCGTGGGCGGGGGAGTATTGCGGGACATTATGGCGGGGCAGACGCCTTATATTCTGCGGAAGCATTTTTATGCCTGCGCTTCGATTATCGGGGCCATTGTGTACACTTACCTGCTGGAGTTCGCTGGGGGCGACTTCGCGGTGGTGGTCAGCGCCTGCCTGGTGGTGGTGATCCGGCTGCTGGCCACGCGGTACTGCTGGAATCTGCCGAAGGCGACGAGAAAGAAAAAGGAAGTTGCGTGAGGGGGGATTTCCGGGTGGAATGCTGCGGAGTGCGGCGGGGGGATTTCCGGGTGGAACGCTTCGAAGCGCGGCGGGCGTATTTTCGGGCGGAACACTGCGGCGCGCGGCGGGCGTATTTCCGGGTGGAGCGCTTCGGCGCGCTGCTGGCGCCTTTCCAGGCCGTCCAGAGCGCCGTATAAAAGTGGTATGAAAATGTTTGCTCCGCAATGAAATTTCTTGTGTGTTGGCCCTGTTCCGTAGTATAATAAAAGAAAAGCGGCGCGTTTTTCGAGGGAAAACGGCTGCGGACAGGGGGTATTTTATGGATAGCCGGACATTTAAGATCACATCCACGAACAACCACGTGCCACTGAAGATTACGCCGGGACATTTTGCCACCAACCACTCCCACATCAACTACTATCTTGACGTGACCACCTTAAAGGCCAGGATGAGCGAGGCCCGCCAGGCGGCGGAGGCCCTGGCTGGCATGTACATGTACGACACGGTGGTGGACACCATCGTCTGCCTGGACGGCACCCAGATCATCGGCGCGTATCTGGCCGAGGCGCTGACCAACGCGGGCGTGATGTCAAAGAACGCTCACCAGACCATTTATGTGATCGCGCCTGAGTACAACAGCAACAGCCAGATGGTGTTCCGCGAGAATACCCAGCCCATGGTCACGGGCAAGAATGTGATCCTTTTGATGGCTTCTATCACCACGGGCAAGACCATCGCCAAGGGCATCGAGTGCATCCGCTATTATGGCGGGATTCTGGCTGGTATCTCCACCATTTTCTCTGCCATTGAGGAGACGGACGGCATTCACATCAACAGCATTTTCGGCATGCGGGACCTGCCGGATTACCAGGCCCACGACTACCGCGACTGCCCATTTTGCCAGAAGGGGATTAAACTGGATGCGTTGGTGAACAGTTATGGGTATTCAAAACTTTAGATGAGACATTAAGGGATTTTGCGGCGGCGCCTGGAGCGCCGCTGTTTTTGGATAAAAATGCGAAGGAGGCAGGAAATGGAAATGGATAGAAATGAAGGATTCTGGGCGGCGCTTGACCGGCTTGTGGAGGAATCGGAGATTGTGATTGACCGGCCGAAGGGAACGGCCCATCCAAAGTTCCCGGATTTTATTTATAAGGTGGATTATGGTTACCTGAAAAACACTTCGTCCATGGACGGAGGCGGAATCGACGTCTGGGTGGGGACGGATGAGGGGAAACGGGTCGGCGGGGTGATGTGTATTGTGGATTTGCTGAAACGGGATTCGGAGATCAAGATTTTGATTGGATGTACGAAAGAGGAAGAGGAGATTGTCTTTGAGACGCATAATGGGACAGAGTTTATGAAGGGGGTGTTGGTGAGGAGGGGGTAAAGAGGAAATGGTAAATGTAAATTCATAAGCCATCAATCCGCCTCCAATTTTTCGAACAGAGCTTCCACACTATCGAAAACGGGCTGCTCGCCGGAGGCAATTTTGGTTTAACGTCATCGATGTCGATTTTCAGTTCACTGAGGTATTTCTTTGGATTGACGACTACCGGCATAACCTGTGCCTTTTGGCGAAATTCAGTTAACATGTGATTCCCTCCTCTGCTTTGGGTCAGAAAATAGAAATTTCTTATTTTCTTACTTATGGTATATCCATTTTTTGCGGATTATGCAAGAGGGGGTATAATGCATGTTCACAGGGAATTTTGAAGGAGGTCACCTCTAAAAATAAACATATTCTTTAAACTCCCCCTACTATTGACAATCGATTTTTATGATGATAATCTGTGATTAGAGATTTCGGATACGGTATACAATCGAAAGAGAGGGAACGTCCATTGGAAAATATACGTAACATGTCAATTCGCGAAAAAGCATACTATTTGCTGAGGGAAGCCGTCATAGACGGCTCATTAAAGCCGGGGGAACGTCTGGTGGAGGACAGCCTGGCCGCTCAGTACAATGTGAGCCGGACTCCCCTGCGGGAGGCAATCCACAAGCTGGAGATGGAGGGATTTCTGCAGCGTCTTCCCAGCAGAGGCCTGGTCGTGGCCGAGCTTTCGGGCAAGGAGGTGGAGGAGCTTTACCAGGTGCGCGGATATCTGGAAGGGCTGGCGGCTCACGAGTTTACCAGGAATCTGACGCCGGATAACCGTAATATGGTAAGCACTTTACGGCAGAACGTGGTTTATTACCATGATAACGGGGAGCAGGAGAAGGTTTTGGAGAGCTGTAAGCAGCTTCACCGGTTTGTCCGGGAGAACTGCGGCCACAAGATCTGCCGGGAATATATTGAAAAGATGGACCTGCACATTGCCAGGTACCGCAGGCTGGGAGTCCGCCAGGCCGGGCGTGTGGAACAGGCTTATCAGGAGCATTTGCAGATTATGGACGCTATGCTGGCAGGGGATCCCCAGGCCGCGGAGGAGACCATGAGGGGCCATGTGCTCAACTCTGCGAAGGTAGCTTTCGAAGCGATCAAGGCATATATACAGCAGGCCGAGTGAAAGGCCGGCTGTATATATGGGGAATATTGGATACGGTATCCGAAAGGAGTGGGACACAGGCGGGTTCTGATAAAAATAGGTAAGCTTTTATTTGTATCCATATATTGGATACGGTATCCTATAACGATTGACGGGTTAAATTTGTACCGCAAAGTGGGAATTAAAAAATCCACCACAAAAAATAAAAAAGGAGAGTGAAGAGATGAGAAAAGGAAAGGTATTGCGGGAATTGCTTCAGCAGGAGGGGATTATTACCGCTCCGGGGGTAACGACGCCTCTGTTTGCCAAGGTGGCGGAGGAACGGGGGTTCAAGGTCCTGTTTGTCACCGGCGCCGGGCTGGCCAACATGAATTTCGGCCTGCCGGATTATGGGTTGGTCACCATGTCGGAGAACCTGGAACTGGTCAAGCGGATCAATGACAATACGGATCTGCCGCTGATTGTGGACATTGACGACGGTTATGGAAACCCCATGAATGTGTACCGTACCCTTCGGGAGTTTTCACGGCTGGATCTGGGCGCAGTGATTCTGGAGGACCAGAAAGCGCCCAAGCGCTGTGGGCATTTTGAGGATCATGAGGTGATCCCGATTTCGGATATGGTGAACAAGATTAAGGCAGCCAGGGAGGGCTCGATGGACCCGGATCTGGTTCTGTTTGCCAGGACGGATGCCATTGCGGTAAATGGTATCGAAGATGCGCTGGAGCGCGGCAAGGCATACGCTGAGGCGGGGGCGGATGTCATTTTCATCGAAGCGCCCAGAACTGTGGAGCAGATGGAGCGGATTCCAAAAGAAATGCCGGTGCCTACGCTGATCAACCTGGTGGAGGGTGGGAAAACGCCTATGCTTAAGAACAGCGAATTGGAAAAACTGGGCTTCAAGGTGGTGCTCTATGCCAACGCGCCGCTGAAAGCCTGTATCAAGGGGATGCAGAACCTGCTGGATTATCTGTTGGAGAATGGCACCACCGACGGCTGTGACGGCGAGCTGATGATCCCGTCGCCGGAGCGCCATGAGCTTACCCACAAGCAGTTCTACATGGATTTGCAGAAACGTTACAAATAGGAGAAGATTTTGAGAGAAGGAGAGGGAAAATGAAGCAGAAACTGGATATTGTCAAGGTATTTCCGGAGATCGATCTGATTCAGGACGAGGCGCTGCACAGGGGAACCATCGCCGTCTGGGAACAGCTGTGGGAAGAATCCAAATGGGAAAATATCATGGATCTGCCCTGTTCCACCCACAAAACGGATTACCCGCATGTGATCCACAACCGTTCAGTGGTGCGCATGGCCATCCATGTGGCGGAGACGCTTAAGGAATTCCACCATGTGGACATCAATATGGATCATCTGATTGCGGCCGCGCTCCTGCAGGATGCCAGCAAGCTGGTGGAGTATGAGCCAACGGAGGACGGCGGCTGTGTGATGTCAGAGCTGGGTAAGACCTTTGCCCACAGCTTTTACGCGGGTCATGTGGCGCTGAACCACGGGATTCCCTATGACGTGGCGCAGGTGATTCTGACGCACTCGCCGGACAGCCCGGTTTATCCGCAGACACTGATCTGTAAAATACTTTTCTATGTGGATCAGACGGACATGGCGGCCATCGGAGGGGACAGATGGCGCAAAATGAATGTAACGTACCGGTGACAACGGGAAATATGAGGGGGAAGGGAATATGAACAGTTCATTGATTATCATTGTCGCCATTGCGCTGGCGATCATTCTGGGGTATTGCACGAAAATCAACACGGGATTTTACGCAGTTTCATTTGCTTACCTGATCGGCTGCTATGTGTTGGGGTATAAGCCGGCGGAGGTCACAACCATGTGGCCGCTGAAAATCTTCTTTGTCATTCTGGCGGTGGCGTTGTTCTACAATTTTGCCATTATCAATGGCACGCTGGAAAAACTGGCGATGCACATTCTCTACCGCTGCCGGAATATGACCGCTCTGCTGCCATTTATCATCTTTCTGATCGCCGTGTTGATCGCCGGTATGGGGGCTGGTTACTTTGCAGTGATGGCGTTTCTGTGTCCGCTGGCACTGCTGTTGTGTGAAAAAACGGGAATGAGTAAGGTGGAGGGCGTAATCGCGGTGTCCTTCGGCGCTCTGGGCGGAGCGAATTTTATGACCAGCATGAGCGGATTGATCTTCCGCGGGCTGATGGAGGGCGCGGGATACGGGGACCAGGCGTTTTCCTATGCCACCAGTATTTTTGTGATGACCATGATCGTGCCGGTGATCCTGCTTCTGGGTCTGGCGGTGATTGGGAAAAAGAACAGAAGACAGTCACTGGGGACGGAGATCGGGAAGCCGGATGCGTTTACGCAAAAGCAGAAAATCAACCTGTGGCTGATTGTGGCGCTGATCGTGATTGTGCTGTCGGCTCCGGTCCTGTACATGATGATGCCGGAAAATGGATTTGCAGCCATGTTGAACCGGAATATGGACGTGGGATTTGTGGCGTTTATCCTGTCCATTGTGGCGCTGCGCTTCCAGCTGGCCGAGGAGAAGCAGGTGATCGCGAAGGTGCCGTGGAACACGCTGATTATGATCTGCGGCGTGGGTATGCTGATCGAGATCGCGGTCAGGGCGGGAACCATAGACCTTCTGGCTGGCTGGATCAGCGGCAATATCCCGGTGTTCTTTGTGCCGGTGGTGCTGACGGCCATTGCGGGCGTGATGTCCTTTTTCAGCAGCACCCTGGGCGTGGTGGCGCCGGCCTTGTTCCCCATCGTCCCGGCGCTGGCTGGGGCTACCGGACTATCGCCTATGGTATTGTTCACCTGCATTATCATGGGATCTCAGTCCACCGGAGGCATTTCCCCATTCTCATCGGGCGGAAGCCTGGCCTTGGGCTCCTGCGCCACGGAGGAGGAGCGGAATACGCTGTTTGGCCAGCTGATGTTTAAGGCTACGCCTGCTGTGTTCTGCATTGTGGCGGTGATTGGATTTATCTTTGGAATTGTCATATAAGTATAAGAAAAAGTCCGGCTTTTCGCCAGCGTTTTGGCTGGTTCAAAAGCCGGATTTTTTCTGCTGGTTAAGAAAGTAGATGAATCGTTTTTATTTTTAGGGTTGGTATGATATACTATTAATTATAAAATCTATCTGGAAAGAAGAACGCATACCCAAAGCCACATCGCAGGATGCTATAACATAGAAGAAGCTGGGAGAAGTAAAAGCATGAAGAAAAATCCACAGGGGAAGTGGTGGCGCAGACTGGATAACACCGGAAAAATCTTCCCGTTGATTGCAAATGAAAACCTGAGCAATGTGTTCCGCATCACCGCGACCCTGAAGGAGGAGGTGCGGCCGGAGTTGCTGCAGCGGGCCTTAGAGGACGTGCTGCCTCATTTTGAGGGCTTTCAGGTCAAGCTCAAGCGGGGCTTTTTCTGGTATTATTTCGAGTCAAATAAACGCACGCCGTTCATCGAGCGGGAGAGCGGTTATCCCTGCCGCTATATCGACCCCAAGAGCAACCAGCTGTTTCTGTTCCGGGTGTCCTACTACAAGCGCCGGATTCATTTTGAGGTGTTCCACGCGGTCACCGACGGCATGGGGGCGGTGCTCTTCATCCGGGCGCTGGTCACCCGGTATCTGCAATTAAAACGGGGAGACGAGCGGGAGATGGAGCCGACGCCGGAGGAAAATGCCGTCGAGCCGGAGGACAGCTATCTGAAGAATTACCGCAAGCTTCCCAAGAAGCGCTACAGTTCTGCGCGGGCGGTACAGCTCAGTGGGGAGGAGCTGGAGCTGGGCGCGGAAAATGTGATTCACGGCAAGGTGAAGGTGCCGGAGCTGAAAGCGGTCTGCAAACGGTACGGCGTCAGCATCACCAAGTATCTGGCCGCCTGCCTGATCTGGTCCATTTATGAGGAATATCTGGATGGCCAGCCCTGCGGCCGGCACATTGGGGTGAACCTGCCCATCAATCTGCGGGCCTTTTTCGGCTCCCGGACCATGTCCAATTTCTTCGCGGTGACGGCCATCGATTTTAAGCCCGACGAGGCGCACATGCCCTTTGAGCGGATTTTAGAGCTGGTGAGCGGGCAGATGGACGAGAAGATCGTGAAGGAGAAGCTGGAGGAGACCATCTCCTACAACGTTTCCAATGAGAAAAAGTGGTATGTGCGGATTATCCCGCTGTGTGTGAAATGGGCGGCGCTGGGGTTCATTTTCCGGAGGAACGACCGGGCGCATACCATTACCTTATCCAATATCGGTCCCATATCCGTGGACGAGGAATATCGGGACGAGGTGGAGGGATTCCACCTGATCATCGGCGTGTCCAAGCAGCAACCGGTGAAGTGCGGGATCTGTTCCTACGGCGAGGACATGGTGATCTCCTTCACCACCGTGTTCGCGGACGCCCGGCTTCAGAAACGGTTTTTCGGAAAGCTGGAGGCAGACGGCGTGAAGGCGCAGTTCGAGAGCAACGGGATCGCCATGCCGGAGGCGGATCAGAAGAACTACCCCGAAATCGGATATGATATCAGTAAATGGAAAAAACTGGTTTGGATATTTTACGCGGTGCTGGCCGCGGCGGCTGTGATTGTGGGGGTGGTCAATCTGGCCACCTACTCCGGGCTCTGGTGGTCCGTGATCGCCATTTTCGGCATGGCCTACGCCGGTCTGACCATGCGCTATTCCATTCTGCGCCACGCCAACCTGGGGAAATCCCTGGTGATCGAGACGCTGGGCATGGCGGTGCTGCTGCTGGTGACGGACCACGTGCTGGGGTATCAGGGGTGGTCGGTGAATTATGGGATTCCAAGTATTATCCTGTTCGCGGATATCGCCATCGTGTTTTTGATCCTGGTGAACCGGATGAACTGGCAGAGTTATTTTATGTATCAGATTGCGATCACGCTGTTTTCATTTATTCCCATCGCCCTGTGGGCAGCGGGATTTATTACCCAGCCGGTGATGGCGATTATCACGGTCATTCTGTCCGTGCTGATTCTGACCATGACGGTGCTTTTGGGGGACCGGCGTGTGAAAAATGAGCTGATCAGGAGATTTCACCTGTGAGGTGAGACAGACAATTTCAACAAGATGGAGGTACGATGCGAGACAAGAGCGTTAGCGTGCGGGGAGCACTGATCCGCGATATGATTCAGGATGTGACGGAAACCACCTTCGGGCGGCCCATCAAGACCGGGGAGTTCCGCAAAAATCCCGTGGAGCCGGCCTGGGTGTGCCCGGCGGGATATCAGTACGAGATTATCGAAAAAGATGATTTTCTCATGGAGTATCTGCGGCCCGAGGGAGTGGTGACGGGCCGGGTGATATTGCAGATTCATGGGGGCGGCTATATCGGGCCTATGAAGAACATTTACCGGAAATTTGCGGTGCGCTATTCCAAGCTGAGCTATGGCGGGGACGTGCTGACGGTGGACTACCGGGTGGCCCCGGAGCATCCCTATCCCGCGGCCCTGGAGGATGCGCTGGCCGCGTACCTCTGGCTGGTGCGGGAGAAAAAATACCGGCCGGATATGGTGGTGTTTGCAGGGGATTCCGCCGGGGGCGGGCTGGCGTTGGCGCTGGTCATGTACCTGAGGGATCACCGGCTGCCGCTTCCGGGCGGGATGATTCTCATGTCCCCCTGGGCGGACCTTACCTGCGGCGGGGAGAGCTACGACAGCAACTATGAGCTGGACCCGCTGTTCGGAAATACACGGGAGAGCATGCTCTACGACTCCCCCTATATTGGGGAGGAGGACCCAAAGAATCCCTATTTATCCCCTGTTTTTGGAAATTTCAGGGGGCTGCCGCCTATGTTGTTCCAGGTGGGAAGCCTGGAAATGCTGTTGAGCGACTCCCTGACGGCGGCGGAGAAAGCCGGGAAGGCCGGGGTCCGCAGGCGGATTTCCGTCTATGAGGGGATGTTCCATGTGTTCCAGATGAGCATGGACCTGTTCCCGGAGAGCCGGGAAGCGTGGGCAGAGGCGGGACGGTTTTTGCAGATCATTTACCATATCCGGGTGAAGCCGGACGGGGTGGTGGTGCGGAAGGTCAAGCCGCGGTCGGGCCTGCGGGGATTCTTTCAACGGTTGTGGGCCGATATGGAGGCGGAAGGAGACGCGCGGGCAAGTGCAGGAAAGGCAGAGGGCGGTCCGGTTCACACGCGCGGGGGGAAGAAGGCCGGGAGCGGCGGGATGACGAAGGCGAAGAAAGCGGCGAGCAGTTAAAACGATTCTTCAGAGATATTTATAGCGTTCCACTTTGTGGGTTTACAGCGGAATCAAAATCAGAGGTTAAGGAGTTCAGATATGGTTTTTTTTGAAAGCGACTATATAGCGGGAGCGCATCCGCAGATCATGAAACGTCTGGCGGAGACAAACCTTGAATGTCTGTCCGGCTATGGGACGGACAAATATTGTGAGAGCGCCCGGGAAAAGATCAGGGCCGCGTGCCGGTGTGAACATGCGGAGGTGGAATTTCTGGTGGGCGGGACTCAGGCGAACGCGGTGATTATCTCGACGATGTTGAGGGACTGCGAGGGCGTGATCGCCGCAAAAACGGGGCATGTGAGCGTCCATGAAGCCGGGGCCATCGAGTACACCGGGAATAAAGTTCTGGAATTGCCGGAGCAGAATGGGAAGATTGTGCCGGATATGCTGGCCGGGTATGTGGCGGATTTCTATGCCGACGCCAACCACGAGCATATGGTATTTCCGGGAATGGTCTATTTGTCCCATCCCACGGAGTACGGCACGCTTTATACGAAACAGGAGCTGGAAGCGATCGCGGACATTTGCCATCAGTACGGCATGACGCTTTTTCTGGACGGCGCGCGCCTGGGATATGGGCTGATGAGCCGGGAATCCGATATGACGCTCTGCGATATTGCGCGAATCTGCGATGTGTTTTACATCGGCGGCACCAAGGTGGGCGCGCTGTGCGGAGAGGCCGTGGTGTTTACCAAGAACAATAAGCCGAGGCATTTTATGACGTCGGTAAAAAAGCGGGGAGCGCTGCTGGCTAAGGGGCGGCTGCTGGGCATTCAATTTGACGCGCTGTTTACGGATGATCTGTATTTTAAAATCAGCAGCCACGCCATCGAGATGGCGGAGCGGATGAAAGGGATTTTTGAAGGAAAAGGGTACAAGTTCCATATTGAGTCGCCGACGAATCAGCAATTTGTTATTCTGGAAAATGAGCGGATGGAGCGGTTGAAGCGGGATGTGGCGTTCAGTTTCTGGGAAAATCTGGATGAGAAGCACACGGTTGTGCGGTTCGCGACCAGCTGGTCTACGACGGAGGAGGATTTGATGGCGTTGGAGGCGGCGTTGGGGTGAAAGGGCTGCGTTAATGTTACAGGGAGGACTTGAATATTTCGAGTCCCCCCTATTTTTTTGAATGCAATGAGACGCTGGCGATTGCCATGTGATTTACGGATCGCTGTGCCCCATATGGATCAGGTGATTGGAAAATCCGCCTCATTTCTCAGCTCCCAGGCGATCCTGGCGCTCTCCTCCAGCTCTTCCAGCCGGAAGAACGCATCCATCACATCCCGCCCCGGCACCACCGGTCCGTGCTGCTTCAGCAGAAAGCCGCTGCTTTTGCCCAAGACGTTGCCGAAGGCGGCGAAGAGTTCCTCGGAGCCGGGCTTTTCGTAGGGAACAAGGCCCACAGGTCCCAGCTTCATGTCCAGGTAGGGCGTGATGGGCGGGATACAGTTAAACGGATGGGCGGCGGCATACCCCGTGCAGCTCCAGAGCACGCTGTAGGTGCTGTGGGTATGGATGACCGCCCGGACGGCGGCGTCCGACTGGTAGAGCATCCGGTGCAGAGGCAGCTCCTTGCTGGGCTTTTTTCCGGGGAGAACAGTTCCGTCGGGCGCAACGGCGGCGAAATCTTTTGTGGTCAGGGTTCCGAAGCAGGTTCCGCTGGCGGAAATGTAGATTACGCCGTTGTGGATTACGCTTAAATTGGCGGAGGAGCCGGAGGTCTTGCCACGCTGGAACAGGCTGTGGGCGGCCCAGACGGCTTCCGAGAGTATTGTTTTTATATCCTCATCCGCCGGAATCTCCGGCAGGTATTGATCCTGATTCATGTCGCATCTCCTCTCTGCGGTTCGCAGATTTTGTCGTCCCCGGTGATCTCCAGCGCGCGGAAGAAGAAGTCTTTCTGGCCGAAATTCCCGGATTTGAGTACGATCCGCAGCTCCGGGAACTGCGGCGGGATCAGCACAGGAACGCCCGGCGCCACGCTGGCTCCGATGTCGTAGGAGTTGAGGCCCAGTTTGCGGGTGACGGCCCCGGAGGTCTCGCCCCCGGCCACGATGAGCCGTCGCCATCCCCGCTCTACAGCCCGGCTGGCCAGCAGGGCCACGGTCTCCTCCAAAAGTGGGGAGAGGGGCCTGCCTCCCGCCAGCTTTCTGGTCGCCTGGAGTTGTTCCGCGGTCTCAGAGCTGTAAATCAGGACCGGCTGGCCGCGGTGATTTTCCAGAAAATGCCAGAGCGACTGAGCCGCCTCTTCGGGAGAATGGTCCAGAACCAGGGCGGGCTCCAGTTTTTTTGCGATGCCGCCCCGGCTCTCAAAATAGGCGATCTGAGCCAGCGTGGCCGGCGAACAGTCCCGCAGCCATCTGAGGGCCGCCAGGGAGTCGCGGACCGCCTGCCCCGCCGGCTGGGTCCGCGTTTTCAGCGCAACCACCAGGGCCGCCCCGGTATCGCCACCGGCAGGCGTCCCGCTGCGCAGCCATTCTTTTATTCTGTCTGTCTCCGTCTTTCCCTCCGGTATCCCGTTAAAGAGCCAGACCGCCATCCCGCCCGCGGCCAGAAAGGAGGCCGCGTCGCTGGCGCCGGTGAAATCGTCGGCGATGCATCCCAAGACTGCCATAAGCGTCCCCCTTTCCCTATAACCCGAATTCCCGGTCCTGACGCGCTCTCAGCCGCCACAGGGTGGTGTCGGACCGGTCCTCGACCATGCCGTAGGTGATCAGCTCCCCGGCCTTGATATCCCGGGCCGCCCGGTTGCCGGTGATCATGTGGGCGGGGATGGGATTGTCCGGCGCTTTGGGGCTTGCGGGCTTTATCATGGCCTTCAGGCGCAGATCGTGGTCATTTCCCAGGACCTCCCCGGCGGGGATGTCGCAGAGCGCCTTTTTGACCAGGTCGAACCGGGGAATATATTCCAGCGTACCGGTGTCGGTCCCCAGCAGAGCGGCGCAGAGGATGGTGATGGAGACCTCCAGTCCGCACAGATGGTAGGGGCGGTAGATGACGGCCGCAGAGCAGTCGTCGTTGGGAATCTGCCCCTTGGTGGTCAAAATGTAATTGGAGTACGCATTGTCGCAGCGCACCACCATGTAAACGCCGCCGCCCATGCCGGACTCATCCCTGCGCCGCAGGTTAGTGTGAACGTCGATGATCCCCTCATCCTGATAAATGCCTCCGTTGCGCCGGGCGCAGTAGGCCACCGGCAGCTCCGTGATGCGCAGAATGCCGTCGGTGAGCTCGGGGCAGGCCGGTTTCAGCCCGGTGGCGTTGGCGATCATGGTCAGCTCGCACAGATCGAAGGCTCCGGCCCCCGGAAGCCCGGCAAGGGCTTTTGCCCGGCCTTCCAGGTATTCCACGGCTTTTCCTGATGGGATTTTATGGAAATACTTCAGGTCCTCAGGGGAAACGTAGGCCACGTAGTCCTCGTGAACGGTAATGCCGTCGGCGGAAATGGACACGGCGCCCTTGTCCTCGTCCAGCACAAATTCCCCGTCCCTGGCCTTACCCGCGGAGATCACGGTGAGGCCCACTGATCTGGCCCACTCCACCATGGCCATCAAAAGCGCAGGCTGGTCGCCGTCCACCGGGGAGTAAACCAGACCCTTTTCCTGGGCTATTTTTTTCAGAATAGGGCCAACCACGCTGTCCATTTCCTTGCTGATGGCTGCCACGTGCTTGCCCTTTTCCAGGGCGGCCACACAGAATACGGCTCCCGCC